>CZKL01000273.1_pt1 | contig 11915 bp, 7 predicted proteins | sample 1122441 | NCBI WGS metagenome assembly CZKL01 (sample SAMEA3539301, study PRJEB10725) | soil metagenome | biome: tundra; feature: field; material: soil | place: USA | collected 2010-05 | depth 0.15 m
CCCTCACCGGCATAACTGAAGTCAACGTCGTTCAAATACGAAGGGCCACTCGCGCGAGTGGCCCTTCGTGTTTGTGTTGACTTGGGACTGACATGCGGGCGGAGACTAAGCTGCAGATCGCTGCTCGACTACTGATAAATTTGGCCTCTGACAGTTGACCTGTGTCGCTCAATCATAAGTGCTGCGCTTGTGTTGGCACGCCCCGTTGTTTGAGGCCTTCGACCTGCTCTTCACCGTCGCACCAAGGCAATAGAGATTTATGCAAAGTCTGACAGAGATCGAGTGGAGTCTTGTGGTAAGTGTGCGCCCCGGCGCCAGCACAGGGTTCGGGCTCTGTGCATCTTTGCCGTTTGCACCGTCACACCTGCGTGAGACATTCCCGCAAGAATGGAGCCGTGGACTTCAATCACTTAACTTCTTTTAAGCCCTCGGTCGAGAGTTCGACCAGGCTTTGTAATTTGCAAGCTTGCTTGAGCGAGCTGTCCGTCGTTAGAAGACCTTGTAGCCCACGCCCACGCTCACTCCGTACGGATAAAGCGCCGAATTATTAATCCACTTGGGCCACTGCTGATATTCAAAGTCGATGGCGCGAATGCTGAGCTTGCGCGTCAGCTTGTAATCCACGCCGCCGCCATACGCGATGTCTGTGAATGTTCCGTAGCCGTAGCCGAAAGGAAATGTCATCTTCCCGTAGCCCACCAGTACCTTGCCGTACGCGGTGGCGCGTCCGAATTGATGGATAGGGAGCCGCGGACCGATGAGGTAGTTGTCCTGGTGTTCGCCGTAGTACTCGTTGAAGCGTAGCCAGCGGCCCTCCGCCTCAATCTGGACCCAACGCCGGAAACGCATATCGACGTAAGTGCCCATACCGAGCAAATAATTTGAACTTCCATCCGTGGTGAGACCGGAAGAATCGGGCTGAAAGCCCGAAGCGAATCCACCTACCGTCATGGTGAACTGGCGGGTGGTCGCGGAAGGTTCGACCTGCGCCGTGGCAGCGGCCGCAGATCCCATCAAAATGCACATCAAAACAAGAACAGATCGTCTCATAAGAATTCCAAACACGTTCTTGACGTCGGTATGAGTCCGCGGAGATTGGGAAAAATGTTCATCAAGTAAGTAGCCGGGACTCATTCGCACGTGTCCCGGCGTGCCTCGACCGTCAGCCATATCAGCGCTGATTCTGTGGGTTGGGCGGCGGTTGTTGTTGCGGTGCTGTACCACCGTCAGCGGGTTGAGCAGCCTGCGGCGGGACTGTAGGCTGGTTATTGTCAGGCTGTCCCGGCGTCGCCGTGGGAGCGGGGGCGCCGTTCTGGTCGTTCGCGGGCGGAACCGGCTGATTGACCGGCGCTGCATTGGCGGGTGGCGTTGCCGTGGCCACGGTGTAGCGCTGCAGCTTGAAGTACACCGGTGTAACTTCGAGAGGCATCTTATCGCGTGGGTTCATCGGAGCATACATCTTGGCGTTCAGCCCATGCACCCGGTCATCCCAGGGATCGGTCTTCAAGCGGCTGCCAAGAGGCAAAGCTGGAATCTGCGCCAGGTCATCCCAGTTGATCTTCGGTGCGCTGCGGAACAACTGCGTCATCCACGGAGTTCCATCGGCGCGCAGCAGGGAATCGCCAAGCTTCGGCGTATTTAAGGACTTCAGCACCTTGCCACGGTCTGCAAGCTGCTCCCAAAACAGGCCTGCGTTCGCCATTTTGTCCTTGTACATCGAGGCCTGCAGATAATCCATGGCACGCTTTTGCGCGTCTTCGTTGTCGTGGTCGGAGTGGTACATGTCGATGCGCTGGAAAGTCGCTTCATCGGGAAACAACAGACGGTCGTTGAAGGCATAGCGCGTGTCGATGTGATGGCCCATGGCGATGTGCGCCAGTTCCATGGCAATCACTGAAGCCATTGCTTCTTCGCTGGGGAGAGCATCGATTAATCCCTTGCTGACCAAAATTGTGTTGCCGACGGTCGTGGTCTCAACGGTGTCAGTCAGCATCAGGCGGCAGTGGATTGGGCTGCTAAACGCCAGGTTGTTCGGCACCACCAGGTTTGTCACCAGCTGATCGAGTACCGTGTTTTCAAATCCTCCGGGCGTCAGCGGCGCTACCAGGCCAGCTTCTACCAGGCGGTCAATTACGTTGTTTTCAGCCTGCGTCACCCATTCGCGGGAGGCCTGCAAGGGGCTCACATCCTGTGAGTCATCACTCTTGTCCTCGGCGTCGTCAACCTTGACGCTGACGTTTTCGCTTTCGCGCGTAGGCAGCTTCAGGGAATAGCCCCAGAAGTGAGTCTGCGCTTTGAGACCCACGCTCTTCTCGCCTTCCATGCGTTGCGTCTCTTCAACGTAGACCGCGACCGGCAGCCAGATGCCCGGCTGCACGTTCATGCGCCAGCTATCGAAGTGGAAATAGTACTTTGAAGAATCCTCGTTGGTCGGCGGCGTAAATGTGCCGTTGAACCGGACGACGTTGCCGTCCTGATCTTCAATCCAGATGCGGCCGTAGAAGCGGCCCATCCCTGCAACCTTGGGGTGAACGTCGTAGACCCAGGTGCGCACAGATCCCAGGAACTCGCGCCGCACATAGCTGAATATGTAGTGCTGCTGATCGAACCCCGAAGGGTCGAGGAACATCATCTCCGTAAAGCCGATGGGATTGTAAGTGAACTTAGTGTCCAGTCCCAGGGCCTTCGAAAGGCCAGTGATGGCGGAAAGCGATCCCTTGAAGAAGCCCTTCTTGTTCTCGGAACGCGGCTGGTAGGTCTTGTCGAAAAAGCCCTTGCCGAAATCCACCCGGCTCAGCATGTATTCGTCTGAGACAGGCACCTGGTAGAGCTTCACATCCGGACGCGTGTTCTGGATGTACGTCTCGACCAGCGGCGTATGCACCTGGATGTTTTTGATCAGAACCTTCTCGCGACCGATTGCCCTCTCCACCAGCGCAGCTTGTTCCGGGGTAAGCTGGTGTGCCTGTTCATACTTGGGCTGCTTTTTGGCGTACACACTCGACGCAGTCAGAACAAGGAACAAGAAGGGAGTAAGCGTCTTCCGCAACATCATTTGAACTCCTAAGTTCGTTTATCGTGTAGGGCTTGCGCAGTTCTAAAAAACCGCAATTGCGCTTAGCCTCTTCTTGAGTCTTCGCTTAAGTCTACGCGTCGAGATCAGGCCAATTGGAACGTGATCGTGATGTTGGTGGTCAGGTCGACCGCTCGCCCATCGCGGGTTGCGGGACGGAAGTGAATCTGCTGCGCCACGCGGCGAGCCTCTTCATCCAGTCCATGGCCCAGTCCGTGCACAACTCCGTCCACCAGCACTTGCCCGGCTGCGGTGAACGTGACGCGGAGGACCACATCGCCTTGTACCTTCAACTGGCGGGCTTCGCTGGTGTACTGCACTGGAGGCTTCGAAAGCACTTCAAGGTTCGTTGCCTTGGGTGTGCCCGCGGTCTGCTGAACGGCGGCTACGGCGGTCATTCCAGGAATGCCGGCCGAAGCCACCTTGCCATAGTTTGTTGTCTGCGCAACTGCTGTCCCTGGAATTCCAGCCGAGGCGACTTTGCCCACCACACCGGCACTGGCGCCGGCCTGAGTTCCATTGCCAAGACCGGTCGATCCGACCACACCCCGTGGCGCAACTGCCGCGCCTGCCTGGCCGCCATAAGGATTGCCGATGGCCGCCACTGTTGCCGGCCGGGCTGCGTTCGGGTTTGGAGTCACGCCAAATGTTTGGCCCAAGTGAACCGCCGCCGTCGACGGCTTCGGTTGCTCAACCTGTGCGGGGGCAGCGGCCGCAAGCACGGCCTTGGGCTGGGGAGCCAGAACGACGGCCGGCTTGGCCGCCTTTACTACCGGCACGTTGACCTTCGACTCCATTTCGATCGGCTTCATATCGGGCTTGGGCTCGATCTTCGGCATCTTGATCTTGGGAGCTTCCATCTTCACTTCGGGAGGCGTCGGCAACTCGATCTTCGGCGGCGGAGGCATTTTCAGCTTCAACGGCGGCGGAGGGGGTGTAGTCGGGAAGATCAATTCCGTCGATTCGAACTTGTGCTGTTGCAGAACATGCCTGGCCGTCATTCCCACATACAGCACAAGCACCAGGATCATCAGATTTACCAGGGCACTGGTCAACAGGGAAGCAGGATTGCTCTCCAGCTCCGGGAGCAATCCAAAGTTAGAGCGGATAGGATATGGATTCACTGGCATAAACATTCCTCTTGTGGGCCGTGAATGATGCGGCGCCATAGCTTCAAAGCAGTCGAAAACCGGAGTGGGAGTCGGTATGAGAAAAGTGCGTGTAAGTCCCCCTGCTCCCGGTTAGATCCTTCCTCGAAACTGTCCGTAGGCTGGCTCGGAGAGAATTGGGTACTTCAGTCCGCCACGTCCGTGCAGTGTGCGATCTTTCTCACCGCTTTACTTCCTGCCCGGAGGGGAGGCAGCGGACTTTCTGTCCTGTCGCCACACCCGATTAATAATTGCCCCGGTTACCGTCGATCGGGAAAACTGAACGTCTATTGCCACTCAAACTGTTGCTCTGATTGTAATGGACCCACGTCACATTGTAATGGACCCACGTCACAAGCTTTCGTCTCAACTACGTTAAAAGCCCACCCGTGTTCTAAAAGAGAACCCACCCTGTAAACTGCCTTCAGCCCGACGGTCCGGAAAGCGATGCCTCTTTGAAGGCAGTTCCCTGAAAGACATCGCCCTTAACCGGCCGTTCTTGAGACAGATACATCCGGCGTTTTTGACGGGCTCGCTTCACCCATCCAGCTCAAACGAACAAAACAGCCGTTCCTCACAGCTGGCGTGTAGCGTCTCGATGACCGCTTTCAACTTGCCTGGTGTATTAGACTCAGACTAACCCAGTTTCGCTCGCAAACGGAAGGTTTTTATGAAGGTAATGGTTACCGGCGGTGCCGGATATATAGGCGGTACTGTGGCGGGACTTCTGGTCTCCCGCGGGCACAAAGCAGTGGTATTTGACAACCTCAGTCATGGCCGGCGCGACCTACTGCCCGCCGGGGTTGACTTTGTCCACGGTGAACTGGCGGATCGTGCCTCGATTGAACGAATCTTCATTAAGGCGAAAGACGCTGGCGAACCGTTCGACGGCGTCGTCCACATGGCAGCCCTCATTGAAGCCGGCGAGTCAATGGTCGCACCCGAGGCATTCTTCCGCAACAACACAGCCTCCACTCTCAGCCTTCTCGAGGCCGTCCTGGCACACGGGCCCAGGCGCCTGGTGTTTTCCTCAACCGCGGCGGTTTACGGGGAGCCGGAAGCTGTGCCGATCGTCGAAAACGCGAAACTCCAGCCTACGAACGCCTATGGCGAATCGAAGCTGCTGGTCGAGCATATCCTCCGCTGGTTCAATCAGATCCATGGACTACGCTACGCCTCCCTTCGCTACTTCAATGTCGCAGGAGCACCCGAAGGCCCCGACGGCATTACCCGCGGCGAGGCACACGAACCGGAGTCGCATTTGATTCCGCTGGTACTCGATGTGGCGCTCGGACGCCGCGCGTCCATCCGCATCTACGGTGACGACTATCCTACACCCGACGGAACCTGCATCCGCGACTACATTCACGTCTCCGACCTGGCTGAAGCTCACCTTCTGGCCTTCGAGGCGCTTGAAAAGACCGATCGCCTCATCTGCAATCTTGGCAACGGCACGGGTTTCAGCGTTCGCGAAGTCATTGAATCAGCGCGCCGCGTCACCGGCCACCCCATTCCTGCCGAACTCCATCCGCGCCGCGCCGGCGATCCCGCAGTCCTGGTCGCCAGCTCCGAAAAGGCGATCAAGGAACTAGGCTGGAAGCCCCGCTATAACCAACTCGATGACATCATCCGCACCGCCTGGATCTGGCATCAGAAGCGCTACTAGCCAACACACCCGGGCAAGACAGAGAAGGCTGCTTTCCCCGCTGCGTTCCCGGCGATTCGGCCCCGCATCTCTCTATCAGCACCCCGGCCACTTGCCGGGTGTGCCCCCGCCTCGATAAAGTGACACCCACACGGTAGCTGCGCGGAGCGTGCAGGGTTTGCGCACTCGGCTCGACTCAATCTCCTTCTCCATAAAGGACTTGTTATGTCTTCCATCCCTGTTTCCGCTGCCTCAAATCAAGATCTGGACTCCACTCTGCGCGAACTTCGCGTTTTTCCTCCGCCTCCCGAATTCAGTGAGAAAGCCCACGTCAAGTCTTTGGAACAATACGAAGACCTCTATAGAAAATCGGTAGAAGACCCTGAGAGCTTCTGGGCGGAGGCGGCCAAGGAACTTCACTGGTTCAAAACTTGGGACAAGGTTCTCGAATGGGACCTGCCCTGGGCCAAATGGTTTGTGGGCGGCAAGCTGAACCTCAGCTACAACTGCGTCGATCGGCATGCCACCGGAGACCGCCGCGACAAGACCGCCATCATCTGGGAAGGCGAGCCGGGCGAGGTGCGTAAGCTGACCTTCGCTGAGCTTTACGTTGAAGTGCAGAAGGTCGCCAACGCTCTCAAGTCCCTTGGAATCCAGAAGGGTGACCGCGTCGCCGTCTACATGGGTATGATTCCGGAGCTGGCCGTTGCTCTGCTCGCTTGCGCGCGAATCGGCGCGGTTCACTCAGTAATCTTCGGTGGCTTCGCCGCCAACGCTATCGCTGACCGGGTCAACGATTCCGAGTGCGTTGCCATCCTCACTCAGGACACAAGCTATCGCCGCGGCGGAGAGACCCAGCTCAAGCGCACGGTCGATGAAGCCATGGCTGCCTGCCACACCGTGAAACATGTCGTGGTGTACCGCCGTACCGGAACTCCCGTGAACATGGTCGAGGGCCGCGATCACTGGTGGCATGACCTCGTTGCCGAGGCCGCTTCCGACTGCCCCGCCGAGCCGCTTGATTCTGAAGATCCGCTCTACATCCTCTACACCTCGGGAACCACCGGCAAACCCAAGGGCCTCGTCCACACTACTGGCGGCTACTCCGTCGGTACCTATCTCACCAGCAAGTATGTCTTCGATCTTCGCGACGACGATATTTACTGGTGCACGGCCGACATCGGCTGGGTGACCGGCCACTCCTATGTGGTGTACGGTCCGCTGCAAAACGGCGCAACCATCCTGATGTACGAGGGCGCTCCCAACTGGCCTGACTTCTCTCGCTTTTGGAAGATTATTGACGACCACCGCGTCACCATCTTCTACACCGCGCCCACCGCCATTCGCGCTTTCATCAAGTGGGGCGACCAGTATGTCGAGAAATACAAGCTGGACTCGCTTCGCCTGCTGGGCACCGTGGGCGAGCCCATCAATCCCGAAGCCTGGATGTGGTACCGCGAGAAGATCGGCCATAATCGTTGCCCAATTGTCGACACCTGGTGGCAGACCGAAACAGGGGCAATTATGATCGCGCCGATTCCCGGCGCCGTGCCCACCAAGCCCGGTTCTGCAACCCGCCCCTTTTTCGGTATCCAGCCTGAAGTGGTGACGCGCGAAGGCGAACCAGTCCCCGCCGGCAGTGGCGGCCTGCTCGTCGTGCGCCGACCGTGGCCCTCGATGGCGCGCACCGTGTATGGTGACCCGGAGCGCTTCCGCAAGACTTATTGGAGCGATGTGCCGGGTTGCTACTTCACCGGCGACGGCGCCCGCAAGGACGCGGATGGATATTTCTGGCTCATGGGGCGCGTTGATGATGTGATCAACGTCAGCGGCCATCGCCTCGGCACCATGGAAGTCGAGTCCGCGCTCGTCGCGCATTCCAAGGTGGCCGAAGCCGCCGTCGTCGGCCGTCCCGACGAACTCAAGGGTCAGGCCATCGCGGCTTTTGTGACACTCGAAAGCGGCAACGAGCCCGGCGAAGAACTCAAGGACGAATTGCGCAAATGGGTTGCCAAGGAGATCGGCTCTTTGGCTCGTCCTGATGACATCCGCTTTACGGAAGCCTTGCCTAAAACCCGCAGCGGTAAAATCATGCGCCGCCTCCTGCGCGAACTCGCCACCCACGGCGAAATCAAGGGTGACACGACCACCCTCGAAGACTTCACGGTCATTGCCAAACTCCGCGAAGCCGAAGAGGGCTAAGCCCAATCCCCTCGTTCGCTCCCGTCGGCGAACGAGGGGATTTCGTATCTTCATCACCCTGAATCAACGCCGGCAGGTCTCTATTCAGCCGCTCCATGTGCAAGCATCGTGATGCACAAGGACTTCGCGATCCTATGCTGTGCCTGAACGCGTAAACCATCCGCACAACACGACACGACTCCGGAAAGAGAAGGGCGGAAGCAGTGAGCCTCCGCCCTTCGTATGGCTTGATTGCTGATGTTTAGAATCTGTACACCACGCCAAACGATGCGCGCGAATTCCTGCGCAGGTGCGGAGACGCAGCCACTGCAGCTGAGTTATTCGTCACCGAGAAGGAGGACGCAATGTCATCGCCGACCGCACGAATTGCAAGTCGAGGGCTCAGATGGTATTCGAGACCCACGCCCGCTCCTCCCGCAAAAGAGATATTCGGGGTTTCACTCTCACCACCGGTGTGCTCGCCGCCCAGCAGTCCATGAACCAGGAGGCTGACAGGTCCGTACAAAGGCGCGTGCAGCACGGGTCCAAACAAAACCATATCCACTGATGGGTTTCCCGGGTTTCCCGACGCCAGGGAGTGGGGATAGAATGCGCCCTCGGCCGTGACGCCAAAAAAGCGGCCCCAGTCGCGGGTAATCGAGAGATCAGCTCCAATCAAGCCATAGCGGGACTGATTCACCTGGTTGAGGCTGGTGTAGCTGAAGCCGGCGAATGCCTCGTATTTGTAAGTGGGTTCAGTGCGGTCCGGCGGCGCACCGCGATCTGGAGCAATCTGGGCTGCAGCAGCCAGGGGCATCAACACGGCCGGAATGACGGCCAAAATCGAAACAAACCACTTCCTCTTCAATGTGCGAGTCTCCTCAAATACCAACCGAACTTCTATCTTGCGCAACGGGGCGATTCCGCAAGCAGCCGCCCTGACTGTGATCCGGTACCCTCATAGACTATCCTCTCCCACCCTGTTCCATGAAGTGTCAGCACCTCGGTCGTGCACGCAGCTGCGGTGCCGTATCCTAACGTGCCTGTACCGGTATCGGCACGTCCAGGCGCAGTTGCGCACCAACCCTATCTGTTACTGTGACGGGCACGCCGCCGGGAAGATAGCGGGACATGACTCCGCGCTGCGTCCAATCCAGCTTCCAGCCGTCTTCGATGGCCACCACGGTGTATTGGCCTGCAGGCACATCTCGTAGCTCGAAGCTGCCGTCTGAGTCGGATTGATCCCTCCGAATCAGAGCTCGAAACGCTGTCGGTTCGCGCGGAACGAGCACCACCATCACGCCCGCTGCACCACGTCCGTCCTTGCGGGCCACGCCGCGGACATGGGTGAGAGTAGAGCTGATCGTGGCCATCACGCGCACTGCTCGATCCCGCACCGTAATCTGATTGCCGGCTGTGGAGGCGCCCTCGGTTGATGTGGCCACCACCGGCAATGCCTGGTTGGCGCCCTGGATCGACAGGCTCCACTGGCCCGGCGCAACCGCATCGAACCGGAACTGTCCGGTGCGCGCTGTCGTTTGCATTTGGTTTTGTCCGTGCGAAGGTTCGACGGGATCGAGGACCACCAGCGCAATTTCGGGCAGCGGAGTGCCCGAGGCTGAACGCAGCGTCCCGCTCACGCTCACCGCCAGTGTGCCCATGCCGGGATCGACGTCCTGGCTCGCCGTGGCATCGAGTTCCGAGATCCGTGGCGGGTCGCCCTGCATCAGTTCATAGTGACCCGGCGCCACACCTTCAAATTCCACATTCCCCGTTCTCATGGCGTCCAGAAATCCCGCGCTCTCCGCAGCCACCTGCACGCCGAAGACGATCTGCCGCAACTCCGGCCGCGCGATGGGGCCGCCCTGCTTCAAGGGCGCGGCTACCTTCAGATGCAAGGCTGGCACGGCGTGCAGATTGATATCCGCTTCCTGGTGACCGCCGTCGGATAAGACGATAGGCGATGCCGAGGATTCGTCGATGGTCGAATCGAAAAAGGTGATGGGATAGGCCACATCGAGCGGTGATGAAGCCTCATTTGCGGCTGCGCGAATGCCCCCGGCATGAGCGTGCAGTGCATACCAGGGCGACGCCGAAACAGCCACGATATATTCGCCTGCTGCGAGGTTGCTGAACTCATACGCCCCGCTGTCGTCCGTTACGGTGGCATCGATCTGCACCACTCGATCGCCCGCCGTGGAGACTCTCTGATGTTGAAACAGCATCACGTTGGCCGACTCCACCGGATCGCCTCCGTCGGCCGTCACCACTCCGCGTATCACTGAGCCGGGAGCCAGCTTGAAGGTCAGATTCGTCGTGTCCTGATCCGGCCCCGTCACGATGGCGGAATTAAATTCCTCGTGCTCGTCGTAAAAGCCAGTGCGATAGCCTCTCTTCGACGCCGTCAGCGGGAATTTGCCTGCGGGCATATGATCCAGTGAAAATCGCCCTTCATCATCCGAAAGAGCGGTCGCAACAATGTGATTGTCCCCTTCCGCGAGGGCACCCACCGTCGCGCGTCGCACCGGCTCTCCAGTTGCGGCGTTCACTACTCGCCCCGTGATGCGGTACGGTCCGCTTTTGGCCACCGCGGGGCTTTGCGCCTGCACCGCTGCACAAGACACTCCAAGCAGCGCAATCACCGTGACGCGCCTGCACTGCGCCGCCATCCGCTGTAATTGTTCGCGGAGTTGCTGCATCACTTTGCCGGCACCTCCACAACAAGATCGCTCGTAGCGCCGGGCGACAGCGTCACCGCCTGTCCCAGATTCGGAAGTGCGGCCATCGCGGCAGCGTTCCGATACTCCAGATCAACCTGGGACTCAAAGGTGTACACGTGGTAGCCGCCCGGGGTCAGTCCCTCAACGTTGAAGGTGCCGCCTGACGACATGCGCAGGGTCACCGGTGTGACGTCCACCGTCGAGTCGAAATCCGGCACTACGTACACTGTGTAAGATGGCTCTTCGCCCGCCACCGAGGCTGCCACATTTCCCGGGAGTGCCAATCTCAGTGTGGCGCAATCATCGCGCAAAGTCAGCGTCAGCGGAGCGGTTGCACCTGACGCTCCCACCAGCAGCGGCTCACGCGCCAGGCTGGCTCCTCCCGACGTAAATGAAGCCTCGCACAAGCTTTTCTGCGCAATGCCCGTGTGCACCCAATACGCACCTGGTCCCATAAAATTCGTTTGCAACGGCGCTCCGACAGATCCCTCGGCGTAGGTGCTGATCATTCCATCAGTGATCCAACCGCCCGCTTGGCTCAAGGTCAAAAAGATCGCCTGGCCCTGGTTATTCGCTGCGGAAGATTGCGAGTTTCGCATAACTGAAACCTGAACCGGGTTCGCCACCTGCGGAGCCAACGGGATCCGCAGGTTGGTCACCGCGTGGCCCGTGACGGAGAAATCCACCTGCCCCGCCATCGGCCCCGGGGCAACAAATCCTGCACCCGTTCCGCGATGACCAATGATCCTGACGGTGGTTCCGGTAGCGTTTGCGTTGGCTAGAAACGAATACGTTCCGTCAGGCAACATCGCCTGGAAGCTCCCCGCTGTTTCTTCTCCCCTGGTGTTGTAAGGCAGCAAGTGACCCTGTGGATCGAGAATGTTCACCGAGTAGTTGGTCGCTGCACCTTTCTGAATGGCGCCACCGGGCGGGACCACTGTAGCCCTTACCATGTAGAACGGCTCAAGCGTCAACGACAAATTCGCCTGGGCCTGTTGGCCACCTGCAAGTTGGATCTTCGCGGCTCCCGACAAGTCACGCGCATCCGGATAGAACGTGCTCGGATAGCCATAGCGAGCCACATGCCCGTCGCTGCCCGCCTCTACCAGAAAAGTCGCGGACTCACTGTCCATGGCTGGATCTGTGTA
>CZKL01000125.1_pt1 | contig 11755 bp, 3 predicted proteins | sample 1122441 | NCBI WGS metagenome assembly CZKL01 (sample SAMEA3539301, study PRJEB10725) | soil metagenome | biome: tundra; feature: field; material: soil | place: USA | collected 2010-05 | depth 0.15 m
CCGTGATATCGGCCGCTGACCTAAACCCGCGCGCATACAGAGCCTCGACCACTGAGAACTGCAGGTTGTTCGCAATCGGGGGCACGGTCTTCGCCAGCACCTGGTAAAGCGCATCAATCGTCACCAGCGCATCGACCAGCCACTCCTGCGCGTCCTCGTCATCGGGAAACACCGAGGCGGCGGCTGTCTGCAGCGTCGCCAGCGTAAACCCCGTGCCAAATACAAAGGGTCCAGCCTGATATTTGCCCAGACATGTGCTCAGCCAGTCGATTGACGGCCGCTCCAGCAGCGGTAATCCGCCTCCTGTCGCCGCCACAAAATTCGACTTGAATTGAATATTGGTTCCAACGGGCACATCCCCCGTGAGCGCGGTCTTCAACAGTACGGTGGTGGCCGTTGGAGTTCCATTCACGACCTCTCCGCCAGGAATGTTGGGCGATCCGCTCACCGACATTCCGTTCGCCACTCCTGCCGTAGACGCGAACGTCAAACTCACGGAGCCCAACGGTGCATCGACCGTTGTCACATAGGTGACCAGATTCACCGGGCCTGCGTTCACGACCGCGAAGAACTTCTGCAGATAGGCGATGAAGTTCGCGATCTGCACGGCGGTGCTGCCCGGCGCAGTAAAAGGCGGTAGCCAGGTCGGCTGATTGGTAAAAAACGTTGTCCACTGCGCATCAGTCACCGCAACCAAGGCCGCTACCGTCTGCGCAGGCAGCAGCGTGGTGGCGATCTCCTGCGCCAGCGAGGCATTGGTCGGAGGCCCGATCTGAGAGCCCTGCGTCAACGCACACAAAACCAACTCCACAAACTCCGCGGCCGTTGGTCCTGTAGCTGCGCCGGGCCAGAAGACGGTGGCATCGTCGCTCGGTTGATAGGTCTCGCTGCTTGGTGACGCGTCCGCACTCGCAAATGCCAGCCAGGCTGTTACAAGCGGCTGCAGTTGCGCGCTGAACGCCAGCGAAGGAGTCGCCGCCGTCGCCGGTACATTCAGCGCCGCCAGCCTGCGTGCCGCCTGCGCTGCGTTGATCGCCGGTAGACCTGAAGTGACGTAGCTCTCGGAGTCAGTCACCACCCCCGCATTGAGTGCCGAGGTCAGGTCTGCCAGCGCCTGCGTCAGGCTTTCCACCACCGCCAGATTGAATCGCTGCGTCGCCGTCATTGAAACCGGCATCGTCGCACCCAGCGCGTAAAAGTAGGCCGCCGGCACTCCGAAGTTCGATGTCGGTGTTCCCACACCAGAGAGAGTCACCTCGGTCTCTGCACTGTTCCTTGCTGCTGGGTTCACGGGGAACTGCAACAGCGCCTGTGTCTGCGCCAGGCTGGTCTTCTCACACCCCCCCGCGGCGGCAACCGAAAAGACGAACGGCGTCAACCGGTCTGCCGTCGCATTGGCCAGTGCGTAATAACCCGTAAGCTTGGCCTCAAACTGCTCGCGATCGCCTTCGTTCTGGTTCGGCGTGCTGCCGTTCATCAACTGACCGTTGTTTTGCGGATTGGTGTACAGGTTTTCGATCGGATCAGGCGGCGTGGGAAGGGGCGGCTGCTGGCTCCATACAATCTCGTACGCGATGTTACGGCACTCATCTAGAGTCAGTGAACTCAGGTCCGGCGGCGCGCCGCCCGGGTCGACCTGCAACACACCTTCAATCGCCTTCTTCAGCGAATCGAAGGAAGGGGACGTCCCGTTCGCAGGCAGTCCGAATCCGCCGCCCCCCGCAGTCGCCGGCGCCGGGATTGAGAGATAAAGACTCGACGATAGCGATGCCCATGTGCTGGGATCAGGAAGAGGTCCGTCGGTCAGGGGAACATCGTAGTATTCCCGCGGAACCGAGATAGCTTGCGCCCCTGCCCCACTCCCCCACGTTACAACAAGGCGCAGGTTCTCAAACACGCTGGGGCCCGGCGGCGGGTTGTACTCCAGAACCGCTGTTGCCACGGACTCAAACTGATAGTAGGCCGACTCGACCGTGACGCCCAGAATGCTCGGCGGCTGGAGATCGAGTTGCTGCACAATCCCCGTGCCCGGACCGTACGCCGCGGGAGTGGGATTGAAGCCGATGGGCGGATTGGCAGTCGGACTCGTCTGCGGCCCCGTCGTGGGCGCAAGATAAGCCGCTGTCCCTACAGCCACACCCGTTGTGGGGCTGCCAAACGACAGGTCGAAGGCAGTGATCTGCAGGCCGCCGTTATTGCTCAAATAACCGGTAAACGTGCTCGCCTCGATCGGCGCCTGCGGAACAATCCGAATCACAATCAACTTGGACATACGCCTTCTCTCCTCGCAGTATGGCTTTCATCGATACCCACAACTTTTCCAAAATCCCGTCCGCTTGCATGGCGTCGCCCACGCGATGTTCTCGCCGTTCCGTCCGTGGCACTCGCGTCGACATCCGCAAGCAGCGCTCCGCGTGCGTTCAGAAGGATGCTTTCAGGCCAAACCCTGCCCCGGCGGAATTGATGAATCGTCTCTGCCCGTCGGGATCGGGGTTGTTGACCGTGCCGCCGACATTGGCGGTTCCAAATACGGTTAATTTGGGAACATCGCCGATCAATGGGTCGAGATGAACATCCAATTCTCCCGCTGCCTGCCACTTAAGATTCAAGGCAGTATCGCCGATCACCTGTAGCGGAATTCCCAACTCGACGAAGTCCACCTTCTTCCCTCCTTGCTTCAGCTTCCACTCGAGATTCAGTGCCGTAATCTGCACCGCGGCATAGGGAGGCGATAGATTCGATTTGTCCTCGTCCGTCTTGTGGTACTTGAAGTCCAGCACCAGGGCGGGTTCTTTGCCTAAACTCACTCCGGTGAGACCCAGGGGAAGGTTCTTGTCCCAATTCTTGATGGCCGCATTGCGCGCAAGCACGACCACCTGCGCCTCGCCGGAAGGGAGATTCACGGTCGATCCTGCCTTGTTCTTACCAAGGTCGCTGGGGTTGTATTGCAGCGACACATCCACGCCAGGCTTGGGCTTCTCATCTTCTTTCGCTTCCTTCTCGAGTTTGTCTATCTGATCGATCACCTTGGTTGACTCATCGACGATTGACTGCAGACGCTCGATCCTCTCGTAAGCGCGGCGCAACGGCTCCTTATTGGCTTCGATCTCCTTTTGCAGCTTCTCCCGTTCCGCTGTTTCTCCCGGCGGTAACTGGTCACGCTTCACCGTGAGCTCATACTGAGCGACAACTTGCGGCGCCATTGCCTGCTTTCTCTCCTCGATCTCCTTCTTCGCACTGGCCACCGTATCCTGCATCTTTTTCTTCATCGCCGCATTGGGATCGTCGCTTTTGTTCTCCTCCGGCTTCTCGCCTTCCATACCCGCTCGATCGACGAGGGTGATCGGATTGTTGCTGCAATACGAATAAAGATTGGGTCCATCCTTGAGACCCGCCGGGTCACACGCCATCCATCGGCCGAGCCATGGCGCGTAATAGCGCACGCCGTGATAGTAGAGGCCGGTCTCGTTGTCCCGTTCTTTGCCGGTATACCTATACCGCTTGGGACTCACGTCGACCTGGCGCCGCGCCGCTGCATACGAGGTGCTGCCAAACGGGTAATACTCCTCATAGGACAGCACCGAGGCGTCTTCATCCAATTCCAGGCACGACGAGTCCAGGTGATTGCCGAACTGGTATCGTGTAAGCGTCACGGGCAAATCGACCGACTGGCACTTGACATCGACGGTCTTCGTCTCCACCAGTGCAATGCGCCGCTTGTCATCGATCACGTGCAGCGTCTCGCGCTCCAGCGTCACTTTGTTGCGCGCGTACTCACGGAAGATCTCAAATCCGCCCAGGTAGATTCGCTCGTGCGCCTTCGTTCCATCGGGACGTTCCGTCACCTTTCGCACGCGCGTCCCGGCCGCGTCATACACATAGAACGTCCGCCTTCCCAGGCCTTGCTTCACCACCTGTTCCCGCGTGATGTGCAGTTGGTTCTTGAAATCCCAATTCATCAACGGCAGATGCGGCATGCGCACCATGTTGCCATTGGCGTCGTAGTCATAGTGCTCTTCAAGCTGGCCGATCCTGCCGCGCTCCAGTCGATTGCTCGTCTCCGCGTATTCGTACTTGCGCCTCCATCCGTCGCTCGATGCATGGTGGATCAGTTCGAGAATGTTTCCGGCCACGTCGTAGCCATAGCTCTCGCAATAGCGCCGCATCGCCTGGCCATCGCTGGGCAGAGGCTGATCCATGCGGGGCTCGTCATCCCAATCCACCGCCCGTCCCGCACCATTGCCGGCATGTTCCCGCCCCTGGGCGCCGATCAGCCGATAGATCGCGTCGTACACATAGTCATTGCTCGCCGTGACCACTTGGTTCTCGAAATACACCTTCTGCTGTGCGTGATCGACGGTGGAAGTCACGTTGCCGATCGCATCGTAGGTATATTTAAGATCCTGCAGCACTGCACGGTCAGACCTGCGCCTGGTCTTGAGTTGAACCATCCTGAACGTGATTGGATCGTATGCATAACGAGTGCGCGCCCCGTTGCCGTAGTCGATCCGCTCGCGCTGCCCCTTGGCGTTGTATTCGATCTTCGTCACGAACGGCGTCGCGTCGTCGGATCCCCGCAGGTGAACGTCCAGCTTGTCCAGCAGGCTCATTTCGTCATATTGCGGCTGGATCACGCTGGCATCGGGCGCAACGATCGAGATCGGCCGATTGAGTGCGTCATACGCTGTGCTGCTCGCAAACACGCGCTCTTCCATCTCCGGCGACGAATCCCAATCCACTAATTCTCGATAGTCATGCAGTAACTGACGCGAGCTGTTGAGCAAGTTACCCCTGAAATCGAACCGTTGGTTGGTCGCGATGCCCGACTGGTCCATGCGCCCGGATACGCGCCCTCTCAGGTTGCGCGCCAAATCCTTCAGCTGTCCTTCGCCGTAGGCGATTTTCTCGGCCAGTTTCTCCGCATCGCGTCCCTCCCGCACAAAAAGCCGCGTGAGCCGCCGAAGCATGTCGTACTGATATCGAAACCTGAATCCGCGGCTATCCCATGTCCGTAGTGGCTTCTTCCCGACTTCCAAAAGGGTCCAGCGCTCACCGGCATCCGCAATCGATTGATAAATACGATTCCCGGCCATGTCATAGGCGAACGAAGCCATGCGTCGATCGAGCGCGTCCGTCAACCACAGTTGCTGCCCCTGAATATCCAGTTCGACGCTGATCGCTATGCGCTCTTCAGTGATGCGGTCGTCACGCTCAGTCCGGTTGATATCGACCGTGAGGAACGGCCGTCCCAGAGTATCGAAGTAAGCCGTCTTCGGCGTGCGGGCGTGCGAGGCTGCCTGCTCGGCCGCCTCTTTCGCCTTCTCCCCCATCTCGCCGTTGCGGCGCTGCTCATACCATGTGGGTAAATACTCGTCCGGCGGCAGGCGACGAAGATAACCGCCCACATTTCCGTCGCAGGAGGGATCGCTCTCCAGCACCGTATCGTTCACATCCCACGTCACCTCCTGCCATGGATCGAACACCACTTTTTCGTACGTATGATCGGGATGCAAAGTCGCGAGGATGCGTCCAACCGGATCGTAGAACAGCGTCGAACTCACCCCCACCACGTGCGCGAATTCAAACCGCTGGGTGGCGCTGAAGAATGGCTCGTATTGCCGTACGGCCTTGCCCTTGTTGTTAAAGATCGTCCATCCGCTCACGATCCAGCGCGGGTGAACAGATTCTCGTTCGCCACTCCGCGCCTCGTCGGAACCTGCGCCGTCACACACGGCATCGGCGCGCAGTTCAGATTCTTCGAGCGGCCCCGGCGCGGCCTGTCGCTTTTTCTGCGCGATGCGGCCAAATCCGTCTGAATACGAAAACGAATGTTGTATCTTTGTTCGTTCGCCGATGGCGAGATCCGACTCGTGCGTTTCCCGTGCCAGTGCGTAACTCACCGCCGGTTGCGGCTGCCGATTTTCTCGTGTGCGCATGAAAGCGAACAGATCGTAGACATAGCGCGCGGTTGCCTGGCCGAGAATCGCCTCCGGATCGGTCAGTGGGTCTTCGATGTGCCTGAGAATGGTGCGCTCGGTCAAGTCGGGTTCAAAGTCGTCCAGCGAATCGCCCTCGCCGTCCCCTTCCTTGCCCATCACCGCTGTGCCCACCAGCATTCCCAGCGCATCAAACGAAGTCGCAGTGCGGTTGCGATTCGCGTCGGTGACCAGCCTGGGCGCCAGCACTCGATAATCAGTCACCGACGCGATCACATTGCCCGCCGCGTCCCGCGTGCCAATCACCGCCAGGTCATGCGGATCGTACGTAATCAGGGTCGTGTTTCCAAATGAATCGCGATAACGTCGCGGCGTAAAGAAATGCCGGCGCGCATGTTCCAGTTCTGCGTTTGCATCATCGCGCGCGTCTGCCGAATAGAAAATAGCACCCGACGGAATCCACCACTGACCGTCTTCGTCGAGGTCGAGGTAACCGCCCTCCTGCAGCGCGCCCTCGGGATCGTGCATCAAGTCTTCCCGCCGCCCTCGTTCCTCGCGCCGGAACACGTCGCGAATCATCCTCTGCGTGAATGCAAGCTGATATGTCTGGCCCGGCAACGCCCGCGATTCCAACCTTCCCGGCGGCAGCAACCGTTCCAGCGAATCGCTGCGATATACCGTTCTGCTGCGCTGAAAGAGCCGCCGGCAAGGCGCGCCCCCAAACCAGTCTTCCCCATCCCTCGCTTCAAACGGAAGCTCGTGGATTCCATCGCCCGCGGCGACTTCCTTCTCTTGAAATTCCTGGAACCTGAACAGGTTCGTCACGCCAAAGCAATCTGCATCGGGTTCCACGTTGAGCAATTCATAGACGCGCGTTTCAGCGGACAACGGGATGCGATGCGCGTCGCTTTCCTTTACCGCGTTGGTGTAGTCGTTTTCCGTCAGTGTCACGAGCATGCGTTCCTGCTTGCGCAGACACTCCTCCCGCTTCATTCCAAAGCCCTGCGGAAATCGCCGCCCGTATGCGATGCTGGCCGAGCGCAGAACATTGCCATACGCATCCACCTGCAGAGTGAGGGTATGCGCCACCCGCGGATCGGCACGCTTTGTTCCATCGATCTGGTACAGCTTGCGCTCATAGTTAAAACTGATCTGTTCGCGCGCATGCGCAAAGAAGACCGCATACCGGTTCCACTCCCGCGGCTGCAGCGGCCGGATGGTAAAGTTGCTTTCGGTCGCGGTGTAGGGTCGCCCCGACTCCTCCATGCCATCCAGCGCGTAGATCTCCTGGCGCAGCATCGATCCCTTCAGCGCACGGCAGGCTTCGCGAGTCTCCTCGGGCGCAAGACCAAGGGGCAGAATAGTATCGTCCAGCAGCATCTCCGCGGCTTCGTGCGGTTCGCGATAATATTCGTGCGCAAGCTGGCGCGAGATGCGATCGCCTCCCAGAAACACGCCTGTGTGAAACCACGTTTTCGTCAGAATCGGTGGCACATTCCACGACGCATGCTCGTTTGCAGGCCCAGGCAGCGTACCACTCTCTGTCAGGTCGCCAAACTCTTCCGTGTCGAGAGTCTCGACTCGTCCAAATCCGCGAAACTCGCGCTCCACCCCATCGAAATATCCATGGTGGTAGCTCTTGCGCGAAACAAACCGATTGCGGCTGATGGCATCCTGCGTCACCACCCGCTTCACAACATGCACCGGAAACGGAAGCCTCGTCGCCCACGGCTGCCCGGCAGCTTCATCGGCAAGGTAGAACTCGGTCGACGACGCGTACTCGATGGTCGTATCAACTCCGAGGTTGTTACACATCCTGATCAGCAGATGCGGCTTGTGGCCGCGCATCAGGTCGACATAGCGCAGGGAACGCTGTGCGTCTGAAGGCAGCGACGACGACCAGACGATGCACGCCGTGCCCCGGCCCAGAAAATCGGTGACGGCGATCGATCGGAACTCGTCTGCAGGGATGCCTTTGATCCGCCGCCGGCTGGAAAATCCATTGCCCGCTTGATTGAGATAAACATCGATTCCCTCGGGACCGAGATAAAGGATGTCCGTGGTTCCGGAGCCATCGGTATCTGCCAGCCGCACGCGCTTCTGATCAAACTTGTCTACCCAGTCCAACCACGGCGAGCCGTCCATCGTCACCTTCGCACCGAAGCGCCCGTAGCCTAGGTTTGGCCAATAACACACTTCTCCGTTGCGAATTCGCACTAAATCAGACAGGCCGTCCCCCGACATATCGGCAAGGTACAGGGATTGTTCGCCATCATCGAAGAGCACCCGCGGACCCTGCTCTTCGTCCATTGCGCGCGCAACGCGTCGCTCCTCGCCAAATCCTCCGCGCAGATGAGAGGCGTGCCACTTGTAAGCGACATCCTCGGTGATCAGCAAATCGGCGATGCCGTCGCCCGTGATATCGACGAATCGGAGATTCGGATTTGACCAGTCAATCACCGGAAGCGAGCGAAACGTTCGAAAGGGCTCCCACCCTGCGCCGTCCGTCGCACGCTCATAAAATCCCGATAGCCCAGGCGCAAATTCGACCAGATCGAGATTGCCGTCGCCGGCCACGTCCAGCAATTGCTGTCCGCCCGCCAGTGACGCCGCCGCAGGCATGCGCGCAACAACCTCTGTCGCTCCGAATCTTCCATGGCCGAGGTTTTTTTTGTAGTACCACGCCGGTCCTTGTTCGGAGAACACACCGGAAATTCCCACCCCGTCCAAATCCAGCCACCTGTAGTTCGACCCATCAATGCCCTCAGGCAGATTCGCCGATTCCGCTGTTTGCAAGGCGAAACCGGAGTCAAAAGTCTCGTCTTCCAACGCACTCGTCGAATAAGCCAGATCCAAAGGAGGAAGCGACTTCCGCAAATAACGCCCGTCTGCTTCCCTTACGTACCCCGCATGCGTGGCGCGGATCAGAAATGAGCCAATGCGCTTCTGCTCGTATTCCAATTCCGTCGATTGCACCAGGTATCGTTCGGTGTGGAGTTCTTCGGGAAAGCGATGAAACTGCAAGACCCGCTCGCACAGCCGGTAAGTCCTTATCTCAAACCCCGACCGATACCGCGAAAACGGATCTTTCCTTATCCTCCAGGCGCGCTCACCATTCGGCTCGTGGGGCGCATCGACGAACACATCGCCATCCTCAGTCGCCGGGCAGGTTTCAAACGCTTCGTCTCCGAAATCGAAGACCAGCTCAAACATCCAACCCGCATCGTCGCGCGGCGTACCCTGCCCTCTCAGCGGTACTCGGTTGCCATACAGCACACGCTTCAGATAGCGATTTGCGGTGCGCGTGCGATGGCGCTCGTTGGCTTCTTCGCGATGAACCCCACAATCGTCCTCCGCTGCGTACTCGTACACAATCGCATTGCCGCGGTCGTCAAAGCTGCTCGCAATCAGCCAGCTGAAGATGTGACTCTCGTTGTCCGTATCGTAGATGCGCGATGCGCGCGAGCTGCCATAGAGCGTGAGAACGTTATCCTTTGAAATCGAGCGCCAATGCGTGTCGCCGTCTTCAGTCCGCGTCCATCGCTCGATCCTTGCGAACAGGCCCTCGATTCGCGGACGATATTGCTTGATTTGATAGCCGTCCCGTTCGCACTCATCGCTTCGCCAGCATCCATCTCCCCCCCGGACCAGGACCGGGACAAGGTCCTCCTGTCCCGACAGGAGGAACACATCGGATTCCTCAGCGTCGCGATACTGCGGAAGCCCCTTCTCTGTTTTGCGCGTAATCGAAGGAGAGCTCAGCGACCAGCCGATGCCAAACACGCCATTGCCCGCTCCGGAATCGTAGGACAGCGCGATCTGCGGGCTGAACCCCGAGCGCGCCGCGCTCGCGCTGATCGGGATGCTCAGAGAGCTTGTACCTGTCACTGCGTTGGCAGTGAACTTCTCGCCGATCCCACGGATAGCTCCGCCGCCCTTGGGCAGGTTGATTTGCGGCGCGCTGAATTGGGACGTCGAACGGTCGCTGTCCGAGGTCTCCGGCATCGCTTTCTCCGCCATTTCGGCCTCCCCGGTAAGGGCGTCACTGCTTGGTATGGTGAACCTGCAATCGCAAGCGTTTCATCCCTTCTTCGTTTTCCCGGACTTCGGCTTTTCCGCGTTCCCGATTGAGGCACCGCCTTTCGCATCCTGCGCGGCATCGGCCGGGCTCGTGGCTTCTCCCCCACCGCGGGAAGAAGTCTCAGTCGCAGCCGAGGTCGCGGTCCCCGTAGGCATCGCCACGCACGCGATCTGAGAAAAAGGAACGAAGAACTTCCAGTCCCTTGCCGCCGAGTCACGGTGCTGATGTGAGAGGAAACGCTCTTCGAGAAGAGGGCCCTCCAGCCACATCCCTATCATCTCGATCGAAGCCAGCGTGAAAGGCCTGCATTTCCCGTCCTCTGCCAACGCGGGAATGCACGCGAGAATGGTCTTATTGATATATCCACTCAGATTGGGGATCATCTGCGTCGCCTCTTTTTTGAAAGTCAAGACAAGGCTCCCTTGTCAAAGCTCCGTGAGAATAGCTTTGCGGGATCGACTTTGTGTCAATCATCCGTGTCGCGTGCCAATGTCGTTTCCGGTGGCGCCTGACCGGGGCAAGTTTCTATCGGAAGGTTGTCGGAGAATTGGGAAGTCAGGCCAACTACAAGAACGCGGAGTGACTGCAAAGGTTGGCGCTTACTATAGCCATACCTATTTCCAGTTGTCAAATACAAACTTGTATCTTTCTAAAGGCCCATTTACGGTCTTCGATCAGCGCTCCGACGAAAGTTTTTTCTTCCGCATCCAGACAGAAACTTATCGACCCATCATCTCTCTCCATAACCCACATGTTCTAATCATCCAATAGGTCAAGCGCCTGAATCTGAATGCATCTCGTGATTTCCTCCGATCGATGGATTCCCAATCTCACTGGTCGATTGGCAATCGTTTTAACCGCAACCGCTCTTCACCGGCTTTCCACAACCCGCGATAACGTCCTTTAAGGTTGGCTATCTATGTGGCGTCTGGCGTCAGGTTTGAGAGATCAACTCGGTCTAGGTGCAAAAAACTATGTGCCTACGCTGAGCAGATTTCTGGGACCAATTCGAGACTAGATGGTGCTGTGAGGGTCGTTGCGATGTTTTCCGACGCACTTCGCTGCCTTTAGATTCTGAGAGCTTCGATTTGCCCCGGTTTTTCACGGCGATTGCACGGGGTGATATCCCCGAGGAACAGTGATGTTTCGGAAGCGAGAAGCATGACATCGATTGGGGTATGTTTTGGGGTATTTTCCTGAACTTGATTGTACATTTCTAAACATATTTGGCGAATTGGACGCCAATACAGTAGCGTCTCTGGCCACCACTTTCAAATCCGAACATATCCTGCCACTAAAATCATCTTTAGTCCATTCTGTTCTCCCAGCACGGCCCACCGCGTCCATTACCAGATCTGAGGATGGCAAATAATGCTCCGTAGTCTCCAGAGTCACCCAAGAATTCACCCAAAGTTGAGACGGCTTACACGTAAATACAGGTGCTTAGGCGGTATTCCGTGTGCGGATAAGTTGTTGAAAGTAAAGGTTAGATGCAGATTGACACGGAAGAGGTCGCTGGTTCGAATCCAGTCGTGCCTACCATATCTCAAACAAAATCAAGTGCTTACATCGATGATGTCTTCTTTCTGTTCCTGGTTTTGGGTGCTGGAGGGTGCTGAAACAAACCCCTCTCCGAACAGCCCCTTAACCGCAAGTCTCTGCGCCTCACGTTTCTCCTCCGTCACAGCCTGCTGGTAAAAATCCAGCGTGATCCGCGAATTGGCGTGGCGGAGCAGTT
>CZKL01000324.1_pt1 | contig 11674 bp, 6 predicted proteins | sample 1122441 | NCBI WGS metagenome assembly CZKL01 (sample SAMEA3539301, study PRJEB10725) | soil metagenome | biome: tundra; feature: field; material: soil | place: USA | collected 2010-05 | depth 0.15 m
CGAACTTTTTCGCGAGTGTAGCCGAGAGCAAACACAAGGTATTGTGGTCACCTTAGTCAGATAAATGCCCATCTTACCCAAAAACAGCTTGAGCCCGACCTGCTTCCCCCACTCCTCGTATTTTTTGGGCTCATATGGCGCAAAATGATTCCGTCCATAACGCATGCGGCCCGAACCGTGCTTTGAAAAAGCTTGCACCTTGAAACCGAGCGAGTTTTCTAGAGAATTGAGTTCGTTGTGGAACGTTGCGAAGGATCGGGAGTTTTCAAGATGCAGACCGTACTTGTGGGCACCGGACTTCATGAGGGCATGCACTTCCTCATTCGGGTGTGTGCACTTACGAAAGAAAACCCACGCCGACTTACGATTCGCTTCAAGGATTGAAAGGATGGTTTTCAGTTCATCGAGGTAGGTAAGCCATTTCATCTGCGGCAAGTAATAGTCTGATGCGATGCGACTGGCAACGTGCCGGATGAATCCCTGTTTTCCGTAGGGACGATCCACGTCAATTCTGACAATGAGCGCCATGATCATGCCTCAGGAGTGAGCCATCGTCTTGGGAGTTATGCCGGGATGGCGTTGCGACTCCGGCGCATCGTCGATAACCTTGAATAGACTCTCTTTGAATACATCCCAGCAAAAGACCTTGGAAAAATCTTTGGCGTTCCGGGCTAGTTGGTTTCTTCTTTCGGAATCCGCGTAAAGACGTGAGATCCCCTTGGCCATCTGATCGACATCTCCGGGTTCATAATATTCGACGACGTCCGACCCGAAATAATATTCGATCGTCTTCAATCGCGGAGCAACCACAGGAATGCCGAGATGGGCATATTCAAGCAACTTGACCGGCAGCATGTATTCAGTGGCGACGTCGCGCCGATTCGGAACAATGCCCACTGAAGCGTCGCGGATCATCTCTGCAATATCTTCGACGCGAAACATCATTCTGCTGAAGTGGATTTTATCTTGAACTCCGGAAGTATGAATTTCCTGCACAACGTCTTCGCTCGCATCGCCGGTACCGTATATTTCGAAACGTGCACGTGGACACTGAGATGCGGCCTTGGCGAAGGCACGCACCGCCAGATCAAGACCAAGACGCTTGGCGATGGTGCCGTGATAGACAATACGAAACATGCTGTCGTCTGGCAATGGGCGCGGGCTACTTCGGAATATGCGTGGATCTGGAACATTCGGTAGGACGGTAATTTTATCCCATGAAGTTCCGCGCCTGCACAGGACATCGCGATGCGGCTCATGGACACAGATGGCTTTGTGGGCGAAGTGGACACTGAGTTGCTCTTGAAAGGCCAGTATCTGAATGAGCGGATGAGTCTCAGGGATCGAAAACTTCGACATGTAAACTTCCGGCATCATGTCGTGAATGTCCAAGACTATCGTGGCGCCGAATAGCTTTGGAATCAGTCCGACCAACACCAGGAAATCCGGCATGGTATGCACGTAGATTACGTCATAGCGCTCTCGCCGAAACATCCACGCGAGCTTGAAAGTGACAGCCAGTAAGAATTTGAGATAAGAGAGACCGTATTGCAGGCCGCTGGCACCGCGATACTTTGATTGCTTGACGCGAAACAGCCTGACACCCAGGACTGTTTCCTCGGAAGGATGGTTCTTTTCGGCAAGGGAGATGAAGTCGACCCGGTCACCTCTTAGAGCAAGCGTCTCCGCTTCTCGACGCGGACGCGCGTCTGAAAGGTAGTTCGTGTAGGCGACCATACATATCTTTTTCATATTTATTTTAGCGCGATCTCGTTTTCAGGAATCGACCGCCTCTCGAAGTTAGCCTTTCTCAATTCGCAAAGAACGGAGTAGTTCATTCATCCAACCGCAATCCTTATCAAGCCAAAGTTATCGGATCTAACCGCTTTTCTAACTGCTGGTCGCGCGCAGCCACTTCTTGTTTTCTAGCTTCGTTAGAGCCTTGGACAGCGTCGAGGAAGAATGATTTAAATTGCTGTTGGAGCAAAGCGATGTTGGGCATCACGCAATGACCACCAATAACCCCAGGTTGGAATAATACGCGCGGAAGGTAATCGACTTCACAAAAGAATTTGCCTAGTTCCCGGTAATCTCCCTCCACAGCATCAGAAAACCGATTCATCTCCTGAGCCCAGGCGATCAGCACACCGAAATAGGTCGTTTCCAGCAGTTTCGCCAACTCAAGTGTCTCTGGAGTTGAAACCGAATCCGATTTCAATCCGGCCTCTGCGAAGTGCTCCTGTACGCGTTTTGTCGATGAGCCATCGACACCCGCGACGAACTTCACGTACTTGTATAGGTCGTCCACCATCTTGGTGTGTTTGCCACGTATAGGTCTATAGACGGAAGAAACCCCGGTGCGACGTTGAAGAGATCGACTTGTCCCGGGTGCAACCGTGCTATTCACGACGATGACTTCAGGACTGTACTTAGTAGCATAGCCTTCGACTGCATCTGCAAATGATTCCGAATCCGTAAACGGAAAGCAGACGTGCATTATACCGACGGCCCCATTCACTGACTGGGGCTCAATGTCGATTCCTGCAACGCTTGCATCTCGCCGTTGAAGAATCGTATACAGAGGGTTTCCGACTTCACCCAGTCCCACGACCAGGGTCACCGCTTTTTCACTTGAGTTCATTTTGATTCTCCGTTGAGGAGCACGGAATTATGACATTCCGTTAAGACCGCTTGGTCCAGCGGAAGACTCGCGCTGGGGAGCGTCGGAACGGCGTGAGCTACAGCATCCGCTGAGGCAGCGAGGATGTATTTCGGCATTTTCAACACGGCAGCTCCTCGCTCACTTACGTACTCGCGATTGCCTTCTGCTCCCACCGCATCTTCGCACGGGAAGGCCAGAATTCTGCTTGAAAGCTCAAACGGCCTTTGGGGATACAGGCACAGCCTGTACCTATGCGCGCTCGTCGATCGACCCATTAGCTCTCTTACTATTTTGATCGACAACCATCATGGGGCTAGTGCAACTTTTGGTCCAAAGGATGCCACGGGAGAGGGAGCATAAACAGAAGGCGCAAGTAGCGTCCGAGGCGGGCTCTAGCAGCAACGCCGGCGATCCGAATTGATGTAAGGAGCGGCGATACAAGTCCCTATGAGGCAGTGCGATGCCTCGCCGGGGATCTCTCCGTTAAGCGACGCGGGAACCTTCGAATAAATCAACGAATTCGCGGAAACGTCTGGCAATCTCGGCTACAGCCGATTCCCGCGACTCCTTGTGGTTATGCCAGGCAGAGAGAGGTTCCCAGAAATCAGTTCTCCCCACAGCAAACCCTATAAAACCGGGCACCGCCGCAGCCCTAGTAAGCCATTCGCGAACTTTTTCGTCGTTTTCACCGCGGCCGAGAATAATGCATCCCACTTTGTCGCGGCCATTGCGCCTTGCTGCAGCCACAATCTTTTCGCAATCCTCACGGCGATCAAGCCCTTCGATTTTCCAGACGTCGGGCTCGACCCCTGCGTCCTGAAGGTCGTGAATGGTCTGCACCATCAATTGTGGTCGGATCTCGGTGTCATAGACATTCTTCTCGCCGTGCACTGTCTCGAGTTGGGACTTCTCCGCGGGGACCAGTAGCTCAAACATGAACAGGCTCTTGGCCGTGGCCTGGAGGTACTCGGAAAGGCGACGAAGGCGAGCCGACTGGCGACGATTGACCTCTTCGTCTCCCGCAGGGTTGTAGCGAACCAATACCTTGGCAAAAGTCGGATGAAAGGCTTCAATGTGCACAGCGAAGTCGTCCCCATATTCGAAGTCAAACTCCTCCTGTCCACTCTTCTCGACAGGGCAGGCGGTGTGAAACCCGCGCCCTGCCGCATCCCTCAAAATGGCTGTACCAAATTGCTCATCAACCAGGATGCCGGCCTTATCGGGTTCAACCCCGGATGCGATGGCCGCCTTGAATCCGTCGTAGATTACCTGCTTGGCGGCAGCAATCTGGGACGTTTGGTCCGGCGTAAGCGCACCATGCCAACCGAACATTCCGGTTTCAAATGAACCCCGGTGATCGAACGGCAAAATGTGAAGGGGTCGATCATATCCGCGAGGGATCATCATTCCTCCTTGGACTTCCGATAACGTCGAATGAGGTTATTCGTTGAGCTATCGTGATTCAACGTTGGCTCAGCCTTGCTTTCAAGCTCCGGAATAATGCGTTGCGCCAGAGCCTTGCCTAATTCGACGCCCCATTGATCAAAAGAGTTGACCTGCCAAATAGTGCCTTGTGTGAAGACGCTGTGCTCGTAGAGAGCGATCAGCTTGCCCAAAACTTCAGGTGTAAGTTGGTCGGCCATGATGGTGTTCGACGGGCGGTTCCCCTCAAAGACCCTATGGGGGACCAGCCAATCAGCCGTGCCTTCGCTCTTCACTTCCTCGGCGGTTTTGCCGAAGGCAAGCGCTTCAGTCTGAGCGAAAACATTTGCGAGCAACATATCGTGATGCCGGCCAAGTTTGTTAAGCGTCTTGTCGAACGCGATAAAGTCGCACGGGATCAGACTAGTTCCCTGATGGATTAACTGATAGAAGGAATGTTGGCCATTGGTCCCCGGCTCACCCCAATAGACAGGCCCCGTTGCATAGTCAACCTCGGCTCCGCTGAGAGTTACATGTTTACCGTTGCTCTCCATCGTTAATTGTTGCAAGTATGCCGGAAAGCGTTTGAGGTATTGTTCGTAGGGAAGTACGGCAACGGTCTGACTACCGAAGAAGTTGGTATACCAGACGGTGAGCAACGCTAGAAGTACGGGCAGGTTTTTCTCGAAGGGGGCGCTCCGGAAATGTTCATCCATTTCGTGAAAACCGTTCAGCATCGCCAGGAAATTCTCTGGGCCCACCGCAAGCATGGTGGAAAGCCCGATTGCTGAATCCATGGAGTAGCGACCGCCGACCCAATCCCAAAAGCCGAACATGTTCGCAGTGTCGATACCAAATTTCGAAACTTCTTTTGCGTTCGTCGAGACCGCAACAAAATGTTTGGCGATTGACGATTCGTCTCCACTCAGAGCGTGCAACAACCAGGCGCGAGCCGAGTGCGCATTGGTCATGGTTTCGAGAGTCGTGAACGTTTTGGACGAGATGATAAACAGGGTTTCGCCCGCATCAAGGTCCTGTACAGCTTCAGCGAAATCTGTGCCATCGACATTGGAGACAAACCGGAAGGTCAGGTTGCGATCGCTATAGTGCTTAAGCGCCTCGTAGGCCATCACCGGTCCAAGGTCTGACCCGCCAATGCCAATGTTCACGACGTTTCGAATGCGCTTACCGGTATGGCCTCTCCATTCCCCCCCGCGGATGCGGTTAGAGAATGCGACCATGCGGTCAAGAACGGCATGCACCTGGGGCACAACGTCTTCACCATCCACGAAAATGGATTCGCCTTTCGGCGCGCGAAGGGCGACATGCAAGACCGCGCGATTCTCAGTGATGTTGATCTTGTCTCCCCGGAACATGGCGTCGATGCGGGCCTTCAATCCTGATTCAACCGCCAAGTCGATCAGCAGTTTGATGGTTTCGTCTGTGACACGGTTCTTTGAGTAATCGAGGAAGATGCCGATAGAGTCGAGGGTCAACCGATCGCCCCGACCCGGGTCGTCGACAAATAGGCTGCGCAGATGTAAATTCTGTATCTTCTCGTAGTGCGCTTCGAGAGCTGCCCATGCCTTGAGTTTGGTCAATCCCTCGATAGCCGGACCCTTCGTGCTTGTCGGTGATGGCGTCGCCATGCTGTCTCCTTTGATTCACTGAAGTGAAACCGATCTTCCGCGTAAGAGGATGATACGACTCCCCGCCTACAGGCATTCGATTGCCGATACCCTGTCCATCGAAACAAATTTAATTTGTGGAGTGAAAGTTGATCCTGCGATTGAGCAAAAGCCGGCTCCGCGGAATCGAATTCACGGCTTCTTAACAAGCCCGTCGGTGGTAGATGGGTTGATGCTCGCGTTGCGTTTTGGTATAGGTTCCCTCGTGTCCGGGATCTGGAGGGGTTTTGAAAGCCTGTGTCGAGTATGCTTTTGCCTAAGTTATTGTGGTGAAGCCAATTAAGCCAGCCGATCGAAATTGCTGGAAGGCCCTTGCACTGTGTCTGGCTCCGTTCAACCCTTTCATTCTCTCGAGTTCCGCTATGTCCAAGGGGAAAGGCGGGAAATTATTGCTCGAATCGAGCGGATGGGGTTACCGTTGCCCGCTATGTTTGGTACTAATATTCACAGGTCTTTTGGTCCCGAAGGCCCCGGATTGTCCAACCGCCTCTCAGCGCAAAGCATCCTATAAAGCAGGGGTGTTTCTGGGCTTGCAGTCGCGAAGCCAGATTCGCAGTAATTGATTGCCGGTTTGAACACTTTTTTTTGAAATCCGCTCACTTGAGGTTTTTCCGGCCCAACAAAACAGGCGTATAGTTGGGCTGCGTCTGAGCAGGCCCTGCCCTTGCGCCCAGGGTTCTTCCAAACATTTGAAAATCCTTTGGTCTTCTCGAGACGAGGTCTCAAGTCAATGATGATGCGGTTGTTTGCCTTTCCTGTGCAATTTGCCTTGGCCAGTGTTCTGTTTGGTGGTTGCCTTGCGGTAGCCCAAACCGATGCAGTTCCCGCTCGGATTGTCGCGCCCGTCGATGAATCGGCAGTGACTACTCTGCACGGGAGTGTGTCCGGCGCCGCCCAGTCTCAGTTCGACCAGGGCGAGGTCCCGGGATCGACAGAGTTGACGCACATGCGCGTAGTTCTGGGCAGGTCCGAAGACCAGCAAGCCGCGCTCGACAAATTCGAGTCTGAAGTCCAGGACAAGGCTTCGCCCAACTATCACAAGTGGCTGACACCCGACCAGTTTGGCAAGTTGTACGGACCTGCTGACGCGGACATTGCCGCCATTGTGGCGTGGCTCGAGTCGCATGGCTTCACAGTCGAATCGGTTGCCCCCGGAAGAACCACAATCGCTTTCTCGGGTACTGCAAGCCAGGTCAAAGAGTCGTTTCACACCGCGATCCACTCATTCGATAACAGTATTGAGCAGTTCTTTTCAAACAACGCCGAACCGACTATTCCCGCGGCTCTCGCTACGGTAGTTCAGGGAATTGCGCACCTCAACACAATCCACCCTAAGCCGCAATCTGTTCGCGGCAAACCCGGCACCATGAACGCCGAAACCCATCGGCTTGAGCCCTCTACCGCGCCTGCGAACGGGCAAGCTAGCCCTGGCTACACGGGCGGCACAGGCTATTTATACCTCGTACCGTCTGACGCAGCCACAATCTACGACACGCCAAACACCACGTTCAATTCGAACTACACGACGGGCACCAGCTACGACGGAACCGGCGTAACCATTGGTATTGGCGGCGATGCGACTATTTCAACCGCACCAATTCAGACTTACCGGTCGAAGTTCCTCGGCGATACCAAGGCGCCGACCATCACCAATGTCGACCAGGTGACCAGCACGGCTGACTCTGGCGAAGCTTACATTGATACCGAACTATCCGGCGGATTGGCTCCGGGCGCCACGATCCACTTTTACACCGCAACGGACCTTAATACGGCGATCGACACGGCGATCACAGAAAATACGGTTGACATCTTCAGTCTTAGCTTTCTGGAGTGCGAACAAGATCTTTCAACTGCCGATAACCAGGCAATCAATGGATATTGGCAGCAAGCTGCGGCCCAGGGTATCGCTGTGATGGTGGCGACGGGCGATAGCGGCTCAGCCAACTGTGATTACCCCACGAGCAACGGTGGGGATGTGCCCGCTGCAACGGGCGGCTTGAAGGTGAGTGGATATGCTTCTTCGCCCTACGACCTCGCGGTCGGCGGCACGGACTTCTACGCACTCACCAACTCATTCAGCAAGTATGTGAGCTCAACGCAAAATAAGTACTACGGCACTTCGCTGGGATACATTCCGGAGTCGGTCTGGAATGACTCCACTCAAAACAACACCACGTTCAATCTGAATGTCCCACCCAGTTTCGATCCGCCCAATATCATAGCGGGGGCCGGCGGCGTGAGCAGATGTTCAACCAATACCACGAAAACCTTGGTTGGAAAGTGCACCTCGGGTTATAGCAAACCTTCATGGCAGCGCGGAGCCGGCGTGCCGGGAGATGGACTGCGTGATCTGCCTGATGTGTCGCTGATGTCAGGCAACGGATTCGACGACGGGCTGTGGCTGGTTTGCGACGACACATCGAATTGCGTGACCTCGGGTGGAAGTTTTTCGTTTGACGGCTATGGTGGCACATCTACCGCCGCACCGGCGTTTGCTGGAATCATGGCGCTGGTAGAGCAAAGCACGGGGGGACGCCTCGGGCAGGTAGCCACACAACTTTACAACCTCTACAACAGCAGTTATGGCTCCAAGGTCTTCCACGACGTGAAGCAGGGCAACAATTCAGTTGCCTGCACCAATGGGACGCCCAATTGCATTAAGAATTCTAAGGGCTATTACTACGAATCCGGATACAACGCGACGACCGGCTACGACCTGGCGACCGGACTGGGAAGTGTCGACGCGACCCAACTCCTGAATGACTGGAGCCTGGCCACCGCGGGTGCAACTGCCACGGTGACGATAACGCCAAATCTGACGACCATAACCAATGCCCAGAGCCTTTCATTGGCAGTCACTGTCGCCGGATCGGGTGGCCTCGCGACACCTACCGGCACGGTCACACTCTCCGGCGGAGGATACACATCGACTGCTGAGCCTCTCGCGAGCGGCGCCTATACGTTTGTAATTCCGGCAGGAAGCCTCACGGTTGGGACCGACACATTCACGATCACTTACGGCGGAGACTCGAACTACGCTTCGACCACGGGAACGACCTCGGTCGTTGTTACAGCAGCGGCCCCGACATTGACTGTGACTCCGGCGACGGCAACCATCGCGGTCAATCAGACTCTGAGTGTAACCGCGACGGCAACAGGTACGGGCGCAACTCCGACAGGAACGTTCACGTTGGTGGCCGGTACCTACACCTCTCCGGCTGAAAAACTATCGAGCAAAGGTGCCTACACTTTCACCGTCCCAGCAAACAGTCTTGCGGTCGGTACTGGCACGCTCACGTTAACTTACAGTGGCGACACTAACTACGCGTCCTCGACGAGTACTGCGACTGTGACAGTGACGGCGGGTGTTTTGGCTACACCGACGGTAACGGTCACTCCCGCGTCGACCAGCATCGCGGCCAATCAGACTCTGAATGTTACGACGGCCGTTGCGGGCGTTACCGGATCGCCCGTGCCCACGGGAACCGTGACCCTGGTTGCCGGCACTTACACGTCTCCTGCGGGGACGCTATCGAGTCAGGGCGGGGCTACCTTTGCGATTCCGGCAGGCAGTCTCGCGGTCGGAACGGGCGCTATCACCGTTAGCTATAGCGGTGACACGAATTATTCGCCGGCGACCAAAGGAGCAACGGTCACTGTAACTGCGGTTATCCTGCCCACGCCGGCTGTGACCGTGACCCCGTCCGCATCGACGTTGTCCGCCAACCAGTCGTTGACTGTGGCTACGACCGTCGCTGGTTCAAGTGGAACACCCACGGGTACCGTCACGCTGTCGGGGGGCGGATACACGTCGGCGACCCAGACACTCGCGAGCGGGGCATCGTCATTTACGATCCCAGCCGGAAGTCTCAGCGTAGGGACAGATACTCTCACTGTTTCTTATAGCGGAGATGCAACCTATACATCCGCTTCGAATACGGCAGCTGTCACAGTAACGGCTGCGCCCGTACCCACCTTTACCCTGGCAGCCACGAGCCCGGCAGCCATCGCGCCCGGGGCTGCGGCCACTTCGACAGTAACTGCAACGGGCAGCGGCGGCTACACGGGCGCGATCGCATTGAGTTGCACACTGACGTCGTCGCCAGCAGGAGCCATCGAGCCGCCTGCTTGCTCCATCCCAAGCCCAACGGTGACGCTCAACTCAACGACAACCACAGGAACCTCAGCAGTCTCAGTAAGCACAACAGCTCCGACTACCTCTAGCCTGCTGCCAGGTCCATTCGACCGTTCAGGATGGTTCAAGACCGCGGGCGGAACAGTTGCAGTTGCATTCCTGCTGTTCTTCGTGCCGGGACGTACGCGCAAACTGAGAAAAGTGCTAAGCGCCTTTATGCTCGTGGCCGCCGTTGCATTCGCGGGAATTGGTTGCGGCGGCACGACGACTACCGGTGGGATCGGCCCCATAAAGAGCACTCCGACTGTCGGAGTAAAGCCTGCCAACAGTTCGATAGCAGTGAACTCATCCGACGCTGTCGCGGTGGCGGTGGCGGGTTCAGGGACCGCAACGCCGACCGGAACCGTAACCCTTTCCAGCGGAACCTACACTTCCGGTGCGATCGCACTTTCCAGCGGTGCGGCCAGCATCACGATTCCTGCCAATTCGCTCGCGGTTGGAACCGACACGTTGACAGCCACTTACTCGGGAGACACCAGTTATAACTCCACGACGGGAACATCTCCGCTTACCGTAACCGCCGCCGTTCCCACCGGTGGTACGACTGCTGGAACCTACACCTTCACCGTAACGGGCACCGGCAACGATGCGGCCAAAACGACACAGACAACTACCTTCAGCGTAGTGGTTGACTAATCGTGGATCGGAAAGGCAAAACGCCTTTATCGCAGATTCGAATGCGATAAAGGCGTTTGGTCAATCTGAGCGAGAGAGTTTGGGTTCGCTTACTCCAGTCTTATGCCGACCAAGCCGCCCGGCTCGTACGTCCGGCAGAGATAAAGCCCATATCCAGCGAAATACCGCGCACGCATTGAAGCAGATGATTGGCGATTGCCGGGAGCTTTTGCGCAGTCACTCTGAATGAAGGGCCTGAAACACTGACGGCTGCCACAGGTTGCCGCTGCGAATCGAGCACGGGAACCGCGATGCAGCGCAATCCCTCTTCCAACTCTTCGTCATCCACTGCATAACCACGCCGACGTGTCTTCTCAATCTCTGTGCGAAGCGCTTCAGCCGTGGCAATGGTGCGATGTGTAAATCGCTCGAAGCGGATACGGCGCAGCACATCGGCAATGCGATCTTCAGGCAGAAACGCCAGAATAGCCTTCCCCCCTGATGTGCAATGAACAGGATTGCTCGAGCCGATGCGAGTAATCATGCGTACCGAGCGACCGGGCTCAATCTTGTCGATATAAATCACCCTGGCCTGTTCGAGAATACAGAGATGTGCCGTCTCTTCTGTCTCGGCGACAAGTCGCCGTAAGTGGGGCTGCGCCCGCTCACGCAGGTCGTACTGCTCGATAGCACGATTCCCGAAATCAAACAGCCTCAATCCCAGGCGAAACTTGCCGCTAGCGGTCCGCTCCACCATGTGATGGCGTTCCAGGACCATGAGGAATCGATGCGCAGTGCTCTTGTGGAGCTGAAGGGAAGAGGCCACCTGAGCCAGTCCGAGCGGCGTTTCACTCTCGCCCAGCAAGTCAAGCACGGCGAATGCCCGGTCCAGAGCCTGAACTTTGTACGTGCCTTGGGGTGCAGCGGCTCGCATTATGGTCCTCCGTTCCGCCAAATGGGGTGAGTCCAGCTTCCCAGATTATGCGGATGCGTGTCAAGAACTGATACGCGATGACGTCAGCATCACTATTCAGTTAAGTGGTTTTAACAGAAATACTTGCGAAGGCATTTGGGGTTAATTACAGCTTTAGC
>CZKL01000274.1_pt1 | contig 11500 bp, 7 predicted proteins | sample 1122441 | NCBI WGS metagenome assembly CZKL01 (sample SAMEA3539301, study PRJEB10725) | soil metagenome | biome: tundra; feature: field; material: soil | place: USA | collected 2010-05 | depth 0.15 m
TGCTCCATGCCGGGGCGTTTATCTGCTTCCTCTACCTGATTGGCGGCGCATCGCGGCTGGCTCGGTTCAACATCAGCCATGACGCTCAGCCGCGCAACCCTGGGCGTCCTGGCCGAAAGTATTTCGTGGGCATGCCCATCCCGGCAGCGGCCGGCCTACTGGCGGCCACGGTTCACTTTTGCGGCGCTTACCCGGTTGAGGCGTGGTGGATCGCGATCATCTGGCTGGCCATTGTCGGTATGAGCGGATTCTTGATGGTCAGCACCTGGAGATTCTGGTCGGGCAAGGAAATCAACCTTTCTCGCAGTCATCCGTTCCAGATTCTGTTCCTTTTGGCCATCGTTCTGTTCGTGATCATCCGGTTTTCGCAAGTTGTGCTGTTTGCCGGGGCGTTGCTCTACATGTTTTCAGGCATCTGGGCGCGCGCCGCTTATTCCTGGTCTCGGCGTCGTCGCCGCACTCCGGCTTCCAGGCTCGAACCACCTCCGATTGAGCCGGACTCGTTCAGCCACCGCTCCTAACTTTTCGATCACAGGGGAATTTGTGTACAAGATTGCAATTGTCGGTGCTTCCACCCTGCTGGGCAAGGAATTGAAGGAAGCCATCACCGATTCGCCGTTGGTGGCCGCCTCGTTCTCCCTGCTCGACGAAGACAATGCTCTCGGGCAGCTGGACCAGGTCGGAGATGAGATTACGTTCGTTCAGGCGATTGTTGCTGACTCGTTTGAGAAGGTAGATTTCACATTTTTCTGCGGTTCGGAAGAGATGACCCGCAGGCATTGGCGCGAAGCGCTTCGTGCTGGGTCGACGGTGCTCGATCTTTCCGGCGCTTTGGATCGCGAGCCGGGCGTACTGGTGCGAGCTCCGTGGCTTGGCTCCGATGGCTCATCGGCGGACCTGTTTACCCCTGCTGTGGTTCCAGCTCACCCCGCAGCCTTGGCTCTCGCGCTGATGCTGGAACGCCTGCAGCAGGCCGCAATCGTGCGTTTTGCGGCGGCGACCCTACTGATACCCGCCAGTGAATTTGGCCGGGCAGCGATGGATGAGCTGCACCAGCAGACGGTGAGTTTGCTCAGCTTTCAAGGGCTTCCCCGCGCCATTTACGACGCCCAAGCGGCTTACAACCTGCTCTCAGGACTTGGAGAAGGCACCAAGGCCAGCTTGATGGCTTTGGAGTCGCGGATTCATCGCCATTACGAGGCGCTCGGCGGTGGCCGCTGGCCTACCTTGGCCCTGCAGGCAATTCTCGCGCCCGTATTTCACGGGCATGCGTTTTCGATTGCCATCGAACTGGAGCGCCCGGTCGACATCTCGCGTCTCGAAGAGTCCCTGGGCGGCGATCATGTCGACCTGGTACTTGAAGACACCGACTCACCCTCGAACCTCGCAGCCACTGGGCAGGATGATGTGCTGGTGCGTCTGCGGCCAATCCAGGATGGGCGGAATCCCTCGGAAACTTCACGTCTCTGGCTGTGGGCTGCGTCCGACAATCTCCGCTTGTATGCACAGAATGCCGTGGCCTGCGCGCTCGATCTGCGCCGGCTGAGACCGCAGGGCACAGTCCAGTAAACCGGAATCGGGTCGCACCCAAAAGCACTCGGAGCTGCGTCAGCCAGCCGTCTCAGGCTTCTGAGCCGGCTTGGATGCGCGTCCAAGACTGCTCGATGAAGCTATCCGTCATCCCCGCGATGTAATCGGTGACTGTTCGCGCTAACCCCTGCAACGGTATCTGCGAGCGGTGGTCGTCCGGAAGCAGACTGGGATCAGTGATCAGAGCCGCAAACAGGCCTCCGACCACCTTCTCTGCATGAAGATGGGTTTCTTCCATGTCCGGCGAATTGTAGAAATTCGCGTACAGGAATGCCTTGGCCGTGGCACGCTCAGTTTCCATCGCCGGGCTCAAGGCGGCGAGCCGCTCCGGCGCCCGTCTTACCTCGTCCAGGTTCGTGATATGCAGAACATCGATCCGCGCTTGCACTTCGCACATCAAGTCGGTGACGAGCGCATTCAAAACCCGCTTGAGTGCTTCATTAGCGCCAATACGCGGCGATGCGTTTGGGTATTCTCTCACCACGGAATCATGAAATCCACGAAAGAGAGGCACGCTTTCGCGCACCTGGTCGAGTGTCAAAATGTCAGAATCAAGCCCATCGTCAAGGTCTGCCGTCAGGTAGGCGATTTCGTCGGCCAGATCGATCAGTTGAGCTTCGAGAGGAGGCCGCAGATCGAGAAAATACTCTGCTAATTCCGGATGATCAGTCGCTGTGTAGTCCCGCGAATGTTTGATGATACCTTCGCGCACCGCCAGCGTGAGGTTGAGACCGCGAAACGCCGCATAGCGCTCCTCAAACCAAGTAACGATGCGTAGCGCGTGCAGGTTGTGGTCGAAGCTCAATCCATAGCTTTCAAGAGCGTGATCCAGAGCTTTTTCACCGGCGTGGCCAAATGGCGGATGTCCGATGTCATGTACAAGCGCCAAAGCTTCCGTCAGCTCAACATTGAGTCCCAGCACGGTGGCCAAGGTTCGGGAGATCTGCGTTACTTCAAGGGTGTGCGTCAGCCGGCTGCGGAAGTGGTCGCCCGGCGGATTCTCTGGGAGCCGCGCGAAGACCTGCGTTTTTCCGGCCAGCCGTCGAAAAGCCCGAGCATGCAGGATGCGTGCCCCATCGCGAGCGAAAGGCGTACGGTAGGGATGCGGACGCTCCGGGAAGGCGCGCGCGGTCAGGTCAGTGCCTGTCCCACGGTCCCCGCCCGACGGTACGGCGATTCCTTGTGGAAGCAATGCGGCCGACTTGGATTCCGCGTTTATCATGGGGTCACTTGCGGTTCAACTCTGGTTATACCGCAGCGCGGTACACCTCCCGATGCGCTGCTGCGAAATTTCGCTTTCGCAGCGCTACCAGGCGATTACGTGCCGGGAATCACCATTGAACTGTTGGATGCGGTGCTATAAGGTTTTCCATGCGTCGGTACATTGGACAAGCTCCGCTATGCGAGAGTACCATCCAGCCGAATTTTTAAAGACCGGCAAGTCAGCTTTACAATCCGGTTTCGAACAGACTTTTCACATCCGGACCAGGAGGCAGCATGAGAACAATGAAGAAAGCAGCGTTAGCCACGCTGGCGCTAGCAGTTGCATTTACCTGCGGGTGCGGTCGGCACTCGAATAAGGAAGTTTTTTACCTGGTAACCGCAAATGCCGCGCTGCCTTACTGGCAGACAGCAGCTTCCGGCTTCAACAAGGCTGCTGCACAGTACAAGGTCACGGCCAAGGTGGAAGGGCCCGACAACTACGATCCTCAGGCTGAACTCGCGGCCATGACCAAGGCGGTGAACGCCAAGCCGGGCGGCATCCTCATCTCCGTGGCCGACGCGGCCGTGCTGCAACCCGAGATTGATGCTGCTGTAAACGCAGGCATTCCCGTGGTCACTATCGACTCAGACGCTGCTGCCAGCCGCAGACTCTTCTTTATCGGAACCAACAATCTTGAAGCGGGTCGGCTGGGCGGCAAGCGTGTGATCGAGAAGCTCAGTGGTAAGGGCAACATCCTGGTCTTCACTCTCGCCGGCCAACCCAACACCGAAGAGCGGTTAAAGGGTCTCAAGGATGCACTCGCCGCCAAACCGGAGATCAAAATTGTCGATGTCGTCGACGTCAAGGGTGATGCGCGCGCGGCCTTCGACAAGGCGCAGGAAATGCTGGCTTTGACCGGCCCCAAGAAAATCGATGGTTTTGTGTGCCTGGAGTCGGCCTCGGGCAAGATGGTCTCCGACGCCTTGAAGCGTACCAACGCCTCTGATCGCGTGCTCGTGGCGTGGGACGTGAACCAGGACACCCTCGACGGCATCAAGGCTGGAACCATTGACTCCACGATTGCTCAGAAGCCCTTCACCATGGGCTACGTTGGCTTGAAGGTTCTCGACGAAATCTTCCATGATCCACCGAAGACGCTGGCGAAGGATTATAGCGTCGACTCTTTCTCGCCCTATCCGGTGTTTGTGGATACAGGCAGCTCCCTGGTCGACAAAAACAGCGTCGATCTTTATATTGCCTCGGCTGCAGCGGGAAGCAAGTAGTCGTTTGACCGCGGGGCTCGAAGTCCGATAGCACGACTGATTGTGATGTAAAAATGGCGGTTCTCTTCAACGGGAGCCGCCATTTTTTCAGATAGATAATTTTAGATTCGATCCTGCAGACCAAATCCACGTCGCTGTCAGATCATCCCGCCAATGCTCCAGGAACCTCAAAGAGAGCAGACTTTTCGGCCGTCAAGCAAGGATGTGTGAACCAGCGATTTTCTGCACAGATGATTTGAAAAGGCCGTCGGATTATCCTTGTTTCGACCTCGATTGCGACTAGCCGGGTTATTCGAATCGCAGAGCCTGTACAGGATCGAGTCGACCCGCGCGACGACAGCAGTCAAAAGCACCACAAATGCCGCTGCGGCCAGGAAGACGGCGGGATCCCGCATCGACACGCCATAGAGTAGCCCCGCAAGTAGCCGCATCAGGACCAATGCGGCGCACACCCCACACGCCACGCCAGCCAAGCCACGGACCAGGCCTTCCCGCAATACCATGTTCCGGACATTCCTTCGGTCAGCTCCGAGTGCCATTCTCACGCCGATCTCATGAGTACGTTGCGCTACCGAGTACGCGATCACGCCATAAACTCCAATTGCCGCGAGAAGCAGCGCTATCACTGCGAACGAAGAAAGCAGAAGCATGTTAAATTTCTGCTTGGCGATTGAACTTGAAAGAATTTCGTCCATGGTCCGGATGCTTCCTACCGGCCTGCCACCACTTGCCCTGCGAAGGGATTCGGAAACGGCCGACACCAACTGCTCCTGCTTAAGGCGCGTGCGAATCAACCACCAGATAGGTCCAAATTGAGTTTCGAGATCTACCATCGAGTCGGGCTCTTGCGCATCGGGAATCATCATCGTCGGGGCCGGTTCCTGGCTCAAATCGTCGTCGCGCGTATCTCCGACGATTCCGATGATTTGGCGAGGTCTGTCTTCGAACTTGGAACCGAGGTCTTTTCCGATAAGTATTTGTTGGCCGACAGGATCATGGTCTGGCCAGAAACGCTTTGCCATCGATTCATTAATCAGAACGACCGCAGGCGCGCCCGCGGTGTCGTTCGAATTGAAATCCCTGCCGCGAACGATAGGAATTCTTAACACTCCAAAATACCCTGGAGTCACAGCCATCCATTCTCCATCCCCGGAAACAGTTGAATTGCTCGATACGGAAGTAAAGGGCAATCCCATTCTGCTCGCGTACGGGGCGCTGAATGTTGCAGCAGAGCCCTCAACTCCCGGAATACCCGATAGTTGTTGACGAGCTCCGTGGACCATATAGGCGACGCTCGCAGCCGTATTGGATTGAACGCCGCGAAGGGGCATGGTCATCAGGACGACATGGTGGGAGTCGAAGCCTGGATCCACCTGGCTCAAGGACATGAACGTGCGGATCAGGAGTGTTGCTCCAATCAGCAGAATCACAGACAAGGCAACTTCCGTGATGACGACAAGGGAATGCGCTCTCTTGCTTCGCATTCCTGTACCTTGACGGCTGTCTGTTTCACGCAACAGGTTTTCAAATCCCCGGCGGCAAACGACAAGGGTGGGGATCAGGCCGAAGATCAGCGCGGTCAGCAAAGAAATTCCGAACGCGAAGCCCAATACGCGCCAATCGAGCCCAAAACCAATATTCGGTTTCCCGATGTGCGGAAGAGCATTGGGGTTCGCCATCAATAAGGCGTGCGCGCCTATCAGTGCGAACGCGATCCCACCGACGCAGCCGAATGAACACAGTAACAGGCTCTCGACAATGAGTTGGCGCAGAATTCGGCCGCGCCCCGCCCCGATGGCGCCGCGAATCGCAAATTCGCGTTTTCGAATTGTCATTCGAATCAGCAAAAGATTCGCCAGGTTGGCACAAGCGATAAGGAGAACAAGAACTACTGCTCCCTGTAACAGCAGAAGCGAGGGCCGTACGTAGCTCACCATCGCATCACTGAGTTTTCGGAGCTGGAACTGAAAATCCGGATCAGGTAGCGTGGAGTCGCGCCGCGCCGCTTCCGAAGCTGTCTTCAGTTGCGTATTGGCTTGAACGAGACTCACGCCGGGTTTCAAGCGTGCCGCCACACCGAACGCATGCAACTGATCGGTACCACTGAGGTTGAAACGAAATGGAATCCAAAGTTCGGCCTCGGGCTCCGCGTGAAAGCTCTCGCCTGTAACACCAAGGACCGTGTACCACTCCTTGTCGAGCGAGATTTCTTTGCCGATGATTCGCTCATCGCCATCGAACCGACGCTTCCACAGGCTATAACTCAGCACCACAACCCTGGCGCCCTGGGCGCTATCTTCTCCCGCGTTGAAACCACGCCCAAGCAGGAGAGGAACACCAAAGAGGCGAAAGTAGTTTGATGTGACATGGATCCCATGCACCTGTTCCGGTGTGCCGGAGGTCAAGCCCATCTCTGATTGTCCGAAGTCGAAGGCGGATATATCCTGCACGGAGCTGGCGTGGTCTAGCCAGAAGCGAAGGTCCGGTATCGATGCGCCCGGAACCGTTCCACCTGACGAAGAAAGAAGGAATTGGACAATGCGATCCGGATCTGGATAGTGAAGCGGCCTGAGCAGCACAGCGTCAAGAACGGAGAAAACTGCGGTGTTAGCGCCAATGCCCAAGGCCAGCGTCAGGATTGCCGTAGTTGTAAATCCTACCGAACGGCGCATTGACCGAAGAGCGTGTCGAATATCCTGTTTCGCCTGAGTTAACCACGCGAAAGATCGCTGGTCGCGCTGCAACTGTTTCGTCAGCTCCAAGTTTCCGCAAGCGAGTCGCGCCTTCTTGCGCGCCTCCGCAGGAGCCATTCCTTGGTGCAGGAACTGCTCTTCGAGTAAAGCAAGATGCGTACTGATTTCGCGTTCAAAGTCCGCGTCGGCCTCACGGCTGTCGATAAGATTTCGCAACTTGGCAATGGATTGCGCGATATACCGGTTCACCCTTAAGTCCCTTCGAGAAGAAGCCTTTCAACTAACTCGGACATCTTTCTCCACTGCGTCGTCTCCTTTTTCAAGGCCTTTCGCCCTGCCGGCGTCACCGCATAGAACTTGGCGTCCCTGTTGCTTTCAGTCTTACCCCACGTTCCCTTGAGCCAGCCGTATTGTTCCAGCCTGACTAGAGCAGGGTAGAGAGTGCCCTGATTCAACTCCAGCAACTGGTCAGACACCTGTTCCAGTCTGCTTGCAATCTGATATGCGTGCTGCGGCCCCATGATCTCCAGATTGCGCAGAACGATCAGGTCCAGCGTGCCCTGAAGTAATTGCGCCGGTCGTTTCTCTTTACTAGACATTCAAGTGATCTTCCCAAATAGAAGTCTCGGATGCGCTTTACTTGTTTGTCAAGTGGAAACGATAAGACGGTCTTTCAACTTTTGCGGCATCGGAAGACAAGGGCATCTGCAGGCTATCGTTCTCGTTCCGGGCAGGGTACGGCTATCCAGGATGGATCGAGGGATTGAAATGACTTCGGAACGGTCACTGAAACCTTGAAGGTCATCCACTTTACTGTTTCTTTGGTATCACCCAATTCGTATTTAAGAGCTTCCACCGTTGCTCGGCTCTTTCTCAACCGGGCATCTTCTTTAATGAAGTTACGCGCCGCGTCGGTTTGAGGAGAACTTAGCGCCTCGTTCGCCAATCTGGAGTAGCGGGTAAATTCAGAAGGAGTCCGCACAAATTGAACGACGTTCGGATGGGTCATCTTGTCCTGTACCGTACTGCCATAACCCGACCCCATCGTCTGTTGCTCATTATTCCGGATAGGGAAAGTGACGGGAGCAGTCCAGTCATTTTCAGAATCATTGGGACTAATCGAGATGACCCAACCCCATTCGTCTTTCATCGAAGTCAGGCGAAACCTCAAGTTTGGGGCAAGCGGATGTGAATCCGCTCCGTTGGAATTGATGGTGCTGGAGAATGACAATTGTTTGCATGCCTCCCCAAGCGCGCCGACCGGAATCGTTCCAACGATTAATAGAGCGAACCAAACTCGAATGTTCAAACGTCCGCGCCTTCCTGATGCTTGCCCGTCAAGACTATAACGGTTAGAGAGACCGCTCACCGTTCATTCTCTAAAGGAGACCTGGTAGTCGGATGTCAGTGAAGCAACTACTGGCTCTCGCGCACGTCCATTGCGCTCTCTACCGGGTGGAGAATTTTCCGACCCAAGACAAAGGCTGCTTCTCCTGAGAGAGGCAGCCGTTGAGTGATCGAGAATGTCGGCTAAATCGCCAATTTCCGCGTGCGGACTATTCGGGTTTCGCTCCGCCGTTGGCGCTCTCCTGCTTCGCGAGCCGGACGCGTGCGCCTTCCAGTTTGTGCTGGACCTTAGCCACATCGGTAGGCTCGACGTCTGTTGGAGAGGACTTGGAGTACTCCGTCAGTGAAAGCTCCCACTGAGCAGCAGCCAGGCGGATGCGCCCCGTCTTCTCGTAGAGATCGCCGAGATGGTCGTGAACCGTTGGGTCGGTCTGATCCCGCTCCACCGCATGCCGAAGGTTGTCTTCCGCAAGCTCATACTGCCCCATCTTGAAATAGGTCCATCCCAGTGAATCGAGATAGGCGCCATTCATGGGCTCCAGCTCCACCGCCTTGCGAATGAGCTTGAGCGCTTCGGTGAGGCGGATGCCCTTGTCGGCGAGCATGTAACCCAGGTAGTTCAATGTCATGGCATTGGCCGGGTCAAGATCGAGCGCCTGGCGGAAAAACTGCTCCGCTTGTTCGGTGTGTTTTTCACGGTCAGCCAGCGCGCCCTTGAGGAAGAGCAGGTACAGGCGGTCTTCCTTCTTGGTAGTCAGGGGGGAGGCCTTGGCAAGAGCTTCGTCGGCATCCTTCCAACGGCGCAGATGAGTGTAGATGTTGCCCAAGGCCACCCAGACGGCGCGATCGCCATCGGTGTTGTCGAGCAGTCCCTTGGCCATGGCGATGCCTTCGTCGGTCTTGCCCTCGTCGATCAGGGCACCCGCCAGCATCAGCTTCATATCGTGGTCTTTAGGATTGGCGGCTACCGCTTTGCGAGAAACATCCACCGCCTTATCGAACATTTTGGCGTCGCGATAGGTATCTACTTCCCCGGGGTAGCCACGCAGCGCCGTGTCGCCACCCATGTCAACCATCTTCTGGTAGGTGGCGATAGCCTGATCTACTTTGTTTTGTTCGTGATAGATGGTGCCGAGACGTTCCAGGAAGATGCCGCGGTTGTTCTTTTCTTCGGAGGTATAGGCGCCGTTGGCGTGAGAGGTCTGGTCAACCATCTTTTCATAGACCGCCGCCGCTTCGTCGTAGCGGTTCAGCACGTCGAGGAGCAGGCCCTCGTTGTACCCAGCCTCAAGATTCTCAGGGTCTTTCTTGCGCGCCTTGCGGATGGTGGCCAGCGCGTCATCGTACTTGCCCTGACGACGCTGGATTTCGCAAATATGCACAAGCACTGCGGCATCATCGGGGTCGGCCTCGGCCAGTGCCTGGTACTGCTTCAGCGCTGCATCGAGCTGGTTGTCGTTCATCAGCGCTTGCCCCAAAGCGTTGATGGTGGGTACGTCGCCCGGCTCCATGTCGGCCGCGCGCTTGTAGGCAGCGATGGCATCCTTGGGACGCTTGAGCTGATCGTAGGTAGCGCCAAGGGTGAATTCCATGCGGGCAGTGCGGTCGCTCTCGGGTACCGCCTCAATCACTTTCGCTGCGCGAGCGGTGTCCCCACCTTCGACGTACACCCGGGCCAGGTTCAATACCACTTCTTCCGAATCAGGCTCGATGTCCTGCGCGGTCTTGAATTGCTCTTCAGCCTTCTGAGGAAGATGTTTGACCGTATAAAGCTGACCGAGAACCATGCGATCTTCGACGCTTCTAGGCTGCAGGCTGACGATCTTCTCGTATTCGGCGATGGCCTGGTCGAGGGTGTTCCCGGAGGGCGAGGAGGACGAAACCGCATTCTGCTGATCGCCGAGCTGCCGCAGGTAGATCCGTCCCAGAAGCTTATGCGCATCAACGTCATCCGGATTGGTCTTCAAAAGTTCACGAGCCGTCGATTCGGCCTCATGTACCTTGCCTGTGCGGAAATAGAGGTCAGCTAAGCCGTCATAAAGCTGGTGCGATCCAGGATCAGTATTGATGGCCGCCTTGAATTCCTCAATGGCGTGCTGCACGTATTCCGGACGGCCGGAGTTGACGGCCTCTTCTTCGTACAGGTTGGCCATCGACGCATGAAAATAAGCCTGCGCGCGGTCGGACGGCTGCGCATCGGCGGTCCTCGCCTGGGCACTCGCGGTCGTATCCGGTTTGGCTGCGGTTTGTGCGTGAACGCTCAGAGCCGGCAACGCAACGATTGATGATGCGGCAAGCGACAGCCAGAGGGACGGCATACGGCGATTTGGTTTCATCATCTCTTTTGGGGATTCCTCACGTATTGAGCCGAAAGAGGGAGAAAATCATCTCCCAGGATAGGCCCGGAGGCTGCCCAGGCAGCCAACGGAGGTAGGCGCCTGCTTATACAGACGATTCTACGCGCCATTTGGGTGCCCGGCGCGCAGTCTGATGGGGTTTTTGCCCTTTTTGGTCACCAAGCGGCCCCACATCTTCAGAACTGGAACAGATCAGCGGGCCTTAGCGGGATCTCCCGGGATCCAGCCGTTTGCTTTCAACGAACCGAGATGGCGATGCAGAACGCCGGCCTGACGTTCGAGTCGCTCCAACTGTCGTTCGCCGGTGTGGTCTCGGGGAGCGACCGGGAATTCCGCTTCCGGCCACGGGCTACTGGGCGCGATGATACCGGCGTCGACCTGATCCTCAAGCCACGCTAGACGTTGATCGAGTACCAGCAGACGAGACTGCACGGGGTCTGACTGCTTCCAGGCCCAGTCGCCTTCAGGCGAGGTGAGCGTGGTGATACCCTGCGCGAAACGGCGCAAGTAGGTCACAAAGGCCGACGCAAACTGAGCAAAAGGCTGTCGGCGCGGCCACGTCTCGGTCAGGAGCCGCTCAAGGGATTCTTCAGTATCGTTGTGAGCCAGCCCGGCACGCCGGCGAGCATTGGCAAGCACCCGGGTCGAGGGGGTCCGAAGCCGCCAGGCCGCGGCCAGTTCGGACAGATAGCGACGGTCTGCAGCGATACTGGCGCGAAGGAATCGGGATGCGCGGTCGCGTTCATAGGCTGGAAAGAGCAGGATCATGGCGGCAACGGCGATGACGGCCCCGCCGATGGTGTTCCCAATGCGGTAGAGTGCCAACTGCCAATCCCCGGCGTACGGCATCCACGCCAGGACGAAGGCAGGCGTGAGGAAGAAAGCGAAAGCCGCGTAGCTGACCGGCATCAGTGCCAGTGCCAGCAAGGCACACGGAAACAGGATCGCGGCAGTGGTCAGCTGCGAATGAAGGGCCATTGCGAGCAGAGCCGCCACGATGCCGCCACCCACCGTCCCCCCAATTCT
>CZKL01000133.1_pt1 | contig 11456 bp, 6 predicted proteins | sample 1122441 | NCBI WGS metagenome assembly CZKL01 (sample SAMEA3539301, study PRJEB10725) | soil metagenome | biome: tundra; feature: field; material: soil | place: USA | collected 2010-05 | depth 0.15 m
AAATGGGGGTATATTGGTCCGTATCCGAGAAAGCAAAATGGAAATTCCGGTATACTTCTTCACAACCCCATCATGAAGCGCCACGTCCTCATCTTCGGTCTCGTCGGCGGCCTCCTCATCGCCACCCTCCAATACACCGAATACCGCTTCGTCATCATCGAGCACTCCGTCGAGCTCTACAGCGCGCTCGTCGCCATCCTCTTCGCGACCTTCGGCATCTGGCTCGGCCTCCGCATCACGCGCAGTCGCGAAACCATCCGCGAAACGGTCGTGGTGAGGGAAGTGCTTGTCCCCGCGGAAGCCCCCGCCCTCGAACCCTTCGCTCCCAATACGGCCCACCAGCAGACCCTCGGCATCACGGCACGCGAGCTCGAAATCCTCACCCTGATCGCCCGCGGCTTCAGCAATCGCGAGATCGCCACGCAGCTTTTCGTTTCCGAAAACACCGTCAAGACACACTGTGCCCGCGCCTTCGACAAGCTCGGAGCCGCCCGCCGCACCCAGGCCGTCCAGCGCGGCAAAGAACTAGGCCTCCTGCCATGACCGCGTCACCCGAAAGCACGATTTTCGCCCCATTCCTCCAAAATCATCCGAAAGGATGACGACATCGGGCCCCGTTTCACCGCATCGTGACTCCATCCTCAGTCGCACCAGGAGCCTCACATGAAGAAAACCGTCCTCACCTTCGGCCTCATCTCCGGCCTCATCATCTCCGTCCTTATGGACGGTTCGCTTCTGCTCGCCGACAAGATCGGCTCCGGCCACAGCATGACTCTCGGCTACACCATGATGGTGGCGTCATTCCTGTTAATCTACTTCGGCATCCGCAGCTACCGCGACAACACCCTCGCCGGCCAAATCTCCTTCGGCCGCGCCTTCGCGTGCGGCATCCTGATCACCCTCATCACCACGGTCTGCTACGTCGCCACGTGGGAGGTCCTCTACTTCAACTTCATACCGCACTTCATGGACAGCTATTTCGCCGCGCAGATTCACAAGGTCCAGTCCTCCGGACTTGACCCCGCCACCACCGCCGCGCAGGTCGCTGCCATACAGCACTCTCAGCAGCTCTACCAGAACCCCTTCGTCAACATGGCCTACACCTTCATAGAGCCCCTGCCCGTTGGCCTTATCATTACTCTGATCTCCGCTGCCATCCTCCGCCGCAAAGCCCCCGTCGAACCCACCCCCGCTCCCGCAGTCATGACCACATAAATCAAACGGCTGGAGCGCAAGCCCCGACCTTCCGTCTTCTGAACTGTCAAACGGTTCAATAGAAGGCTGCATGGCTTCAATCGCTAGCTTTGGCGGTGCATTTTCGAGCGAAAGATCCAGAAGCTCTTTCGAAGGTTTGGCTGGTTCACCGATCCAGGAGGAAATCGCGTCGAGCTTTGGCAGCCTGTTGCAACGGAATGATGCCGAGGCCACCCCAGATTGGTCCCTATAAGTCGTCCGGTGTTCGCTGATCTGCCTAGGCACGATCCTGAGTTGACGAGAACAAGGCCAAAGCGCTCATCCAGCTTCAGTTTGGGCTTTCAATGGGATTAGTAACGAGATACGCAACAGCGTACCGGAGCATTTCTGGAATGATGCAGCATCGGCTGCACTCTTCGACGTCTGCCTTTCAATATCGCGGCTGATCTAACTTAAGCATGCCAGCGGTGTGGAGGCCGTCTGTATGCGCAAGAAGAAAAGGAAGCCACCCTGCCGCAAGATCGTTCTGCGTATTTCCAGGCTGGACCATCTTGGAAAGATGCTTGGGCTGTTCTCGCCAAGTGCGGAGTTCTTTCCGGATTTACGGCGTTGGTATCCGCGTGAGGCTGCGAAATCGATCTTCGTAGGCCACCGTTTACGACATTCGCAAGTTGCACTATTGAGAACTCGATGCGTCACAAACCGGAGGCTCTTTTCAGTTGGGAAAGACCTGCCTGATAGTCAGCTCGAGAGATCTTGTGACTGTCGCTGCCATAATACTCCGCTGGCCGGTAGGGATTCTTCTTCTCGAGGTACTCAAGAAAGCCAGGACTGATGGTGGCGGCATTCCACCAATTGGAGCGACTGAAGTCAGCACCAGGAAATTGTGAGATGGCAGAGAGATTCGCAGCATCAAGATCCACACCGTAGATGTAAGCGCCGCTCAGGTCGGCAGCGCTGAGGTTGGCCCCTTTCCAGTTGCAGAACCAGAAGCCGGTGGCGCTGAGGTCAAGCTCAGTGCCCTTGGGGCGAGGGCCCTTAAGAAGCGGGCCTACACGAGCGCAGAATACGGGGATTTCGGCCTTGAGTTGCGCGTAGGTACGTTTTTCCTCAGGATCAGTGAGAACGCTTTCATCGTTTATCTTCTTTCCCACAAGCCAAATCTTACTGTCGATCCGGTCCTCGCTTGCTTTGACAGAGCGATCAGCATCGAGGACCCAACGGAGGTTGTCCCAGGTGACAGGTTCGAAGAGTCCGCTAAAGGCCGTGGAGAACTCCGTAAGGGACGCGCTGTTCGTGAGCAACTGCTCGGCAAGGTCGTAGGCGCGTTCGCGGTAGAGGTGTGAATCTTTGAAGGTCGCAATCAGGACTCCGGCAGGGGATAGCTGTTTCCCGGTGGAAAGTACTCTCACGGCCTCGTTCCATTGGGCGGTCTCAGCGGCGTCGGAAAGGCGCTGCCGCTCGGTTTCTGCGGCCTCGGCCTGACGCTGCGCCGCCTCTTTCGATTTCGCGGCTCTGCTCCCGAAACTGGAAGAGCTGGAGAACGAGGGTTCCGGCCAGAACGAAAGTGGTGAGAAGAGGGGTGAGGGCCATAATATCGGCCTTGAGTTCCTGGAAACGTCGATGAGCGCGGGCATCAACCAGATCGTCTCTAAGCTTTTGCTCTTCGGCTGCGCATTTGGCGGCTTGGGCCGCCTGATTCTCTGTTTCAGACGCAAGTTTAAGGAGTTGGGCGGCGCGGTCAATGGATGAGTTGTCCGCAGATTTCTCGAGAAGTGCGGCAGCGATGGCACGGATGCGCTCTGGGTCGATCATTGAGGCTTACTTTCTTTGACGGCTAGCAAGTATCGCTCTTTCGCTGACGCGGTGCAAACCAAATGGTGGTGGTGTCGAATGACGGATCATAGTGGTCATTTGCAGACAAGTGTGAAGCCTACCTTGCTTAATGACCGATTCCTAGCCTTGAGATCACTAGGGCCGTTGCAGGCCTTTCGATCTCGTCAATTCGGATCGGGCTGCTCTCTTCGATCTGTCAAAGACAGTCTCGCCTTACGCCAAATCGCCGAGTATTAAGCTGAGGGCTGCTGGATTTTCCCGGTTCCGGTCCCAACTCGAAAATCCGGCTTCTGGGGACCTCGAAAAGTGCAAACTTCATTTCTCTCTTGACAGAGATTTTCAATACATGTTTACTCTATGCCTGTAGCAGATAGGCCTATGACAGAGAATCGCACTCGCGATCTATTCCCCGGCGCACTCGAAATGATGATCCTCGAGTCATTGCGCCGCCAGCCGGCGCACGGTTATGCGTTGGTTCAACACATCCAGCAGCGATCAAACAACCTTCTGCAAGTGGAAGAAGGATTACTTTATCCGGCGCTTCAGAGACTGCTCAAGGCAAAGCTGGTAAAGGCCGAGTGGGGTGTATCTTTCACCAATCGCCGGGTGAGAACTTATCAGATCACGGCTTTAGGTCTTCGCCACCTTGAGCAGGAGATTTCCAGCTTCGAACGCATGTTTGAAGGTATTGCACTCGTCCTCAATCCGGGCAAATCCCCAGCCAGTTAGGAGGAGCCTTCGATGAATTGGATTCCGAATTTCATCCGCCGTCGCAAACTCTACGATGACCTCTCCGAAGAGATTCAACTGCATATTGAAGAGCGAGCCGAGCATTTGATGGCCGAGGGCATGAGCCCCCTGGAAGCACAGCATGCAGCTCGCCGCGCATTCGGAAACCGAGTATTGCTGGAAGAGCGCAGCCGCCTGGTGTGGCAGTGGCCCACACTGGAGTGCATCTGGGCAGATGTGCGCATTGCCGTGCGTAATCTTCGCCGCTCTCCTGGATTCACGATCGCCGCCGTCGTGACGCTGGCACTCGCGATCGGCGCAAATGCCGTTGTGTTTGGCGTATTGAATGCGCTGATTCTGCGCCCGCTGAATGTGCCTGATGCGCAAAGCCTCTACACGATCGAGCGCGGCGGCTATAAGGAACAGGCTACCTCCTACCCCGACTATCTCGATCTGCGCGATCGCAACCGCACCTTTGACGGCTTGACGGCCTATATCCTCACCCAGGTCGCGCTCGATACAGGCAGGAACCCATCCGAGGTCTGGGGCTACGAGGTGGCTGGGAACTACTTTGATGCGATGAAGATTCAGCCATATCTGGGCCGCTTCTTCCACGCCGCCGACGAGCATGGTCCGAACAGCGCACCTTACCTGGTGCTGACTTACGCCTATTGGCACAGTCATTTTCAGGACGATCGCGGCATCGTGGGTCGCGTCGTTCAGGTGAACAGACATCCGTACACCATCCAGGGTGTCACGCCGCCTGGGTTCAATGGGACGCTGCTGTTTTTCTATCCCGACTTCTTTTTGCCGATGGTTAATCAGGAGGATGGGCCGAGTTTTCTGAACAATCGCGGACGCCGAAACATCTTCATGGTGCTGGGACATGTAAAGGCCGGAGTGTCTCCTTCGCAAGCTATCGCCGATCTAGACTCGATCGGGGCCTATCTTGAGAGGACCTATCCCAAAGACGATGCCTACATGACTTACTCTCTGGCCCGTCCAGGTCTCGCCGGGGACATGCTCGGGCCAGCGGTGAAGGGATTCATGACGGGGTTGATGTTGCTGGCGGGATTGATCCTGCTGGCCGCCTGCGCCAATCTGGGCAGCTTGTTTGCAGCGCGCGCGGCAGACCGTTCTCGCGAGGTAGCCTTGCGCCTCGCGCTCGGATCGAGCCGCAGACGAATTCTGCGCGGAGTATTCACCGAAGCTGTATTGATCTCACTCGTTGGTGGCATTCTGGGACTCCTGAGCGGCGTTGTGCTGTTGCGCCAATTGAGCGCTTGGCAGCCGATTCCCGAATATCCGATGCATGTGCCCCTGTACCCGGATGCGAATGTGTACCTGGTCGCACTGTTTTTGGCCTTAGCCAGCGGATTTCTTTTTGGCGTGGTTCCGGTGAGGCAAATACTGCGTACCAATCCATACGAAGTAGTCAAGGGCGGATCGACCGGCATCATTGCGGGCAATACTGGGCGCCGGATCACTCTTCGAGATATATTGCTCGTGGTGCAGATTGCCATCTGCGCCGTGCTGGTGACTTCTTCGCTGGTCGCCTTGCGCGGCTTGGCGCTCTCCATGCATAGCAACTTCGGCTTTGAACCCGGGAACGCAATGCTGGTGGATACAACGCTCGGCATGGCCGGATACAGCGGCGACAGGATACCCGCCATGCAGAGGCGCATGATCGAGGCTTTGCAGACGATTCCCGGCGTGAAGACCGTGGGATTCGTGAGCCAAATCCCATTGGGTGGTGGTGGGTCAACTGCGGACGTCTTCGCCGAACAGGCGACGGATTTGAGGACGTCGAACGCTGCTGCGAATGTGCACGTGTTCAAGGTATCTCCCGAATACTTTCATGCGGCCGGCACATCGTTGCTGGCTGGCAGAGGCCTTTCATGGCAGGACGACGGCAACTCACCGCGCGTGGCCATCGTGAATGCGCTGTTTGCGCGCAGAATCTTCGGCTCGGTCGACAACGCGCTGGGCAAGTATTACAAGACAGAAGATGGAGCACGGGTCCAAGTAGTCGGAGTTGCCGAAGACGGAAAGTACTATCAACTGACCGAGGATCCGCGGCCGGCGATGTTTCTGCCGTTTCTGCAATCTCCCACCGGTATGACGACCCTTGTGGTGCGCTCGGAGCTCGATCCGCAACAACTGGCGGGAGCCATCCGGAATAAGCTGCGAGGAATGGATGACGGCCTGCCGATTTTCATCCAGACGTGGACCCAGGGGCTGGACATAGCCCTGTTTCCTTCGCGTGTGGCGACGGTGGCGCTGGGTGTGCTCGGGCTGATGGGCGCAATGCTTTCGTTAACAGGCATCTTCGGAATGGCTGCGTACTCGGTCAGCAAGCGGCTGCGGGAGTTGGGAATTCGCATGGCTCTTGGCGCGAGGCGCAAGGAAGTATTACAGGCGGCATTGGGACGTCCATTGAAATTGCTGGCAATCGGTTCAGCGGCAGGACTGCTGCTCGGAATCCTGGCCACAAAGGTGCTGGCTTTCATTGTGTACCTGGCCACGCCGCGCGATCCGCTCGTCCTGGCAGGTGTTGTGCTGTCCATGCTTTTGCTTGGCCTTTTCGCTACATGGATTCCAGCCCAGCGTGCACTATCGATCGATCCAATGATGCTGCTGCACGAGGATTGAATCTGGATCATTGACAATGTAGAGTCTTGGTGTTTTTCGCTAGAAGAACTGTTTACTCTGGCTTGGTCAATAATCCCAACTCATCTCCCGACGACTGAAGCCCTGGAAATCTGCACGTTCACAGAGTTCCGGGCCAATCACCGCCATCCATGTAAGTCTTTGTCAACAGAAAAGCACGAGTTTTCTTTACGCGCGCTGCAGAATGCGTTGTTGATCTGATCGGGATCGTCTGTTGCGCACGCTTGCTTCTCAGCTGATGGTTCCTGCTCGGAGCAGAACCGGACATCCATTTGCGGTCTGAGGCTCCGAAGAGTGTGCACTAAAGATTGCGTTTGTGTTCTCTGCCAGTCCCGAAACAATCCGAAGGGGAGCGAGACGCTGAAGATGCAAGGCGTCCAGCATACGTTCGTCGGTGGCCTCTGGTGTGCTGCATGGCTCTTCACGATCGGATTCCTGCACCTTAGTATTTGGAGAGGCATGCTCGCTATTAAACTCCTGCACGGAGAAGATTTAGGACACGCGGTGCTCTGAGAGTGGTTGCGAATCTGGAGTTCATCCAGCACACGATGCCGAGGATGGGCCACAGTGGTCCTCCTATGCCCCGAGGCTACATAGCCAACAATGCACGGGAAAGACCCATGGGCAGCGTCCGGCGCGGCAGCGACTTGGTTCAAATGCGCTTTAAAATCTCGAAGAACTTTCTTGCGACGTTTGGTAAAACGACGTATTATTCTGTTCCACCGCGCACCGCGAATGCCTGCGCTACTTCCCTGCAGTTCGTTGCGTTTCACCCTACTGTCAAACTGACTGCCTTTTATTCTTGGCGAAGATCACACAAAATCAAACAACAAGCCCGCGCCCTATCCCTGGTGATTCGACAGTTTCAACCGAAGGACGAGAAGTTATGCCCGTTCGCAAGACGGAAACGCGCATCCCGGCAGGTTCTTCCGCCTCCGATCTCGGCGAGTCGCTAGTGGCTAGCGATGGCCGTTGCGCCCTTGTGTCCTTTCTTTCCTCTTCTTTAGCTCCCAACCAGGAGAATACGTACGTGCTGTTTGTGACAGATGTCTCCTTGGCCTCTTCGATCGACACTTACGATTGGCTTTTTGCGGAGGACGGCGCTTTTCCACAGAGCGTGCAAACAGCGGTTGGAGAAGCTTCATACACTCCGGGTACTGTTGGAAACTTGACGGTAATTGTCCGGGCTTTGGACAGCAGCGGGACCGAAGTGGCAAATCTGACGCTAATACAGGATGTCGGCCCACTAAATCCCGCTCTGGAGGAGTTGGTTGAGACCGCGGCCGACAATCCAGGTCCTGGTGCGAACAATCCCGATGTCCTCCGCGAGGTTGTCAATGCCTACTACTCCTACTATCAGAATGTTGCCTTGAAAGTTCCTGAAAGCGGAGACGCTTTCAAGCGCTATGTTTGCAGTTTCATTTTCGATGGCACGTTAAAGAAGACGCCGGACGAGAGGGGCGCACTTCTCGACCAACTAGCCAACGCCCTGGAAAATAATCCAGATGCGTTCCCGATCATAGCGTTGGAAGGTGTCGGCGTCTGCGGCATCCGCCTGGCTTTACTCGCCATGACGTATCCTCAAGCCTCCCCTCTGCTGCCCTGGACTGAACTCCCTCAGGATTCCAATCAGAATGCCTTCGCCGATGAGCAGCTTCGACAAAAACTGGCCGCCCTCAGTGATACCGACAAAATAGACATATTCAACATCAGCAGGTTCCCCAAAACGAATATCACGCAGTGCGCCAGCATTGTCGAAACCCTGCGCGACAAATATTTTTCAGGCGCCAGTTTCGATGATGTTTTAACTGGTCTGTCCGGCACGCGTGCGCAATGGATCACGATGCATTACTCGAAGGGCCCCCTCGCTTCATGAACGGATAGGATGGGTAAGAAACAACACAATTCGCCGGCGGGTCCGCAAACCGCCGTTAGTACGCCTCCTACACCTCCTGTGCCACAGGTCCGCGGCTACGTCTTCACTCATCATGACTTCGACAACCCTCTAAACGACTCTTCCCAGGCCACCACGCTGCTACAGACCAATAGCCCTTCGATCGCTACGGCGGAGGAATTCAATAAGCAGCGGACATTCTTCATATACATTCCGAAACAACTCGCGACCGATTTTGCTAACGCGCCGGCTGGAAGCAAGCCGAAGGCCCGGTTGAGTCTGTTTTTTGGGGTTGAGCCAGAAATGACTCTATTCCGATTGCGGCCATTCTTCGCCAATCAAGCCAATAGCGTGCTAATCACCATTCCAGGCGTGGAGTCCGGATGGACGGGCGTTTTCAGCGCCTTTGGATTTGGCATATCGACACAGATCATCAACGACCTGATGACGCTTGCCGGTCTGTCTGGAATCGACTTTTCAGTAGAAGTAATGGCGGGCTATAGCACGGGTTATCGAGGGGTAAATCAGACCATCATCAACGAATTGGTTGACCTGTCGAATCTCACGCGGCTCATCTATCTGGACGCCTGGTATCACCACGATGATCATCCGCTGGCCGCTTCCGCTTCTCCGTACTTCAAGAAAAACACGCGCTGGGCAATTGACACTGCGCTCGGAAAAAGCCCGAATGCTAATGTTGTGATTTATGCGTTCACACATCCGGGTGGGGTGCCTCGGAGCAATCCGAGCCAGACGAATCAAAGTATTCCAGATCCACCCAATGAGCCCGTCCAGCCTCTCATTACGCAATACCCGAACAAGATCCAATTTATCGATTTTGAATTCAAATTCAATACGCGGCCGGCTATTGACGATTCATTGGAAAAGATTTGTCTTGCCAGGCTGATCCAATTGGGAATTGGCTCCAAAGTGCAGCAGTCCGCCGTCTCTGCTTCGTTGATGACTTTGATCAACGCTCTTCCTGACCGTGGTTCCTTGGGGACGCTGGGATTCACTGGATACGCAGATCTGTATGGTTGGGTGGCGTCCCACACTTCTGAGCTATCTGCGTTCTCGATAGCTCAAGCGATGCTCATAGTTGTGCCGAACAATTTGCTGGGGGATTGGACCGTCTCCAGCCATTATGAAATGCGTCACCGGATGTTTGTGCTGGAGTTGGGGAAAGAACCATTGTTGCCCTGAGAGACCTTCTTCCGATTAGAGGTGTAACCGTTGGCTGATGCGCTCCAAACCGCTCTCACCGAGCTGGGACTCGCCATCGCTCCGTTCCGCGCAATCAAGACCGCGGATCAGGCAGTCGCATTCTTTCGCCAGCTGGGCTACGAAATACCCGTTGGAGCAGTCGGCAGCGCCTTCAACAGTCTCACCACTCAGGCGAGCGGCCTTGTCACAGCAGTCCAACAGCTCGCCAACGCCAATTCGGAGAGCGACGTCGAGTCAGCTCTGACGAGCATTTACTCCAAACTGGTCGCCACCGTGAACGCGATCGAACAGCTTCATGCAGAGCTGCAGGCCAACGCAGGCGCAGTGCCCAACCTCGACGATCTCCCTCGGCGGCTCACCGACTTTCTCTTGCTCGACTATCTCAGCCGCGCGCGCGCTCAGGTTCACGCGGCATTGCATCTTCTCGGTCTCATCGAGTCCGAGCCCAACCCGCCTGCAGGTCAAAGCCAGCGCACAGTCAACTGGGATCGCTTCGCGCAATTCATCAGTAGCCCCGGTCAAATTGCGGACGATGTGTACAAGTGGAGCACCGTATTCGACGCGCCCACCTTCCTGCAGCGGCTAGCGGAGCTGATGAAGGCCGGAGGCTTGCCCGGCGGTCTGTACCCTCAGACCGATTCAACAAAGTCTGCTTTAGGCAATACCTCGTCTGGCTTGAACGAGCTCCGTGTTCCCATCTTCCAGCAGGGACTTACGGCGGCGACCTACAGCCAGTTCGGAATTACCTTTTCGCCTGCCGATGCACAGGGCGGCACAGCAGCAGGCATCGCTCTGCTGCCGTACATCATGGGCGCGGCAGACTTTCAGTTTGACGTTTGCGATCGCGGGCAACTCACCTTCCAGTCCTCCGCCGATATCAAGGGAGTCGGCGTCGTGGTCCGGCCGCCGTTCAGTGCGCAAGGCATCCTCAACGCTGCAGGCGATTTCAGCGCATCGATAACGATTGCCGAAAAACCGGACAAAGCGCAGGAAATGATTTTGGTCGGATCGGCCGGAGGATCGCGCCTCTCGGTACAGGGTCTAGGTATTTCTTGGTTCGCCAAGACAGTAAGTGGAAAGCTCGACCTTGGCTTTGAAGGCCAGATTCAAGCCATTCGCGTCGTCATCGGGGGTGGCGACGGTGACGGTTTCATCCAGCAGATTCTCTCCGGGTTGAACGTGCAGGCAGAGGCACAACTCGGCCTCGGCATGAGCCTTCTCTCCGGCTTCATCATCACTGGCGGCGGCAAGCTCACCATCGAGCTAAGCGTGAGCATCGATCTCGGACCGGTTTCAATCCAAGCATTGCAATTGACTCTGCAGGCGGCCGCAGATCAATTCCAGCTCGGCGCTGGCGTTAATCTTAATGCCAATCTCGGTCCTCTCGCGGCATCTGTGGAGGGCATCGGGATACAGGCTGGACTGCAATTCAAACATGGCAATCTCGGTCCGGCACAACTTGATGTATCGTTTCTGCCGCCCAAGGGGGTTGGTCTCTCCGTAAACGCAGGAGTCGTGCAAGGCGGTGGGTTTCTTTACATCGATACCGACCGCGGAGAGTACGCGGGCGCGTTGCAACTTGAGATTGCCGACTTCCTCTCCGTCTCTGCAATCGGTCTCATCTCCACCAAGATGCCCGACGGCTCCAGCGGCTTCTCGCTCCTCATCATCATTTCTGCCGACTTCGGCCCCGGAATCCAGCTCAGCTTCGGCTTTACGCTGCTCGCTGTAGGAGGGCTTCTCGGGCTGAATCGCACGGTGCTCTTCCAGTCGCTGCTCGATGGCATCCGCACCAACGCTGTCCAGAGCATCATGTTCCCGCAGGACATCATTGCGAACGCGCCGCGCATCATCAGCGACCTGCGCGCCATCTTTCCGCCGCAGAATGGAACGTTCCTCATCGGCCCCA
>CZKL01000315.1_pt1 | contig 11415 bp, 8 predicted proteins | sample 1122441 | NCBI WGS metagenome assembly CZKL01 (sample SAMEA3539301, study PRJEB10725) | soil metagenome | biome: tundra; feature: field; material: soil | place: USA | collected 2010-05 | depth 0.15 m
GCAGGTTCGAATCCTGCAGCGCCCACCAGAAAAAAGCCAAACAGACCCTTTTGGAACTTTGAAGATGGGGATTAGTCGTGCCTTTTGGGGCCTTGGTGGAGCGTTGAGTGATCCACAGAATTTTCACCTTTTCTTCGCCTATACTAGGCGACATGGTTATGCGCAGTGAGCGGCGGTCAACGCATCGCGTCCTGATGAATTTCATGGACCGTCACGGGTGGCATATTTCGTTTCTGGAGCCGGACTGCTAGACGTCGCTCCCCGTAAAGCTGACATTCGCTTCGGGCGACAAGATTCGAACCATGCACCAGCGCTTTGGCTCCCCGTTGCTGGAGGACGGCAGGCTCTGGAGCACGGTTTGAGCATCGGGCGGGGCGCGGGATATGGCTCAATTTGAACGAGGAACAGTATCAGAAGCTCAAGAAACCCAAGCGCTGAGAACAATTTCGAGGGAATAACTGGTCGGGGAGCGAGCAACGACAGACGGCAGCCCGATCGATCTTCGATCAGGTACTGAAGGCTACGTCGTCCCAATTCGATGGAAACCTCCCGAGGTGGGCACGACCGCTGCAGGCCATCGTTACCATGCGAAGTTAATTCGGCACTTTCCAGTTTGGCGATCGTCCGTCAGCGATCCGAAAAATTCGCGACCCAGACTCAGTCCGCTTGAAACAAGCACCAGCAAGCTATCATCGGGATTGCGATCCAAGTTCGGCGGCCTTCAGGATACGGCCACCAAGAAGGAGGCGCCTGATGCGCACCTCTCATTCAGATGCTCTTGTCGTTTATGGCGTGACCGGCGATCTCGCCCACAAAATGATCTTCCCCGCACTCTATGCGATGGTGAAACGCGGTATCCTCAACGTTCCGGTTATTGGCGTCGCGTTTCCGAAGTGGAGCCTGGAGCGGTTGCAGAAACGCGTAGCCCACAGTATCAAACAATCCGGCGGAATCGATAATAAGCAAGCCTTCCGCCAGCTTCTATCGCTGCTCAAATATGTGAGTGGCGATTATAACGACAGCAATACGTTCGCAGCGATCAAGAAAGCTCTCGGGAAAGCACGCCGCCCCGCGCATTATCTCGCCATCCCGCCGTCTCTCTTTGAGACCGTGATCAACGGGCTGGGCGCCTCGCAGTTGGCCGAGAATGCGCGGGTTATCGTCGAGAAGCCGTTTGGGCGCGACCTGACGTCGGCTCGCGCGCTGAACCGTGTAGCGCGGTCGGTCTTTCCTGAAGATTCGATCTTTCGCATCGATCACTTCCTGGGAAAGGAAGCGATCATGAACATCCTTTACTTCCGCTTCGCCAATTCCTTCCTTGAACCAATTTGGAATCGTAATTACATCTCCAGTGTCCAGATCACGTTGTCTGAAAGCTTCGGTGTGGGACAGCGCGGCGCATTTTACGAATCCGCCGGCTGTCTGAGGGACGTGATCCAGAATCATCTATTTCAGATTGTGGCGCTGCTGGCCATGGAACCACCTGCGGGCCGAAATTTCGGAGCGGTGCAAACAGAGAAAGCAATCGTGTTCAAGGCGATGCGTCCTCTGAAACCCGCCGACATGGTGCGGGGTCAATACGCAGGGTACCGGCAGGAGAAGGACGTAGCGAAGAACTCCGACGTAGAGACCTATTGCGCCCTTCAGTTATTTATCGACTCATGGCGCTGGGATGGTGTGCCCTGGTATTTGCGCTCAGGCAAGTATCTGCCCGATACGGCCACTGAAGTCCTAGTGGAGCTGAAGCCGCCTCCGCAGAGGCTCTTCGCGGACGCAGTGTCTGACACGGGCCAAGGAAATTATCTTCGTTTCCGGCTCTCTCCCAACGCAGCTATTGCACTTGCGGCTCGCGTCAAGCTTGCAGGGGAGGAGTTTATCGGTGAGCAACGAGAGCTTTACCTACTTGAAGAACAGGCGGGTGAACAAACGCCATACGAGCGGCTACTCGGCGATGCCATGAAGGGCGACGGAGGGCTGTTTACTCGAGAGGATGCCGTGGAAGCTGCGTGGATGGTGGTCGATCAGGTACTCAAGCACCATCCCCGAGTTCGCCCTTACAAGCGAGGAACCTCGGGACCGAAGCAGGCTGATGCACTGATCGCAGCAGACGGCGGCTGGCATAATCCCAGCGGAACGACTTAAGCCGGATCCTAACCCGTCCTCCCCACGATGGCCCCACAAAGTCCTTTCTTGGGGAAGTAATCAGCAATGCGGAAATCGCCCCTCCCTTCGTAAAGTCACTTCTCGTTTGGCGGTAATCAACTCGGAGCACGCGAGGATGTAGAAGAACGTCTGGCTTCCCTGCTTCTGAGGGCTAGTCACGCCGTGCGTTCTGATGGGCGTCGTCCCGAGATGGTTTAGCTACCGGGACAAGTCGGCGTCATGGGTTCAAATTCGAAGGAACGCGTTCGGCAGGAAGTAGAGGAGCACCCCTGTAAGGATCAGCAAGAGCGAGAGCGCGGGATGGATGTAGGCGGCAGGAATCGCAAGTACGAACGAGGTCGTAGATAAACGGGCACATTGAGTGCACCGGCGATTGAAGGCCCAGACGATCCAGTGGATCGAAGCGGAAGTGGACTGAAACGGGAACGGGCGATAGACAAGCCCTTGCTGTACACAGACCCTGGCGGGGGATTCCGTTATAACTAGGCAAACGGCAGGCGCTGCGCTAGCAGAAAGAGAGAGCGTACGCGTTCGACAGGCGGGGAGATTCCCATCGCCCTGTGAAGAGTCGTGAGATGGCGCCTCTAACCCCATGAAAGAGGAGAGAGGTGGGTACAACTGCTAGAGCGAAGTGCGGCCTATTCTTTTCCGCAAACCGGAATCGTGGGACCGGTCGTGGCATACTGTGCCGTGTCGGCGGGATACCCTATGTCGGTAGCCGATCCATCCTGTCCCGGCTTGGGCTGGCTGGAATAACAGGCCTTGCCGGTGGTGGTATCCATCACCAGCGGGTAGCCGACGTAGGGGACGTAGTGGTGAACGGGGTTCTGGTGCCCGGCAACGAAGCCATATAGGCCAGAGAGAACCACCAATGCGAAAGCCGCCCAGACGGGAATTTTGACGGATTTGATGATGCGGAGGACCGCTGCAACAGGGACAACATGCTTCATTTCTAAGGTTTGCACTGCCATCTAAGACTCCTTTAATGATCGCGTATCTCTAGCCAGTCTTTTGCAGGCTTTGGACACACTCTCCGACCGGCGTTAGAGCTTGCTTTTGGAGCCGGGCTCGCAGTTTTGAGGTTGTAAAAAGAATAGACAAAAAATCCTGCGATGGCCAGTGTCTTTTATCACTTAACTACAAGAAAGTTTTAAGTCGCCAACCGTGCTCTTTGAGAAGCTCTAAAAACAGAAGCTGCCGACCGCCTCCAGCTCTGAGAAACGAGCTTGGACCCCAGTTTGGGGGACGCGCATGCTCGGGTTGCGACTGGTTGTGAGAGTGTCGTTTACCGATGCGAAGGCTGAAAGAAGCGGGGTCAGAGTCTTATGATTACCGCATGGCAAAGAAGGTTCGTTGGGGAGTACTCAGCACCGCCAACATCGGCGTGAAGAAGGTGTTGCCGGGGATGCAGTTGGGGCAATATTCAACGGTGACCGCAATTGCGTCGCGCGATCTCAGCAAAGCCCGCGCGGCCGCGGATTCATTGGGGATTGCGAAGGCTTACGGCTCGTACGAGGAGCTGCTTGCCGATCCCGACATTGACGCGATCTACAATCCTCTGCCCAACCAGCTTCACGTTCCATGGACTGCGAAGGCAGCGGAAGCCGGCAAACATGTGTTGTGCGAAAAGCCACTCAGCCTGACGGTGGCCGAAGCCAAGACGCTGCTCGACGTGCGCGCGCGGACGGGCGTAAAGATTGGCGAAGCCTTCATGATTCGCAGTTATTCGCAATGGCTGCGCCTGGGCGAACTTCTCAAGGAAGGACGCATCGGCGAACTGCGTTCGGTGACGGGATTTTTCAGCTATTTCAATGTCGATGCCGAGAATATTCGCAATCACGTGGAATCGGGCGGCGGAGCGTTGTACGACATCGGGTGCTATTGCATTCAAGCGGCGCGGTACGCGTTTGGCGGACAACCGACGCGCGTAGCGGGGCTGATTGATCGCGATCCTAAGATGCATATCGACCGGTTAACCTCTGCAATGCTCGACTTTCCGGGAGGCCAGGCGATCTTTACGTGCAGCACACAGTTGATTCCCTACCAGCGCGTGCACTTTTTAGGGACCAAGGGAAGGATTGAGATCGAAATACCGTTCAATGCGCCGAAAGACCGTCCGACGCGGCTGTTTATCGATGGAACGGGCGACCTGTTTGGCGACGGCATAGTCACCGATGAGTTCGCCACGGCTGATCAGTACACCATGCAAGGCGACGCGTTTTCAAAGGCCGTGCTCGAGAACACCGAAGTGCCTGTTCCCCTTGAAGATGCGATTGCGAACATGGCGGTGATCGAAGCGATCTTCCGGTCGGCGGACACGGGACAGTGGGTCGCAGTCGAGGGGTAGATATTTCTGAATGTGTGGATTATGTGCGTGGGCCAATGGCACATGACCTCCCAGGTCCCAGAGCTGAAACATGGGAAGCGCAGCCTCCGTGAACAGAGGATGTGGCCAATAAGAGATGCGCGGAAGTGATCTGCACACGAATCAGGATGTGTGCTGAATCACACCCGGGAGGAATGTGGCGGGTTTAGACTTCCCTTCGTGTCTTTGAGGCCGCTGCATGCCTGTTGAATCGATCATCTCCAATCTGAGCTATACGCGCGGACCCAATCGTCCGCTGCTCGACCTGACGATTGGCCGGCTGCTGGAACGCACTGCAAATCGTTTTCCTGATCGTACGGCGGTAGTTTCGCGACACCAGTCGCGGCGTATGACGTGGGCAGAGTTGAGCGCGGCTGCCGACCGTGTGGCAAGTGGCCTATGGTCGCTGGGAATTCGCAGGGGCGATCGCGTGGGACTGTGGTCGACCAACTGCATCGAATGGATCATGTTGCACATGGGCTGCGCGCGCGCTGGGGCAGCCTTGGTGAATGTGAATCCCGCGTATCGATCGCACGAGTTGGGGTACACGCTGACGCGATCGAGGATGAAAGCGCTGTTTCTGTGGCACAAGGACAAGCGCGCCGATTACGAAGAGATCCTCGGACGTGCGGCGCATGGATTGACTCTGGAACTGGCCCACACGATCTACTTTGATGGGCCGGAGTGGCCCGCTCTTCTCGATGCGTCCGGACGTTTGCCTGCCCATGTGGACGTAGAAGATGTCGCCAACATTCAATACACGAGCGGCACCACGGGCATGCCCAAGGGCGTGATGTTGACGCATCACAACGTGGTCAACAATGGGCAGTTTCTGGCGCAGGGATTTCACTATACCGAGCAGGACCGCATCGTTGTGCCGGTGCCGCTGTTTCACTGCTATGGATGCGTGATTGGAACCATGAGCGCAGTCAATTCGGGGGCCGCAATCCTGCTGCCGAATTGGACGTTTGACGCGCGAGCCACGCTGCAGACGGTGCATGACGAGCGAGCCACGTCGGTGTATGGAGTGCCGGCAATGTATGTGGCGGAATTCGGGCTGCCGGATTTTGAGAGCTTCGAACTGACCAGTCTGCGTACCGGCATGATGAGCGGCGCGCCTTGCCCGGTCGAACTGATGAAGCGCGTGCTGAACGAAATGCATATTGGCGAGCTTGTGATCGCTTACGGACAGACTGAGACTTCGCCGGTAGTGACCATGAGCGACGCGGGCGATTCGATTGATATCCGCGTGAACACCGTGGGACGCGCGATGCCGCAGACGGAGATTCGCGTGGTATCGACGGCATCAGGGGAGACGCTGCCGATCGGACAACAGGGCGAGATCTGCGCGCGTGGTTACGCGGTGATGAAGGGATATGACGGTGATCCGGACGGCACAGCGCTGGTGGTAAAGCCGGATGGATGGCTGTTTACTGGCGATCTGGGCATCATGCGCGAAGATGGATGCTTGCATCTGACCGGACGTTCGAGGGACGTGATCATCCGCGGCGGAGAGAATATTTATCCCCGCGAAGTTGAGGAGTTTCTGTACACGCATCCCAAGGTGGGCGAGGTGCAGGTCGTGGGGATTCCCAACGCGCGCCTGGGTGAAATTGTGGCGGCGTGGATACGGTTGCGGCTCGGACTCACTGCAACCGAAGAAGAGATTCGCTCATGGTGCCAGGGGCAAATCGCCTACTACAAGATTCCCGAACATATTCGCTTCGTCGACGATTTTCCGGCAACGCTCTCGGGGAAGATTCAGAAATACAAGATTCGCGAATTTGAAATTGAAGCGCGCGGTTTGGAGCAGTTAGCGCAGACCAAGATGGCGTAGCAACGAGCGATGCCGCGGTTAATTTCACGCAGCAGTCGCAACCACTCCTGCACGTTCAATAGTGACGACGGTGATGTCTTCCTGCTGGCCGAAGTGCTTTGCGGCTTCAACGATGTTGGCTGCGGATTGAGTGGAGATTTCAGAAGCGCGGTCAAAGCCGAAGGGCTCTCCTTCCGAATTTTGGGCTTCGACGACGCCGTCAGAATAAAACGTGAGGCGACGCCCGGGAGCGAGATAGAACTCCGTAGTTGAATATTCGACGCCTGCCGCAACGCCGAGTGGGAGGGCGCCGGGTAGTTCCACTTCCCTTCCATCGAGATAGGGCGACAAGTGTCCGGCATTGGCGATAACAACGGCCCCACCCGCAGAGATGCGGGCGACGAGGGCGGTTGAGAAACCGCCGCTGCCGCGGCCGACCAGCCGCTCATTCAGGTTGGTGAGCAATTCCGCCGGGTTATTGGTGTATTCAGCCGCACCGCGAACAGCCCCGACGATTACGGAAACCAGCATGGCGGCAGGAAGGCCTTTGCCGGCCACGTCGCCTACAACCACAAGCAGTCCACCCTCATCATCGGGAAAGATTTGAAAGAAGTCGCCGCCGACCTGTTGTGCAGGCTGATAGACCGAATCGACAACGAAACCTGGCACTGCGGCGGTTTGTTCCGGCACCAGCACCTGCTGCACCTGCTGCGCCGCCTCCAATTCTGATTCGAGCTGCGCTTGGCGGCGGCTCGTATTGCTGGAGCGCAAGAGCATGATGACGGCGAGTGAGATCGTGGACAGAATATTTGAGACGTTATTGAGCGACAGCGTGAATGGGCCAAGCGGAAATTGATCGATAAGATTCAGCCCGCGAAGAGCCGTGTTGCTCCATGCTTCGAACTGGAACAGGACCTGCAGTCCAATCCTGATGTAGATATAAAGGCTGAAAAGTACGGTGGGAATCAGCAGGATGCCCGCTTCGCGATTGCCGCGTCGCCAATGTATGCCCAACACAATGGGAACTACGAGAGATAAAAGGGCGATGAATGGAAGGTTACTGATGAACTGGAAGATGAGCGGTATCGTGAGGTATACGCCCTGCAACCCCGAAAAAGCGTTAAGGATCCCGGCAATGATGAGATATGTGCGCCACCCCCAGCCGATGCGTTGATGAACGAATGAGAAGTAGAGCGAGACCCATAGATATGGCGTAACGACTCGAAGACAGATTGAGAGGAAATTCCAGGCGGTCGGAATATTCTCAAAGAGCATGAGTGTCGGAACAATCGTCTCGACAAGATAAAGAGCGGCAATGGCGAAGATCCAAAGATATTCGGTCTGGCGCCGTTGAGCCGCGAAGAGGACGAGAGCGACCAGTCCGACGCAGAACAGTAACAGGTGATCGATCCAGTTGAGTTCATTTGAGCCGATCGCCGTGAGCCAGTTTTCGCGGTAAAGGGCGTCCTGCTGTCCAAGACGGAGATTGGTTGGATAGAGGCCGGGGAATTGGCCCTCCCACTCAACGCTGGAAATGTGAACGCGCATGGCAATCAGGACTGAGCCGCTTTCGACCATCTGATCAGGAATGCGCGCAACGAGCTTGGCGGCCATCGTGCTAGCAGCGTAGGGCGCAACCCTGCCGCTACCGATCAGGCGTTCCCCGTTCACATAGATTTCGAATGCCTGCGATGTGTTCCATTCACTGAGGGCAAGACCTTTCTGCGATGGATCAACCTTTACGTGTAACCGGTACCAGACGATGGGCGGACGGCTTTGCCCGTAGAGGGTTGTGATCGACTTGTTGAGATCAAAACGCGTCCACTGCGAGTCGTCGAAATCAGTGCCGGAGTAGCGGGGATCGTCCCCGGCATGAACGAGCCAGGTAGTGGCGAGATCGGCAGACCGCCATAGGTGGGAGGCGTCAAAGCTTTGCGCGGGAAGCACTGGAGCGGCCAGCCCCAGGAAGATGAGCGTCAAGGCTAAGTAGGACAACAGGTGACGGTGCAGGCACAAATAGAGACGGCAAGCCATCGGCTGGAGTGAACCTCCAAGGATTCCAATCCACCGTACCATTTGGATCTGTCCAATCTGCCGAAAAAAGGCGGAGTCGTCTTTGTGATTAAACGGCGCCTCGACTGCCGTTCGACTGCAGATTAAGGACGGCGCGCACGTCGGAGGACGAGTAAAGCGAGCAGGAGAACGAAGGCGACTCCGGCGGTAAGGCGAGCAAGCTAGTGATGCGGCATGGGCTGAGGCACGCTTTAGCTGGTACGCTGAATGGCTTCGACAGGCTTGGCGTAGCGGCCTAGGAGCGCATTCCAGCGGACGATGACTAGCTCCTTGAGCATCTGCAAACCGTCTCTGAGATAACTGATGCGGCTGCGGGCATCATGAGCCCAGCTGACGGGAACTTCTTGGATGCGATAACCGCGCTTGAGGGCGATGAAGAGAATTTCAGGGTCAAATCCCCAACGCTCAACGGTCTGGAGTTGGAAGACCGTCTGGGCAGCGCGGCGCGTGAAGGCTTTGAATCCGCATTGCGTGTCGGCAAACGGAAGGCTCATGACCGCACGCGTGAGGGCATTGAAGCAGCGGCCGAAGAACTGACGATAGAGGGGCTGCCGGTGAGTCTGGCGACTACTAGCCAGCCATCGGGAGCCAATGGCGATGTCGGCACCTTGGGCGATGGCCTCAAAAAGCCGCTCCGCCTCCTCTATAGGAGAGGACAGGTCGGCGTCGGTGAACATGACGATTTCCCCGGAGGAGTGTAGGACTCCGTAGCGAACGCTATAGCCTTTACCGCAGTTGCGGGGGTTTTCAATGAGTCGGACTTCGGGAGCCTTGAGGGCAAATTCGCTGACCAGTGCGGCCGTCTCGTCGGTCGATCCATCGTTGACTACGATGACTTCCGCAGACCAATTCCGTGCACGTACGCAATCCACGACAGAGCGCAGTGTCGCCAGGATACGGGCTCTTTCGTTGTAAGCCGGGATGACGATGCTGTACTTCGGAAAATGGGTCACGGCATTGGCCCCTTCGCGGCCCCCTGACAAGTTGACGCGCGAAACCAAGAGAAGACTCTGGACATCATAAACGTCCGGGAGCGATTGCGCTCAGCGAAGGAGCCTCCGGGGGCAATTTTCCGGCAACTTGCTGATGTAAAACGGCCAATTCCACAGGAAGAGTTTCTTTTTCGCCCTCATATGCGTGGAATCCGGGTATGCTGTGAATCGGAGGTCCACGAGGACATGACGAAGGCAGACCTGGTGGAAAAAGTGACTCGTTTGGGCGACCTGACTCGCCGCGACGGTGAAGTCATCGTCGAAACCATCTTTGACTCTGTGATCTCGGCTCTACAGGGCGGCGACAAAATAGAAATTCGCGGCTTCGGGTCCTTCCGCATCCGCCAGCGCAATCCGCGCATCGGTCGAAATCCAAAAACAGGCGAACGGGTTGAAGTTCCAGCAAAGCGCGTACCCTATTTCAAACCATCAAAAGAGCTCCGGGACTTGGTAAACCCTGAGGAAGCCGAAAAAGCCTCTTAACGATCTCCCGTCTCTGCCCCGAGATGGGTTCAAGCCGAAAGTACGAACGACAAAGGCAGGCGGCCTACCGACTGCCTATGCCAATCACGCTCATCATGCGCCCGCAGCGGCCGTTCGAGCCGCGGTGCGAAAAGAAGACGTTGCGCTGGCAATTGGTGCAGCCGCCCACAATTTTAATGGATTGCGGCTTGAGTCCGGCCGCCAGCAACTGGCGACGGTTTGCCTCAAAAAGGTCCAGATGCAGCCTCGGACCAATGGGCGAGTGGCCTGGCGCGCGCTGAGTCATAAACAGCATGGGGTATTTAGTGCGCACCGAATCAGTCTCGTAGACTTCGTGGAACAGCTCATCGGCGTAGGTGAACTGCGACTCGAAACTTGAGATCACTTCATCGCCGATGGCGTAGCAACACGCACCGATGCCGGGTCCGATCGCCGCCACCAGGTCCTCGGGACGGGAGCCGTACGCTAGACGCATTCGCCCCACTCCGCTCTCCACGATGCGCTTAACGGTTCCGCGCCAACCGGCGTGAAAGGCAGCCACAACGCGACGTTTGCGATCGGCCAGCAGCACTGGAATGCAGTCGGCAGTCTGGATGCCGAGGAGCAGGCCTGGCTCATCGGTCATGAGGCCGTCGCCCTTCAAAGCCTGACCTCCAGAGGCCGATGCAACAACGAGCACGCTGGAATGGATTTGGCGCACCGTTATGAGGGGCGTTGAGGCAGAACCGGTGATGGCTTCCGCAAGAAGGCTCCGATTGCGGAGAACCAGTTCGCGCTGGTCGTCCGCAGTGAACCCAAGATTCAATTCCCCTGGCGCACCTTCAAGGCCATAACAACTACTCACACCGCCCAGGCGGGTGCTAAAGCCGTGCCACAACCAGCCATATTTATTCCAGCCAGGAAGAGCAATGTACTGAACGCCATTAGGCGCGATGTTCGGTTGCCGCGGTGGGATGCGGAGGTCGTCGGGAGTCGCGCTCGGAAAGCGTGTTGGAACAGGCAGGCCAGCAATCTTGCTGCGCCGATGGCGAGCTAAACCAGCAAGATTGAAGAGCTTGTCAACTTCAGCGAGGTTGGAACCCTCCGGGCCAGACTTGGCTGTTGCCGGCAAACTCAATTTCATTTGGAACTGAGCATTCTCAACCACTTTGGATTGAGGAACTTTACGCGATGCGGATTTGACGGCTTTATTGGCTGCTTTGGATTTCGATGAGGAAGGACGAGAAGGGTAAGAAGGCGCCATCTAACTAGATTTTATCTGCAGACATGCCGATAGTTCAGACATAGATAATCCAAATAAATTACACCTAAACCAGCATATTCGGCCCTAAACGAGCGAATGGGCCTGCCTTCCGGCAGGCCCGCTCGAGAGGCATTAGATGGGAGGGGGTCCTGAGGGTTTATTGAGAAGGGGTCCTTAACAAAGGACCTTCAAAAGGAGAGTACACCTACCTTGGAAGGGCCATAATTCGGGGAAGCCTCTGCTTGTTAATGAATAGGACGCCCCCCTTTAGTAATTGGTT
>CZKL01000152.1_pt1 | contig 11250 bp, 4 predicted proteins | sample 1122441 | NCBI WGS metagenome assembly CZKL01 (sample SAMEA3539301, study PRJEB10725) | soil metagenome | biome: tundra; feature: field; material: soil | place: USA | collected 2010-05 | depth 0.15 m
CGTATGCCGGACTGAATGCGGCGCGTTGCGACGGAGTACGGGGGATGATGAACGGGAAAGGATCCACATGTTCACCAGCAGGCGCATTGGTGAAGATGTTCGTTCCCGTTAGGCTTGGATAAGGAGTGCTTGTGCTCACACCGTTGACCGTGACGTTGTCGTCAAAGGGCTGCGCGGTCGAATAGCGATTCCACGCGATGAGGCGAGCCTGGTCCCAGAAGATACCGAAGCCAGCCCGAATTGAGGTCTTGCCGTTGCCGAATGGATCCAGATTGACGCCGACGCGGGGCGCAACGTTTTTCATACGGTTGGGAACCATGGACCGCGGACATCCAGGATCGCCCGCCCCAAGTGAGGATGATCCCTTCGGCGGACCGGGGAACGTGAATCCCGGAGGCGCAGTGGGATAAAACGTAGAGAGAGTCTTTAAGGTCGGATCGAAACAGATCTGATCGTTGTAATTGTCCACGGGAGGCAGGAACGGTTCCCATCGGAAGCCCGCATCGATGGTGACTTTCCGCGACACTTTGTAGTTGTCCGCAACGTAGGCATCGAAGGCATTATGCCGCAAGTCGCTGTAAACCTCCGTTTGTAGGTTGAAGTTGTTGGGCAGGCCTAACAGCAGATCGGCCAGCGCATTCGTGGTTGATGCGCTTCCTCCGGGCTGAACCGTATATTGCCCGTTAAAGCTAAAGTCGGGATCGGTGAAGTAGTCTTCAACGCGGTTCACTGCTTCTCGACGGAAGTCGCCGCCCACCGAAAGCGTATGTTTGCCGAAGCTCCAGATCAGGTAGTCCGTATATTGCCATGTCTGACGGTTCTGAATGAACGTTCCGTCTCCACTGTTGGAGTAGCTCCCATTCACACCGATGTAAAACTCACTGGGGATGCCCGCGCGAGAGGTTCCGGGCAAACTGCCGAACGTATCCCAACCGTCGGAAACCAGTGTTCCGCGATGATGGGCCACGCGCGTGAAGCCGAATACTGCGGTATTGATGAGTTTTGGATTGAAGGTTCGTGTGTAGTCCAAAGCAATATTCTGGTTGCGGAAGTATTTGTCGTGTGGGAGGTTCAGGTTGCCGGCCCCAAGTCCGTTCGACTGATCCTGGTTATAGAAGTAGTGACCGAAGAGCAGATCTTTGTCGCCGAATTTGTGGTCGATCCTCGCCAGGTACTGGTCCTCGTTGAGGCCGTCTTCGTTGTCCGCAGACGGAGCATGGTAGGTGTAGCCACCGGTGCTATTGTTGGGAGTGAAATTCATCAGCGCCTTGATCGCCGCCTTAGCAGTGGGGTCAATGCGGGCAGAGGGAATGAGACCGTTGGCGAATGGCAGGCCCGTCAGCGGGTCGTAAACCGATCCCGAAGGAAACAACGCGCTTCCGTCGCTGGTCAAATTGGGATTTTCCTGAGCCGTGAGCACCTGACCAATCACGATCGACTCGTCCCTGCGTTGCCGTGTGCCTTGGTAATAACCGAAGAAAAATGTCCTCCCTTTGAGGATCGGCCCACCGAGATACCCGCCAAACTGATTTAGCTTGAGAGAGGGTTTTGCTTCTCCAGGTACGTCGAAATAATTGTGAGTATCGAGCACGGTATTGCGGAGGAATTCGAACATGCCTCCGTGAAACTGATTGGTTCCGGCGCGTGTGACTGCGTTGACCAAGCCGCCGGAGCTGCGGCCATATTGCGCGGTGAAATTACTGGTTTGGATGTCAAACTCCTGCAGTGCATCGGGAGAGGGAAAGACGGGGGCTGTCGACAGATAGGAATCCGTCATATCCACGCCATCCAGCAGGTAGTAGTTCGATCCGGGACGGTTGCCGTTCACCACGACGCCCTCATGCTGTCCTTGGCCATGAGACACGTTGTCGTTGTCGTAGGAGACGCCCGGCATGATGTATTGCAGTTGCAGGGTATCGCGGCCATTGAGAGGCAGGTCAACGACCCTTTGCTGATCAATGACCTGGCTGACGGTCGCGTCTACAAGGTCGGGAGACTGTCCAGTGTCGCCGGTGACCTGGACGACTTCGGTGTTCGAGCCGACCTTCAATTGTGGATTCACGGTGAGGTTCTGGTCGACCTGGAGAACGATCCCGCTTTGCTGGTAACCTTCAAAGCCATTTGCTGCGACCTTGATTGAGTAGTTTCCAACAGGGAGGATAGGGAAGCTGAAGTTTCCATCGTTATCTGAGTTGATGGTGTGCGCTTCGCTGGTGCCTTCATTGGTGGCGGTGACCGTCGCTCCGGGGATTGGAGCTCCAGATTGGTCGGTAACAGTGCCGACAATTTTCCCCGTGGGCCCGGCGGCTCGAAGCTGAGTGGAGGGCGTCACCATTAGCAATAGGGCTATCGACGGCAGAATGAATGAGACGTGCGTCAGAAACTTTCTCATGGTTGTCTCCCAACAATGAAACCGGTTTCGTTAACTTTCTGGTGCGCTCTTTTCCTTGAACCAGACGACTCGCTCTGTTTTCATCTCGGCGGAAGTCCTTCAGCAGCGGATTTCCGTCTTGCTCGCAACGACTGATTCAGGAATCCAGTAACGCCGTCTTTGGGGGCGTTCCAAACATTGATCGCGCTATCCGATAAGCGCAGAGTGATAAACGTTACCAGATAACGTTTTCTATCCAGGAGCGAGATGTTAGGCAGCCGACAGAGACTTGTCAAGTAATTCTCCGCTCACTTCACAAGGAGCAACTTTGCCAGCGCCTCTTCCGTGCTTCCGGCGTTATGTTTCGCGCGAAAGCAGGCAAGCCATCATCTCGCGGGGGAAGTTTATGCTCAGGCCATCGCTCCCTGATTGAACCTGGATTCCCAGATTTGTGGGATACAGAATTTTCATCTCAGAGTTTACTTTTGGCAGGGTGACCCGACTTTCGCCACGCAAACGCCAAACCGCGATGAAATCGTTTTCTAGCGACCGCATTCCGAGTGAGATTGGCGACACGTGGTCGGTAATATTGGGCAAGCCGAGCGGATAATAGGGCACTGCCGACCGGGTGTGGCGCCGGATAGTGTCTTTGTAAATACGCAGGGCGGTTTTGACCTGTCCAAAGGTGGAAGGCCTCAAATTAGCAAGATTACCGCTCTGATGGATGCGAAAGAGCATTGCGCTCACCATGTTGAAAGAGGCTGCGTCTTCGTCGGCATCGGCGATCGGATAGGACCAGATGGCGAGTTGCTCAGGCAAGACACCTGCCGACTCCCCAACAGCGATCGATGGATACAGCCGGTAGTCTTCCTGGTCGCTTGAGGACTGCAACTGGAGATGCGAGAGCATGGCGTACTCCATCCGTCCTCCTCCGCTGCCACAGTTTTCGATGGTCAGATCCGGATAGCGGGTGAGCACTTCATCGAGCCAGCCGAGGAGGGCGCGGTTGTGCTCGAGCAACCCCTGTCCTGGGCTGTCCGCCATGAATTCCGTGCCTTCGAGGCCATCGACGTTGTAGTCCATCTTGATGTAGCCGACCTTGTACTCTCCCACGAGCCGATCGACTACGGCGCTGAGGTAAGCTCGTACTTCGGCGTTACGAAGGTCAAGCAGGAAGCGGGTGTGGTCGATAACGCGCTTGCCATGCCGCTGGAAGAACCACGCGTCGGGCTTGTCCTTAAGTGGTGAATGAATGCCGATAACTTCCGGCTCGAGCCATAGGCCGGGCACCATGCCCTTTTCGCGAATTCGATCCAGCACCTGCTGAAGTCCACCGGTCCAGCGAGTCTTCGACGGCTGCCAGGCCCCGACCGAACCCCACCAACTCTCACTCAATTCGGCGTACCAGCCTGCGTCGATGACAAAATATTCGCAACCTGCTGCGGCCGCCACGTCGATCAGCGGCAACTCCTTGGCGGTAGTCGGGTCGCCCTCGAGGCAATTCATGTAGTCGTTGAAGATGACTGGAAGTGTTTGGGTGTCCTTACGTGGGCGGATGCATGCGGCTCGCCGGTAATGGGTCAAGGCCTCAACAGCTTGCTCGAATCCGCCTCGAACGCACCCTACTGCCGCCGGAACCGTTGTGTAGGATTCTCCAGGTTTGAGGTTCTTCCAAGCGTGACCGTGCAGTTCATCCGGCCCGCCGATATACGCATAGATCGCCTTATCCTGGGTGTTTGCAAGCTCCCAATGCCACGATCCATTGTGCTCGATTTGCCAGAACCAGGTGACGGCAAGTTCGGTGTTCTCTACAACGCCCATGGGCAGGTATCGCTGCGTCGACCAGGTGCCGACGCTGTCAAAAGTAGCCGGGGAAATGGTGAAATTCCCATTGTCGATAAAACCGGCCTGCGACGGCTTCACGGTTTTCCATTGAGCCTCAGCCTGCCAGGTATTGTGCGCGAAATGGATGCGAAGGTCCTCTTCGAAACGACGTGGAGAAGCAAGATTGTGAAGCATGGCCGAGCTCAAGTACTCAATGCCGATGCTTTGTTTCGAGGTGTTGGTGACCCTGGTTGACCGGCGAACGACGGGGAGATCGCTGAAAGTTTCATAGATCGATTCGACGCTGAGTCCGAGCACGGCATCCGATTGAAATATCGTGAAACGTTTTCCCGCCGCCGTTGAAACTTCCTTCCTTCCGATATAAGTCAGCCGAGTACCAGGGCTTCCACCGGTCAGTTTCAGGCCGTGATGATCGTTGGGATCTTCGCCAGTGCAATGAAGTGAAGTTTCCAAACCGGATAGTTCGGTTGAGTGGGCAATGTCTCTGGGAGCTGAAATGCCCTCGGGCAAGACGCTCCGGAAACGAATCTTTTTGTCTAGAAATTCGAAGGAGAAAGCTAGGTTGGAAACTTTCCATTCAAACGGATCGAAGACGGGAGTAGGAAGATCGTCAACGGTCTGACTCGTGTGCAGGGCGGGCGAAGGATCCTCCGACGCATAGGCGTGAAGACTTGAAGTAACGGCGCCAGCTGCCAGCAACCCAGTCCCTTGCAGGAAAATTCTTCGATCGATCTTTGTCATGCGTTCTCCCATTCGCGGCTCTAGAAATCGGTTGAGTCGAACTGGAAAGCGATGATATATCCAGGCCAGCAATTCGACAAAGCACCCGAAAGATATGTCAAAGGCTCCTGCAAGAACGCCCCGATCATCTTGCTTTACCCACGATTGACAGCTTTGTGCTGAGAACTTTATATTAAAGCGCTTTCCGAAGCTCCGGCCGCAACCTTTCGAAATGGTGAGTGGAGATAGTAGAGAACGTTTGCTCAAAGCTTTTACAACTACTTGTGGCACGCGCGTCGGCTCAGGAGTTGACAATCATGTTTAAGCGCTTCGCTCTTGCCCTGATTTTCAGCTCGTTCGGTCACCGGGAACAGCTTCACGGCAACCGTCCCCCCGCATGGTGTGGTCTTGGTCCGCGTTGCTGTCAAGGCTTTCAGCACCTTCTAAAGTCGCCAAACAAATAGCATTGTCACCACCGTTTTCAGGAGTATCTGCCATGGTTCGGAGACATACCCATATTCGGAATTGCGTTATCGGAAGGTTTCTACCAAACTCTTGTCGACCGGCCTTGCTAGGCGTCCTCGCGGTATTCGTTTGGATACCGGCCCAAGCGCAAATGCCTCAATTGGCGCCAACGCCGCCGATGGGTTGGAATAGCTGGGATGCATACGGCACGACGATCAATGAAAGCGAAGTCAAAGCCAACGCAGACGCTATGGCTTCAGGCTTGAAGCAGTATGGATGGCAATACATCGTCATCGACATTCAGTGGTACGAGCCGAATGCCCAGGCACATGGCTACCGCCCGAACGCGCAACTCTCGATGGATGCCAACGGCCGTCTGGTTCCCGCAATAAATCGATTCCCCTCGGCCGCGAATAGCCAGGGATTCAAGGCCATAGCTGCTTATGTTCACAGTCAGGGGTTGAAGTTCGGGATCCATATTCTGCGTGGCATTCCGCGCCAAGCCGTCGCCGCCAATACTCCAATTCTAGGTTCAACCGCCCACGCAGCAGACGTGGCCGACAAGAACAGCTTGTGCGAATGGAACACCGACATGTACGGCGTGGATATGACGAAGCCGGGCGCACAGGCCTACTACGATTCGATGGTGGCGCAGTACGCCGAGTGGGGTGTGGACTTCATCAAGGCCGACGATATGTCCCGACCCTACCATAAGGCGGAAATCGAAGGGCTCCATAAGGCGATTGAGAAGTCAGGTCGGCCCATCGTTCTCAGCCTCTCCCCAGGCCCCGCGCCGCTTGGCGAAATAGACAGTCTTCGTGCCAATGCACAGATGTGGCGCATTGAAGACGATCTCTGGGATAACTGGAAATCACTTAGGGCTATGTACGATCGTGCCGAGTCATGGGTGCCTCTAGTGGCAGAGGGCCATTGGCCAGACGCCGACATGTTGCCTCTTGGTCACATCGGTCTGCGTGCCGAACGAGGGGACGATCGTCTCTCATTGCTATCCCACGACGAGCAGATCACTTTGATGACTCTATGGTGCATCTTTCGCTCCCCGCTGATGATGGGTGGGGATCTGCCCACTCTCGATTCCTTCACACGCTCCCTTTTGTCGAATCCCGAGGTCCTCGCCGTTAACCAGCATAGTAGCGGTGCAACGATTGCTTACAGGGAAGGTGACCTCCGCTTCTGGAAGGCGAAGGCGCAGTCCGGAGGCGAATATATCGCTATCTTCAATCTCTCGGACTCAGCAGCCCGCGTCCATTTGACCTGGAACCAACTCGGCATGACTTTGCAGCCTGTATCGATTCAGGAGCTTTGGACACACAAAATATTGAGCAAGCCTGCGACACTCCAAGGTACGCTTGCTCCTCATGCAGCAGCGCTTTACAAACTCGTCTCACACTAGGGCACAGAACTGCCGGGAAGATGCGAAGTAAGGCTTTGCAGCTCTAGAGAAAGAGAGAGTAGGCTACTTCTGGGATTATGACGAAGCCTTGGTTGTGCCCGCTGATGCTGCTCTTTCTCCTTGCGCTGCCGACGCAAGGCCAGACCGGTCAGCACCAGGCGGAAGGTCCGGGTGGCATCGCTTCAGGTGTCATTCACAAGGCGGAATATGATTCCGCCCATCGGCCTATCACTTCTGGTGGCCAGGTGAGCACGGGTCCTATCGTGTTCATGAACATCGCTAAGAAGGCTGGCCTCAGCTCATGGCGACACACAGCCGGTAGTCTGGAAAAGAGCTTCATTCTGGACGCAAAAGGGGCAGGTGTCGCTCTGCTCGACTATGATAACGACGGTTGGCTGGACATTTATCTCGTCAACGGTTCAACCAACGCGGCGATCGAAGGAAAAGCTCCTTCCCCGCAAGCAGCGCTTTTTCACAACAACCACGATGGTACCTTTACGAATGTCGCCGCAAAGGCTGGAGTCACTAACGATCGCTGGGGCTACGGCGCCGTGGTGGCAGACTACGATAACGATGGCTGGCCCGATATTTATGTGACAAATTTCGGCAAGAATCGGCTCTATCACAATAACCATGACGGCACCTTTACTGACGTTGCTGAAAAGGCGGGTGTGGCGCTTGGTTCCTGGTCGACAGGCGCAACCTTTGGGGATTATGACGGCGATGGTCGTCTCGATCTTTTCGTTGCCGGCTATCTTCAATACGACATACATCATCCTCCAATTGGCGGCAAGGCAAGCGCCACCAGCAGCGCGTGCCGCTATCGTGATACTCCCGTCATGTGTGGTCCTCGCGGACTGCGTGGGGAGCACGATCATCTCTTCCATAACAACGGGGATGGCACGTTTACCGACGTTAGTGAAAAAGCTGGCGTAAGCGATTCGGATCGCTATTACGGGCTGGGCGCTCTTTTTGCGGACGTGAACAATGATGGCAAAGTGGACCTACTCGTGGCCAACGACTCCACTCCAAACTATCTCTATATCAATAAGGGCAACGGTACCTTTGAAGATAGAAGTTATCTCAGCGGCTACGCCCTGGATGGAGAAGGACGCGAGAAAGCGAATATGGGGATTGCTGCCGGCGACTACGAGAACAATGGACATCTGGCACTGGTGAATACTGCATTCTCGGACGATAACGATGTCCTCTACCGGAACGATGGCACCGGTACCTTAACCGACGTGAGTTATGCCGCTGGGATTGGGACGGCGACCATCCCCTTTGTTGGATTTGGCGACGGTTTCATCGACTACGACAATGATGGCTGGCTTGATCTATTCATTGCCAACGGTCATGTCTATCCCAGCGTCGATCTGCACCCAGGTTGGGGAACCACATACGCGCAACGCCCACTCCTCTTCCATAATCTCAAGGATGGGAAATTTGAACTCGTACCTGCAGTCGAAGGCACAGGGCTCGCCGAGGTAAGCGTCGGGCGCGGAGCGGCTTTCGGAGATCTTTTTAATGATGGCAAGATCGACGTTGTTATCAACAATGCTGACCAGCCTCCTACGCTGCTCCGTAACGTGAATCAAGATCGTCATCACTGGGTGGAATTGAAGCTCGTCGGCAGTCCGGGTAGTCCCAGTGACGCGGTCGGAGCGACGGTCTATCTCATTGGCGTTGGGAACCGTCAACGTGGAGACGTCTTGAGCGGTGGCAGTTATCTTTCTTCGAATGACTCGCGCATTCACTTCGGTCTTGGCGACGAAAGTACTCTTCCAGGTGTAGAAATCCATTGGCCCGGCGGCAGACACGAGATCATCAGGCTCCCTGCCATAGATCGCATTCTTACCGTGACAGAAGGGAAGGGAATCTCGGTTATCACCTGCACTAGCGATACGTGTCCTGCTTCAGCCATCAAGCAACCATGAGCCGGGACATCCGACGATTGGCGCCCATGAAAATCAACTAACGTAGTCTTTTGGCACCGTCGAGAAGTTTTGGCATCCGAGCTTTGAAATTGCGTGCGATGCAGAAACAGCCCTCAGCCCTGGAGTGGTCGTGCTTGATTGCCGGACCGACCGCGTCTCAGGTTTTTCGGGGTAATACTCCGGGAAAGAACCGGTGAGTCGACATGAAGATTACTCGCAGAGCACTTGCAAAAGGACTTGCCGCCGGCGGAACAGCGGCAGGACTTAGCCAAATTCTAAATGCCGAGAAGGCATTTCCCGAATCACGACGGAAGACTAGCTGGGCGCTCGTTCAACCCGGCATCTGGCGCGCGTCCATCGGCGTTCCGGAGCGCTTTACTCCGATATCGAGCCGGCTGATTCCCCCTCAGATTCCGGCCTTGGAAAAGCTTCCTAGTGTCGCCACCCCTCCGTTGCCGGCGCCGGAAGGCAGGCAAACTGATCGCGGGTGCACTGTTCAGCTTCCACTGCGACCGAACGAATACATCTATGGCCTAGGCCTGCAGTTCCTCTCGTTTTCGCATCGCGGAAACAAAAAAATCGCTCGTGTGAACGCCGACCCAAAACAAGACACCGGCGACTCACACGCACCGGTTCCATTCTACGTAACCACGGAGGGGATCGGCATTCTTATCGATACCGCACGTTATGCGACGTTTTACTTTGGGGATGCGCGGCCTAAACCAATTCAGGGCGCAGCGCAGTTTGCTGGAAGCAACCCAGATCCAAACTACGCGCACAACCTGCAGGACGGAGATGCTGGCCTGATCACTGTAGATGTACCGAGCGCGACTGGCGTCGATGTCTATCTCTTCGCGGGGCCCGACATGCTCACTGCAGTCAAGCGGTACAACCTCTTTTCAGGTGGCGGCCACGTCCCGCCGGAATGGGGTCTTGGCTTTTGGTACAGGCCTGAGTCGCGGGCGACGCAGGAGAGCGCGTTGGCGCTGGCACACGAATTCCGAGAGCGCAAAATCCCGTGCGATGTCATCGGTTTGGAGGCAGGCTGGCAGACACATGCCTACCCCTGCACCTTTGTCTGGAATAAGGAACGCTTCCCCGATCCCCCTGCTTTTGTGAGAGCTGCAGCCGAAATGAAATACAAAGTCAACCTGTGGGAGCATGCCTATACTCATCCTGCATCACCCCTCTTCCCGAGGCTCGCATCGAATGCAGGCAGTTATGGAGTCTGGGGTGGTCTCGTACCAGACTTTGCGGCTGCCCCCGCGCGCACAGCCTTTGCCGACTTCCATAGCGATACGCTGGTTGACTTGGGCATCAGTGGATTCAAGATCGACGAGTGTGATAACTCGGACTATACGGGCGGGTGGTCATTCCCTGAGTGCAGCTCGTTTCCCTCCGGGATTGATGGCGAACAGATGCACAGTGTCTTTGGTCTGCGCTATCAGATGGCAATATGGGACGCTTTTCGCAAGCGCCAATTGGAAACCTATTGCTTGGTGAGATCGAGTGGCGCCCTCGCCGCTCCATATCCATTTGTGCTTTACAGCGATCTATACAACCATCGTGATTTCATTCGTGCACTGGTCAATTCCGGATTCAGTGGTTTGCTATGGTGCCCTGAAGTACGCGACGCATTGGACGCAGAAGACTTGTTGCGCCGTCTTCAGAGTGCGACGTTTTCTCCGCTAGCTATGGTGAACGGCTGGTATATTAAGAATCCTCCATGGAAACAACTGAATCGAAAGAAGAACAACGCAGACGAACTACTTGACGGCTGGGATAGCCTGGAGGCGCGCTGCCGCGAGATCATCGGTTGGCGTATGCAACTTGTGCCATACCTTATGTCCGCCTTTCAACGCTACGCCGAGGATGGGACACCCCCATTCCGCGCCTTAGTACTCGACAGCCCAAAACAGGCGCGACTACAGAACGTAGACGATCAATACTTGATCGGCGATAGGATGATGGTGGCTCCGCTCTTTGCCGGCGAGTCAAGCCGCAAGGTAGTCTTACCTGAAGGCCGTTGGAACAACTTCTGGACGGGAGAGTTGCTCGATGGCGGATTGGAAATTACTGTCCCATCAACATTTGAGCAGATTCCGGTCTATGTCAAGAGCGGCAGTATTATCCCTTGGGCTGACATAGGCATGTTTGCAGAGGCTCCCGAAACGCGCCGTCTAGCTGCCCGCATCTACGGCGACGGATCACTTCCGTGCACCGTGCCGAATGGCAAAGACTTATTCCGTATATCGTGGCATAACGGCCTAGGCACCGTCGAAGGCAAGCGAGGTGCCTATCACGTGTATGCGTGGAACCAAATCGGGTGAGACCCTCACACTCGTTCGCGTCCAAAGCGTTCGTGGATTGGCTACGTCGTATGGGTCGAAATCGAGCGGGATAACTCAAAAGATAGAAGGAACCTGTGCCTCGCCAAAATAACGATCTGCCGTAGAATCAGACGGATGAATTGGGTATCCAATTTGGTCAATTTCCGT
>CZKL01000179.1_pt1 | contig 11164 bp, 3 predicted proteins | sample 1122441 | NCBI WGS metagenome assembly CZKL01 (sample SAMEA3539301, study PRJEB10725) | soil metagenome | biome: tundra; feature: field; material: soil | place: USA | collected 2010-05 | depth 0.15 m
AGCGTTGGGTCGGTAGTTGCCGCCGCGAATTGATGGACCATGTGATCGTTGTGAATGAGCGCCATTTCAAACGCGCGTCCCTGCACGCAATGCCAGCCTGCGCTCAAGAACGAGTTCCAACACCCGCACCATCGCTTCGAAGATGAAAATCAGACATGCATTTCATCTCGATGTGAGCTGTTCTCCGCTCCATCCATTGCGTCTGACCCTCGCAACTACCTTCGCTCAGATCTTCTGCGCCGATTGAAATCCCATAGGTAGATCACCGCGTCCCTCGCGACAGCGACTTACTTCAAACGCCCCTATCGAAACTGCCCCAGAGAAGAATCTGGACTATCCTGACCTCTCGCGTCGGGGCAGTCCCGATAGGGCTCTAACGTTTTTCGTTACTAATCTGCTCCTGGCTGCGTCGCCATGTCGTAAGTGAACCTGGATGAGCGCAATTGGCTATTGATATCGTGCAACGCGACCGACAGGGTGTTCGCATGCGTCAGGTTGGATCTCAAAGGCTTGTCACCTCGATCGCGGCCTTGAGGCCGAGAGTGAGCTCCGGGTCGCGTGAGCTCCCAGGGCTAGCGTCTGAGAATCTCCGGAGCTATACATCGTCGAAGCCAATGAGCACCTGCCCGGTGACGGGCAGGTATCCTGGCCGGCGCCAACGACGTCTATCCCGGGCGGCAGCTCTCCGACACTTCGAACAACATACTGGCCATGGTGGAGAAAGCGAAAAAGCATCAGATCGCCGTTGTGCTTGGAACCATCCCTCCATGGGGATTTTCGACCTTCAAACGCTGCGGCATCAAAGTCACCAGCCCATCCACCACCTTGACCGGCTTGGCCACGATCTGTATCCGTGCCGATTGCAAACCAGCACGGCTGGCAGTGATCGCAATCGTTCCGTGCGAAAGAGTGGATCGCACCGAAACTCGGTTGATCCCGAGCTCGGTATTGAGGTATAGATTGTTCGTCGAATCGATCTTGCCGCTGTTGTAGCCACCACGCCAGATGCCTGGCCCGGAGATCGTGAAGTAGACCCTCGCATCGTCGGTCGGAACCCGGTGTCCTTTCGCGTCCACCACCTCGAAATCGATGAGCGCGACATCCTGCCCGTCTGCCTGTAATCCCTGCGGACCCACGATTGACGTTAGCTTAATTTGCGCAGGCGGACCAGCCGTGGTCAACTCCTCTTCAGCTACCGTTTTTCCGCCGTTCCTGCCCACAGCTCTCAGGGTGCCCGGCGCAAATTCGACATCCGGAAACGCGAAAATGTACCCATGCTCCGGCTTTGCATTTACTCCAAGCGACTTGCGGTTAACGAACAGTTCCACCGATTCGGTATTCGCGACCACGTAGTTCGTCTTCACGGTCTTCTTCGCATCCGGAACGGCGGGATAGCTCCAATGGCCCAGGATATGAAGGTCGGGCCGGTCATTCTGAATCACGCGGTGGGCGAAGTAAATCTCCTTGGGCAGACGAACCGCATCCACCTTGCCGCTCACCCTTGCGACTTCGCTCGAATCCTGCCTCCCATCCGCGTCCGAGTCGGAGAAATAAATGGACGCGTAGCCCGACCATTTTGCATGCGCTTTGTCCGGGTTGGAAATGCGATTTTCCCAGTATTCCCAATAGCGCTTGATTCCGGCCAGCGCGAAGCTTTCCGAAGTGTATTGGTAAGTGTCGTCCGGCCCCTTTTTGAATCCGCAGTACGGCGGCGAGTATTCGTCCCAGAAGCGCCGCGCACCTTCATCCCGAAAGTCCTCGGTCTCGATAATCGGCGCGCGGTCGCGGCGGTCGGCGCTGTATCCGCGGAACATGGCACTCGGGCCGGACAACTGGTCCGTTTGCGGAGCCTGGCCGATCATGACTCCAAAATATCCAGCGATCGGAGTGATCGCGGTATTGGCCGCAACGTTGTCGTTTCCGCGAGCCCCCACTACGCGGCCGCCGTTGGGGTCCCACTGCTTCTGCAGCTCGAGCATCTGCTGCATGTGTTCTACCGTAACCACCGTATTGCCCGCCTCCCAGAACAGGATGCTGGGATTGTTCCGGTAGTAAATCATCGCATCGCGCATGACTTCGAGCCGCTGGTCCCACTGCCGGCCAACGGCGTCGCGCTCTTTGTCACCTGCGGGACAAACCTGAATAATGCCGTAGCGGGCCAGGGAATCGGCGTCCACCCGCTGCGGTGAGACATGCATCCAGCGCATGTAGTTAGCATGGCTTTCGCGGATGAGCTTCGAGTTATAGTCGTGCATCCAGTCCGGATACGCCTGCCCGAGGCCGGCCCATTCGTCGCTCGAGCGCTGCGCGTAGCCCTTCAGGTAAACGAACTCGTCGTTGATATAAACGCCGCCCGTGCCGGCGCCTCCTTTGAACTCCGTCTTGCGGAACCCAGTTACGACCCGGTCAACGTCGACTGTCTTCCCGTCCACCTTCAGGATAGTGTAGACCTCGTAAAGGTACGGATCTCGCGTGCTCCAGAAGCGGGCGCCCCTCAGAGCCCCCGCCGCGGTCAACACGGTTTTCTCGGCATTGACCATATCGACCGATGTGCCACCGAGCTGCGCGCGCACCTGCCCGTTGGGGTCGACGATCACGGCCGATAGTTCCACCGTCGCGCGGTCCCCCGACGCGTTGCGCACCTCGGATTCCACCGTCACGTCGGCGGTTCTTTGGGCAATATCGAAGTGCGTGGTATAGACGTAAACGCCCGTGCTTTCAAGACCGTAATAGAGCGGCAGCGTCTGGTAGATCTTGCCCGTCACGTGCAGCCAGACGCGCCGGTTGATACCGCCGTGGTCGGGGTTGAAATCGTTCGCGTTCCATTCGAACGTAGTGCCGGTGGCGCGTTCAGGGTAAGTAGTCCGGTTGTCGACCTTGACGGCGAGAACATTCTCCTGAGCCCCGAAGTGCACCTCGGAGATGTCCAAGCCGTAAGCCGTAATTCCGTTCTCGTACAGCCCGATCTGCTTGTCGTTAAGGAAGATGTCGCCGGCCTGGCGTATGCCCTCGAATTCTAGGAAGATCTTGTGGCCGGCCAGATCGGCGGGCACCCTGAAGTGTTTGCGGTACCACGAGAGTCCCTTGTAAGTGCCGCGGTCGCCACCGCCATGCGAGATAAGTTGCCGAAAAGAGTCGACATCATTGAACGTGTGCGGTGTGCTGACCGTCTCCCATGCGGAATCGTCGAAAGCAGTAACTTCGCCGCCGGGGATGTCCTCGCGGATGAACTTCCAGTCAAGATTGAAATTCAGTGTGGCGCGCGGTGATATGGGCGGGCTATAGGAAGGGCCTTGGCCAGCCGCAAATGCGGGGTAGGCTGATCCGAATAGGATTGGCAATCCCGCTGTCGCAATTGCCGCAGCGCCAAGAAATTCGCGGCGAGATACATCACGTGATGGCATCGGCTCCCCTCGTTCGTCTTGTATTTCGATCACTCGTTATATCCAGGACATCCAAGTTATTCCGAATTCGATTAGAACGGAATCTTTTGTTAGTGCAAATGTCCGCCCGAAGTTCCGAGAACTACACCGGAAACCGGCACGCGTATTTTGATTGACCATCATGCTTCTTTAGCATATGTTCTGTTTCCGCAGGTGAATCTTTCCATATAGAAACTCACCGGCTCCATAGCCTCCCGGCCAAAGGAGATTAGATGACCTTATCAAGAATACCTTTCGCCCAAATCGCCCGAATAGTTCCTGCAGCAATCGTTCTATTGGCCTGCTGTCAGACCGCGCTCGCACAGGCCGGTGGCAAAGGAACCATCCAGGGAACCATTACCGATTCGTCGGGAGCGGTAGTACCTGGCGCAAGAGTGACATCGACGCTGGTCGCGACGGGGGTCGTTGTCTCGCAGAAGACAACCGGCGCTGGCTTCTATGCGCTGTCCTCACTGGAGCCCGGCGTTTACACAGTTAGCGTGGTGGCGCCCGGGTTCGAGACCTATGTGCAGGAAAACATCACCCTGGACGCGCTGCAGGTCTTCGGGCTCAACGCGATTTTGCAGGTCGGCGTTGCCAGCCAGACAGTGACCATCAGTGCAGCCCCGCCGCCAATTAACACCACCAACGCCACAGTCGGCAATACGATGGAGAACGAGAGTTATGAGGCGTTGCCGCTCAACATGGGTGGCGCTCCCCGTGATCCGACAGCATTCGTCCTCCTGACCGCAGGCGTTCAAGCCAGTGCCGCCCCCTACGGCGGCTTCAACGGCGGCCAAGGCTACCACAACGAGGACTATATCGAAGGTCTGGCCATCACCAATGCAGCCGCGGCCGGCGGCGGCAATACCGCGCCGATCAGCCGCGGCGCGTCTGTCGACGCTATCGACCAGTTTCAGGTGCAAACGACGGGAACCTCGGCGGCCTTCCAGGGCCAGGGTGTCGAAAATTACACCCTGAAATCGGGAACCAACCAGTTCCATGGGCGCGCGTTCGAATACTTCCGCAACACGGTGCTCGACACCTGGGGCTACTTCTCCAAAGCCAGGATTAATCCGGCAACCGGCGCTCCCAGCAAACCCGTCGAGCGGCAAAACGAGTTTGGGGGCACCTTCGGCGGCCCAATCCTGCACAATAAACTCTTCTTTTTCTTCTCCTACGACGCTCAACGCTACCTTAATGGCGTCAATCCCACGTATGTGAGCGTTCCCACGGTTGCCGAGCGAGCTGGTGACTTTCGCACCTTCGGTCAGAACATCTACGATCCCGCTACCACCTCTTGCAATGCATCCGCCAGTGCGTGTACACGCACTCAATTCAGGAGCGATTCGAGCAACACAGGGATTCCAGCCGGAACCGCGAATGTCATCCCGATGAGCCGCTTCTCCCCGCAGATGCTCTATTACCAGAACTACATTCCGCTTCCCGTCAACTCAAACCAGACCAACAACTACCTGGCCGGCTTCAACACCGGTTTCACCTATTACAAGTACAGCATCAAGGTGGACTACGACCTCTCGCTCAAAGACCGCCTGACCTTCCTCTTCCTCACAGGCAATCGGTCGGCCAACCCGCCGTGTTGCGATGGATCCGGTCTACCACCGCCGTTCACCGCCACGGTTGGCAACTTTCAGACATTTCCCACCGCGGTGATTGAAGACAACTACACCATCAACGACCACTGGATCAATCAGTTCAAGTATGGGTTCGTCCGGTCCGCAAGCCTCTCGACTAATCCGGCTGAGGGCAAACCAGCCTACGCCGCCACTGCGGCGGGCATCACCAACGTGCTCCCGGGCCAGGCCTCACAGGCCGCGCCACGCATCGGGTTCGGTGGAACCAACCCTCCTGCCTCCCTGGGAGGGACTGCGAACTCCAATAATCAGGCCAATACCGAGTACAGCAACAGCTTCGTTCTCTTTGACACGATGCAGTACCTCCGTGGTCGCCATTCCATGAGTTGGGGTGGCCAATACGAATGGCTCCAGGACAACGACACCAGCGTCTCGACCGGCTCCTACCTCAACATGAACTACGCCACAGCGGAGACGGCAAACTTTCTCAACAACTCGGCGACGGCGTCCGCCACAACCGGAGCCTCATACGCCAGCTATCTGCTGGGCGCAGTGGATAACTACGCCGAAACCGACAACCGGCAGGCCGTGACCACGGGCGCGCGTTATTTTGCCTTCTCGCCCTACTTCCAGGATGACATCAAGGCAACCCAGAACCTTACTATCAACGCGGGCCTGCGGTGGGACCTTTACTCGCCTTTCCGTGAGGCTCACAACAGGCTCTCGTTCCTGAATGCCACCGAGATCAATCCAGTAACGGGCACCCCAGGGGCGTTGACCTTCGCGGGCAATGGTCCTTACGGATGTAACTGCACCAGTGCGACCAAGCTTTGGTTCAAGAACTTCGGACCGCATCTTGGCTTTGCCTATTCCGTGACCTCCAATACGGTGGTCCGCGGCTCTTTTAATATCGCCTTTGTTCACGACGGAGGCGTCGGCGGCCGAGGCGGCGCGCGCCAGGGCGCCAGCCAGGAAGGGTTTACAACCAACAATAACTTTCCCAGCCCAGACGGGTACTCTCCCGCCGTTTATCTCAACCAATCAAACAGCGCCCTTGCTAACACCACGACGCCGGTAGCCACCTCCTCGTTCGGAACCGGCTATACGACAACGCCCGGATATACCGGGGCCGGGCAAGGCATTACTTACGTCGACCCCTACCTCAGCCGCAGGGCACCCTACTACGAGAACTTCAACCTCGGAATCCAGCGGGAGATTCTCAAACAGACAACCCTAAGCATCGACTACGCGGGCTCCAACGGCCGTTTCCTTGCCACTGCCGAAGGCAATGGTGTCAACTCGGGCCAACTCAATCCTGGAAACTACGTGCTCGGGAGCCTACTCTCATCTCCAGCGAACGCAACGAATATTGCCAAAGCACAGGCGATTGTTCCCTCCTACAAGCCAGGTTTGCCAAACTTCAACCCAAGTTTTACTATCGGGCAATCTCTCCTCCCCCTCCCGCAGTACAACGGCGTCACCGACGTTTACGGGGACATCGGAATGTCTAGCTATAACTCGATGCAAGTTGTGCTTTCCCAAAAGCCGCGCGCGAACCTCAGCTACACATTCAATTACACGTTCAGCAAACTCTTCGACAACACAGGCACGGGCCGCACCGCCTATAACCATCAGTATGAACGTTCGCTCAGTCTCTACGACCATCCGGAGAACATCAGCGCCTACGCGGTGTATGCGGAACCTTTCGGCAAGGGCCATCGCTTCACGGATAAGCTCATCAAGGGCTACGAAATCTCCGGTATCTACACCTTCGTGTCGGGCACACCGCTGGCCCTCACCGGAACCGGATGCGTCACCGTCTCGGCCGGAACATGTATGCCCTACATCAACCCGGCATACACCGGCAGTGGCAGGCGCAACGGACAATGGGGCAGAGGAAGTACGGCTGCCGGCCTGGCCTCAGTTCAATTCATCGACGCCAACGCCTTCATCGCCTCCAAGCTCGTGCAGACCACCTATGCCTATACCTTCGGTAATGCATCTCGTACGGCGCCCTTCGGTCTCCGCGGTCCTGGAGGCTACAACGCCAACATGAGCTTGCGTCGCACCTTCGGGATTTACGAAAATCTCAAGCTCCTTATGGATGTGGATGCCTTCAATGTCACGAACCATACCATCTTTTCCAACCCCAACGTTTCTCTGGCCAGTGAGAACTATTCCGCGACGGCGCCCTACGCTCCGCTCAATACGGGCGCCTTCGGCACGATCGCCGGCACCGCCAACTCCTCACGCGACATCCAGATCGACGCACGCATCGACTTCTAGAGCACTGGCAAGTGCCGCGAAGTGAGGCTTTCTGCAGGAAAAGCTGCGCCGGAATGGCTACTCCAGTCGCGCATGGATATTGAGTCTCCTGTTTCAGGTACACATTAGGCATGAGCAAGGTTGCAGGTTGGACCCGCCGGCAGTTCCTTTCCGTCTCCGGTGCCGCCGCCGCCGCGCATTCCGCTGCCGCTCTTCCTTCGCGGGGCCTCATGGCTGCAGCGAGCTTCGGCCTGGGGCAGGAGTCAGTTATCCCACCTCCGATTGTCATTAGTGGCGGCATCAAGCCGCTTTTCGAGAGCAATACGACGCGTCCGCTTCGTTACATTCCGGAGGACGGCGACTTCGTCGTACGCAACGGCGGCGAGTTCTTCAATCGGCCTGTCTATGGCCCGATCAGCGACTTCCGTGTCGACGCGGGCGACCGCCCCGAGTTTTCCCTCTATCTGCCCGGCCATGGCGGCAATCTCAAGCTCGGCTTCGCGACGGAGTCCGGTAGGAAGTGGGCAGCGGATGCCGATGAGGTCGTCGCCCGCTATCGTCCCGGTCGCATGATCTATGAAATCCATGACGGCATGCTTCGGGGAGGATCGCTGCATCTTGAGTTGCTCACGGCGGCCGAAGGATCGGGGTTGCTGCTCAAGGTCGAGTCCCGCGGTATGCCGGCATCCTCCTCGGTCACATGGGGCTTCGGCGGCGTCAGTGGCCGCAAGGGGCGCAGAAACGGCGATATCGGCTGCGAGGTCGAACCGGTCTCGCGCTTCTTCCAGGTGCGTCCGGAGGAATGCGACGGCAACCGCTACTCGATCGAAGCCACGAAGATCCCGGAGGGAGCGCGGCCATCGAGCCGCCTCCGCAGCGATTTCTGCGAACTTCTCCTGACCTTCCCGCCGGGCTCCCGGCTGAGTGTCGAAGAGTTTTCAGCATGGGAGGCAGCTCCGGCGGTGAAGGAACACGCCTCCACCGGCACCCCAAAGCTCCCGATTCTTACCGGCTCGGTGGAGATTCAGAACGCTCCCCTCTACCTCACGATCCAGCGCGTCAAATCCGGCGAACTGGTTGAGGCCGGCGATGCAGCGAGCGAGTTCGACGTCCGGAGCAAGCAGGTCGCCGCCATCGCCAGCACGATTCTTATCGAGACACCCGATCCGTACCTCGACGCCGTCGGCCCCGCGCTCGGTATCGTCGCCGAAGGCCTGTGGGATCCGATGCAGGAATGTGTGATGCACGGCTGCGTGGCCTGGCGCGTTGCGCTCGCGGGCTGGCGGGGGCCCTACGTTCTCGATGCGACAGGCAACCATGATCGTGCGAAGATCCACTTTCGCCATTGGCTGAAACGTCAGAACACATCACCGATCACGACCAGCGACCCAGCGACCGGGCCGGCCGATCCGGATACGCATCTCGCCCGCAAGGAACATCTGCTCCACTCGAACGGAGATCTGTCGGGGAACCACTACGACATGAACATGGTCTTCTTCGATGTGCTGCTGCGCCACCTGCGCTGGACCGGGGACCCGATCTTCGCGCGGGAGATATGGCCAGCGTTCAAGCGTCACCTGGCGTGGGAGCAGCGCCTCTTCCGTCGCACCTTTGCTGCGGCCGATGGGAGACAGCTTCCGCTTTACGAGGCCTATGCCGCCATCTGGGCCAGCGACAATCTGCAGTACAGCGGCGGCGGAGCCGCCCACTCTTCTGCCTACAACATCTTCTCCTTCCGCTTTGCCGCAACGCTCGCCGGCCTTCTCCACGAAGACCCGACTCCCTATGAAACTGAGGCAGAGCTGATCCATCAGGCGATGCAGGAGTTGCTCTGGCTACCGGAACAGGGCGCCTTCGCCGAGTCGAAGGATCTACTCGGCCCCCAGACTGTCTACAACAACCCTGCCGTTTGGACCGTCTACCACACGATCGACAGCGAGGTCCCCACTCCGCGACAGGCGTGGCAGATGGTTGCGGAGCGCCTCTCCGTTCTGAAACACATTCCCGTTCACGGTGAGGGAGTTCCGGTGGGTCCGTGGTACCTGCTGTCCTGTTCGGACTGGCTGCCTTACATGTGGTCCCTCAACCTGATCGTTCTGGCCGAGAACGTACACTTCGCGCTCGCGATGTGGCAGGCCGGCATGGCGGACGAGGCCTACCTGCTGCTCAAGGGCAATCTATTTGACTCCATGTATCAGGGCCTGTGCCCAGGCGATTTCCACATGAGCTCCGAGCTTGACAGCCATCGGCAGGAGGCGCAGCGGGACTTCGGCGACCCAACAGGCATCACCTCACGCGCCCTGGTCGAAGGTCTCTTCGGCGTGCAGCCGGACCTGATTGGCAACGCCATCCGGATTAGGCCGGGCTTTCCGAGCGAGTGGACTCGGGCATCACTTCAGCACCCGGACTTCGATCTTTCCTGGAACCGCGATGGGCTGTCCGAAGTCTATGAATTCACAAGCCGCTTCCCCAAGCAGGTTCCGCTAACCCTCGCCCTTCCCGCCAGAACGACTAGCCTGCCGGAGGTGACAAGCGGAAGCATGAAGGCCGTCTTCACCTTCGATCCCGCGGTTGTCGGCTCCCCGTCGCTTACGGTAAAGGTGTCTGCCGCCGCTTCGTACAAGATCAGTCTCAAATGGCACGGGCAGGAGCCAACGCAGGCCGTGAGGCTGCGCAGCTACCCGAAGGGCGCAGCACTGCATCTTCCGCATGGCGTCTTGCTCGCGAAGATCGACGATCCTCAGCACTGTCTGTCCGGGGACAAGACCAGCTCGCGGGGATTCCACACCGTCTTCGCCAACATGCATGAAGGCGACTGCCAGTGGACGCTGCCGATCTCGTTCGAAGTATCGCCCGTTGCCGCGGCCTTCGCTCCGGTTCCCCACTTGGCCACCGCGGCTCACGCGGAGCCCATCGACCTCTCGCCCGTGCTTAGTCACAAGCTAACCGAGATGTTCCAACGCAGTTACTCCGAGCCGCGATCCCCGCTCTGCACGCTCTCGATTCCGGACACCCTCCTTGGTGGCTGGGCCAATATCGGCCTGCCGGAACAAATCGACGATGCGGGACTTCGGGGCGCAGGAGGCATGCTGCAGACGCCGCTCGGCATGCCCTTCCTCACGCCCGCCGGCCAGGCGCCGAACTGCGTCTTCCTCTCCCACTTCCACCCGGATCAAAGCTCGATGAGGATTTCGCTCACAGGTCATGCTGAGGGAGTCTATCTTCTAATGGCGGGATCTACGCTTCCCCAATGCAGCCGCATGCAACACGCCCTGGTCACGGTCGCCTACGCGGACGGAAGTGCTGCAAAGCTCTCGCTGCGCAACCCGGAGACCTGGTGGCCCATCGAGCAAGACTACTTATTGGACGACTACCTGTTCGTCGACACTGCGCCGCTACCACCGCGTCTCGATCTGCGCAGTGGCGAGACGCGTCTTCTCGATCCTGTCAGTTTCAAGGGCATGGGCCGAAGCGTCTCTGGCGGATCCGCCACCATCGTTCACCTTATGCTCGACCCCGGCAAGACCCTCGCATCGATGAGGGTTGAGGTCGACCTTTACGGAATTGTCGTCGCTCTGCTCGCCGCCACGCTGGTGCGGCCTTCGCCAAACCACCGGTAGATCATTTTTGCTTCCGGTGTATACAAAGTGACGAATCCCTTCGCGGCTTTTCCTCAAGAAAAGCCGCACTTTCCTAAACTTGCCAGTGCAGAGTAGAAGTGAAAATGCCCTGAATCTCGCTTCTTACTGCGCTTGACACTTTCAAGCTACAACCTTTCCTGCCATGGAGGCGTCCTAATGTAGAACTTTAGCGGGAGTTTACTGCGAATCCGAAAGTAGGACATATAAGTCGATGATTGTTCGGTGGTTATTCTGTGGCAGT
>CZKL01000122.1_pt1 | contig 11108 bp, 11 predicted proteins | sample 1122441 | NCBI WGS metagenome assembly CZKL01 (sample SAMEA3539301, study PRJEB10725) | soil metagenome | biome: tundra; feature: field; material: soil | place: USA | collected 2010-05 | depth 0.15 m
CCGCGATTCTTTGCGCGCTTTGAACGATGGTTCAACGCCAAGTTCCAGTCGATGCTGAACTGGTATGAGGGCCTTGCGAAGCGCGCGATGGCGCGACCCGGCTTCACGGCGCTGGTGATTCTGGGCGGCGTAACGCTGTCAATGCTTGTAACATTCCCCTTCCTCGGTCGTGCCTATTTTCCGCGCACCGATCCTGGACAGTTCGTCATCAATGTGCGCATGCCCAGCGGCACCCGCCTTGAAGTAAGTAATGACTACATCGCCAAAGTAGAAAACATAATTCACAGCGTCGTGCGGCCCGCGGATATGGACATGATCGTCTCCAACATCGGCGTCTATCCTGACCTCTCCGCCATTTACACCACCAATGCATCGATGGATACGGCCTTCGTGCAGACCAGCCTGAAAGAAGAACATGGCGTTGGCAGCTACGAATACATGCGCCGCGTGCAGCAGCGTCTGTCGCGTGAAATGCCCGAGCTATCCGCTTATTACCAGGCAGGCGGACTGGTGGATTCAGTGATCAATCAGGGCCTGCCAGCGCCGATCGATATTCAGATCAAATCGCAGGACATGGATAAGTCGTATGGGCTTGCGACTCAACTTGCAGCGAAGATTCAGGCTATGCCTGGCGTCGCCAATGTCTACATTCCCCAGAGCATCAACTATCCGGGACTGGCGTTAAACATTGATAAGGAACGCGCCAGCCTGCTTGGCCTGTCTGCCAAGGACGTAGTCGACGACGTGATCACCGCTCTTACTTCCGACGGAATGGTGCGCCAAGTTACTGGATTGATCCCAAGACCGGCAACAACTACATGGTGACGGTGCAGTACGCAAATCGTTGGATCAACAACATGTCGATGGAGGATCTGAAGAGTATTCCATTACGTGGTGCGAGGCCGCCCGGCTATGGACCGAACCAGCAGGGCGGGCAAGCTACACCGATCTCCGCAACACTGTTTCGCGGCGATCACACCTCAGGGTATGTCACGCTGGGTTCGGTTGCCGATATCCAGCAAATCAACACGCCCACTGAAGTCGATCACAATCAAATACGGCGCGTGATCGACATTTACGTTTCGCCTAAGACCGAGGCTCTGCAATCGTTGGGCGCTCGAATCAATCGTCTACTCGCCGACACAAAGCACGATCGCAACACGGTACTTGACGTCCGCGGCGCGGTAGTCAGCATGAATCAAGCGTTTCACGACTTCGGGCTCGGTCTCATCATCTCGGTGTTACTGGTCTACCTCATACTCATGGCGCAGTTCACGTCATTCATCGATCCTTTCATCATTCTTATGGCCATCCCTCCGGGACTTGCGGGGGTGGTGCTGATTCTTCTCGTCACGGGCAGTACTCTCAACATCATGTCTCTGATGGGCGTGATCATGATGACCGGCATCGTGGTATCAAACAGCATTCTCATCGTTAAATTTTCAAATGTGCTTCACGAGCAAGGGCTTCCGCTCGTTGAAGCAACGGTGCAAGCCTGCAAAGTGCGTCTGCGGCCCATTCTGATGACATCGCTGGCAACGCTATTGGGAATGATCCCGATGGCGCTCGGGCTCGAGGCCGGCAGCGAACAATATGCTCCGCTGGCGCGCGCCATCATCGGCGGACTGGGAGTATCGGTGATCGTCACGGTATTTCTTGTTCCTGCTGTGTACCTCGTAATTCACGGCCGTCGCGAGCGCAAGATGGCAGATGCGGAGGGCCTGGCATGATCGACACAAGCTCAATGAAGATATTGACTCGCATCGCGGCGATGGCAATGGCCATGTTTTCTTCCGCACTTATCGCGCAGCAGGTGAACTTACCCGATGCACCCGTTGCGCAGCTCATCGCGCAGGCTGCTGAAGCGTCCCCTCTGCAACCGCCTTCTTTACCGTCGATGCAGGCGTCACCGTCATCAACACCCGAGCCAGATCACGTATCTTCTTCTACAGCAACAGGACCGAAGCTTACTCTCGCCGACGCAGAGCGCATGGCACTGGCCCATAATCCCAACGTTAGCGTTGCTCACCTGCTACAACTGGCTCAGGGCCAAGTCACGCGCGAGGTGCGCTCCAATGAACTCCCCACGGCCATGGTCGATCTGACCGCCGTGGGAGCACATGACAATAGTCGCATCACCGCAGGGGCGCTCAACAATCCCACCGTGTATGACCGGGCCGCAGGCGGGCTCACCGTCAATCAACTCATTACCGACTTTGATCGCACCCACAATCTGGTGCGCAACGCGCAATCGAATGCCAAAGCGCAATTGGATACAGAACGGGCGACGGTGCAGGACATCACGCTGGCCGTTGACCAAGCTTTCTACCAGGCACTGACGGCTCAGTCCGTGCTCAAAGTCGCGCAGCAGACTGTCTCCACTCGACAAGCGACCGGGCAGCAGATTGGCGCACTTACTGCGTCGAAGTTACGATCGACTCTCGACCTCAGTCTTGCCAACGTACAGGTTTCGCAAGCGCAATTACTGGTGCTCGACGCGCAGAGTGCTGCGGATGCCTCTATGGCGAACCTCAATGCCATTTTGGGCTCGGAGCAGGACGAGCAATATCAGTTGGTGGACGAGGTGCCTCAGAATCCTCCAGCGGCGCCGTCGGATGCTGAAGACCTCGTGCAACTTGCGTTCCGATCGCGTCCCGATCTCGCCTCACAGGTGGATCGCTCAGTGGCTGCCAAGCAATTCAGCGCTGCGGAACACGATCTCAAGCGACCCACCATCTCGGCCATCGCCGCGGGGGGAGGGACTCCAATTCGCGCCGATCAGATCACGTCCTCGTGGTACGGCGCTGCGGGAGCCAACGTGAGTATCCCGGTGTTCAATGGCTTTCAGTACACAGCGCGGGCTAAGGAAGCCGACCTTCGTGCTCAGGCTGCGTCGGAGCAGGTGCGCAACTTGCGCGATGAGATTGCCCGTAACGTTCGCACGGCGGTCCTCAATGCGCAAACTGCGTTTCAACGCATTGGCGTGTCGCAGGAACTTCTCGACCAGGCCAACAGCGCCATGGAATTGGCGCAGGCGCGGTACAAGGTGGGTTTAAGCGGCATAGCAGAACTGAGCGATGCACAGCTTGCACAGACACAAGCGCAGATCGGATACAGCAACGCTCGCTACGCATATCAAACTGCGCTCGCGGCCGTACGGTATCAGACGGGACAGTAAGTGAGCGAGCTAGTCGGTGGTTTCACGCAGACATGAAAAGCCCGGCCTGTTCATGGCCGGGCCTTTGTTCAGTCGAGTCAGCCTTCTGGGGGAGGGATAGTTGTGGACTCGACCGGGCTTAATCCTTTCACTTAGTCGTGATCGTGGTGATGATCACGATCGCCCATCATGTGCTGCATACCCACCTGGTATCCGCGGCGGAATGCTTCGCGGTAGTCATGGCGAGCATCACGCGAGACATGGGGATGACGGTACTCATCGCGATTTTCTGGACTAGGCGGACGATGGTTGTCAAAATCCTTGCGCGCGCCTTCAACTCCGTCGTGAAAACCCTGCCGCTGAACGTCGCGAAATTCGCTTGGCGGCTCATCCCATCCGCGCTCCTGTACCCCTGCTGCAGCGGGGGACGGCGCGGGTGTCGCATAGGCCCTGACCGTCACTAGATTCGTTGATGCTCCCAACGAAAGAGCTACTGCTGATAGAGCAATCCACTTCAGTTTCATCGTTAGAACCTCCTTGCGGTCCACTCTAAGAGATGTGACGCGTTTTCGATGCGTTGCTTGGAGACAGGGGAATCGTCGCGTGAAGATTCAGCCAATCATGGGTTGAGACTGATTTTGCAGAACTTGCAGGCAGCGTAGTCCGATGGGCTACGATGACCTCATGGCTGCTGCCCTTCTTGAAATTCGCGACCTCGAGATCCGTTTCGGAGCGATGGAGGCAGTGCGCAAAATCAGTCTCAGCCTCGAAGAAGGAGAGGTGCTGGGGCTGGTGGGCGAGTCGGGATCGGGGAAAAGTGCGACCGCTTTGGCGATCCTGGGTCTGCTGGGGCCGGCAGCTCGCGCAACCGGGCAGATCTTGTGGCGCGGATCAGGCGGGAACATGACTCCCGTAGATCTGTTGCTTGAGCCCAAGAAAGCTCTGCGACAGGTGCGTGGAAAACAAATTGCCATGATCTTTCAGGAACCGATGACCGCGCTCAACCCCGTCATGTCCATCGGCCGCCAAGTTGCGGAGTGTGCTGAAGCGCATTTCCCTTCCTGGACGGGACGGGAAGCGAAGCAAAAGGCGCTGGCTGCGCTTGAGGCGGTTGCGATCCCCGATGTCGCCCGACGCTACAGCGATTATCCGCACCAGTTTTCAGGGGGTCAGCGGCAGCGCATTCTCATTGCCATGGCGCTCATCAACCGACCGCGCTTGCTAATCGCCGATGAGCCGACTACGGCCCTCGACGTCACGGTGCAGGCGCAGATCCTGGCTCTGCTGGCTGAGCTTCAGTGTGAATATGGGCTGGCCATGCTTTTTATCTCGCACGATCTGGCAGTTGTGGGCGAAGTTGCCAGCCGCGTGGCGGTGATGCGCGAAGGGCTGATTGTAGAGACTGGACCCATGCTCAACGTGCTCACTCGACCGCGGCACGAATACACCCAAAGCCTGCTGGCAGCTGTCCCAACCCTCAGAACCGATCGCACCCAGCCGTTGGCAAGAATTCCTTGAAACACGTACGCCCCTCGGCGAACCGAGAGGCGATTGGTGGTTAGGCTGAATTGAAGCTATTCGGCGATGGCTGCTTCGGCAGCAGGCTCGACGGCTTCTTGGCCGACTTCGCCCAATACCTTGACCTTGACCTTGGCAGTCACTTCGCGATGTAGCTTGATGGCGACATCGTAGTTGCCCAGTGCCTTCAACGGATCGGAAAGCTGGATTTTGCGGCGATCGATCTCGAAGCCCTTGGTTTCCAGTTCGCTGGCAATGTCGGACGAGGTTACGGAGCCAAAGAGCTGGCCGTTTTCGCCTGATTTGCGGGTAAAGGTCAGCACTAGCGGTTCCAGCTTGGTCACCAGCTCTTCCGCCTGAACCTTTTCAGTAGCGGAACGGCGGGCTGCAGCCGACTTCATCTGCTCGATGACAGCCTTGTTGGCGAGTGTAGCCTGCAGCGCCAGCTTGCGGGGCAGCAGGAAATTGCGGCCGTAGCCATCGGCCACTTTCACCACGTCTCCGCGGTGGCCCAGGTTGGCTACGTCTTCTTTAAGAATTACTTCCATTTCAAATCTCCAAAGTTACAAGCAGCGCTTCGTTCCCGCCAGTCTCTAGAACACTACTCCAGACCCTTGGTTGCGCCGCGCAGGATTCTATATCGGCGATCCGGGAATTGTCGCCCACCCAAAGATATCCGCGCCAGTTACGAAAGCGGCACATCGGCAGAACGACACTAACCCTTTAGTGCCGGGTGGCGAATGGCAGCAGGGCTATGTTCCGGGCCTGCTTGATCGCGCGGGTCAAACGACGCTGGTGCGTGGTACAGACGCCGGTGAGTCGGCGGGGCACAATCTTGCCACGCTCAGCCACAAACCCCTGCAGCAAACGCACGTCGCGGTAAGGAATAGCGTCGATCTTCTCCGTACAGAACTTGCAGACCTTCTTGCGGCGAAAAAACTTGCCGCGACCGCCGGGGCCGCCGGAGGGACGTCCGCCGCCGGACCGGGAGCCACCGCCGCCAGGACCTGAGCTCGGACCCTGTCCGCCGCCCTGGGGTGCTGCCGATGCGCCTGTCTCAGGCGCCTTGCCTTGTGATTCTTCTGCCATGATGCTTCCTCTTCACTCTCTTCGCCGCCGGCGCGCAAGCCGGAGCCTTGGATCGGGCCGCTGCCGGCACATCCTTAAGATGCGCATGCGACGGCAAATTGTTAACGAATACTAGGCGCTGGCTTGAACCGGCTCCGCAGCCTCAGCGGGGGCAGCCGTAGCAACAGGCGCAGCCGCCGGAGCAGCATGGGCAGCAGGCTCGGCGCTCACCTTGCGACGCGTGCCGCGCAGTGCCTTCACCTTGGCCAGGCGCTTTTCCTCTTCGTCCATGCGCACGGTGATGAACTTGATCACCGGCTCTGAAACGCGCAGGCGGCGCTCCAACTCCAGAACTACTGGACCATTGGCCTCAATGGTCAGCAGAACGTAGTTGCCGTCGTTGAACTTGCGAACCATGTAGGCAAGCTTGCGCCGGCCCATCTTTTCTACCGACTTGACCACACCACCCCCACCTGTGACGGTAGCGGAAAAGCCGGCGATCAGCTTATCGGCATCCTCTTCGGCCACATCCGGCCGAACAATGAACATAACCTCATACACACGAGACATCCGGTATCTCTTTCCGCTGAAGTCCCCTGACTCCAGCCGCTGCCGCCGGCCTTCGCCATTCCACAATTTGTCGTGTCCAGATTCCTCACCGCGCCGTGGCATTCTCGTCTGAGGATTGCCGCCCTTCGCCGTGACGGAAAGGACATTCTCAATTGTGAAACCGCTCTCAAACCATAGCGGCCATTCCATTCAGTTACTTCCGTCGTTCTTCAACAACTCTCAAGAAGCCATGTGCGATCGGCTCTTGGTCCTTGTCCTCACCCTTCCGCCGACGGTGTTTCGTTGCGGCGGTTAAATTCGTTCATCGCGGCTGCCGGTCCCTGTTCAACGATGCGCCGCGTGGCCGTTGCCACCCGGTCTAGCACCTCGTCCAATACCGTCAAGTCCGCCTTACGCATCGGCGCGAGCAGGTAATCCTTGCCCAGCCTTTTGCCGGCCCTTGCCGCCAACGCCTCGGGCGATAAGTTCAACCCCACCCCGATGCGCAGCCGTAGCCATTCCTGACTAACCAGGGCGCCGGTAATGCTGCGAGCTCCGTTGTGGCCCGCCGGCGAACCGCGCTCCCTGATCTTGAACGTCCCCAGCGCCAAGTCCAGCTCGTCGTAGATCACGAGCAGATCGTGCTCCGAGTCCGCTTCAAACTCCCGAACCAGGGCGGCTACCGAAGCTCCGCTGAGGTTCATAAAGGTTTCCGGCTTGGCCAGGATCACCTCGCGACCCGCGATGCGGCAGGTTGCTGTGACGGCTCGGCAGCGCCGGTTTTGCACCACAACGCCCTCTTGTTGAGCGATGCGGTCAATCGCCATGAATCCCGCGTTGTGCGGAGTCCATAGGTAGTCGGGGCCGGGATTCCCGAGTCCCACCACCAGAAACGGTCCTGACGATGGAGCGGCCCGGCCGCCGGATTCACTTGCTTCGACCAAGGCCTACTTCTTTGCCCCGGCTTCAGGCTTCTTGGCTGCTGCGTCCGCGTCGGTCTTGCCCTTCTTGGCAACTTCCGGCTCGGCCGTAGTCGCAGCGCCCACTGCCGCTGCTTCGGCATCGGCCGCAGGTGCTGCTTCTTCGCGGATCGAAACCACGTGGGCTACGGTCGCGTCTTCAGCATTAAAATACTTGATCTTGTCAGAATGCGGCAGATCGCTCACGCGGATCACGTCAAACAGGTTCATGTTGCTGACGTCCACATCGATGTGGCTGGGGATGTCGGCAGGCAGGCACTCGATTTCAACTTCACGCAGCACCAGGTCCAGGATGCCGCCCGCCGCCTTCACGCCCACGGGCACGCCGATCAACTTCACACGCACGCTCACGCGCAACGTCTTATCGAGGGCAATCCGCTTCAAGTCGATGTGAATCAGCTGGTCCTTGATAGGCTCACGCTGCCAGTCGACGATCATCGCCTTGGCTGTCGTCTCGCCGCCCAGGGAGACGTCGAAGATGGTGTTGTGGCCGGTCTCGGAGAAGAGAATCCGGGAAATCTGCTTGGGATCGACTTCGATGGCCACGGCGTCTTGTCCAGCGCCATAGATGACAGCAGGAATCTTGCCGGCAACGCGCACGCGGCGCGCAGCATTCTTGTTGAACTTGCCCACCCGGGGCTTGGCTACGACAACTTCAGGCATTTCTCTCTCGTTTCTAAGTCGGGCACGGTGAAACAGCTTCTAGCTTCCAGCCACTAGCTTCGAGCTGCTTGCGGCTGCTTCGAACTGAATCGCCCGCTCCCTTTGTCAAAAGCAGCTTCTAGCTTCTAGGCGCTAGCTCTTAGCTGCTTGTTGCTGTTGCGCTCTGAATCAACGATTCACAACGTACGTCATGTACCTTCGCTCAAACGCAAAGGCCAATCTTCAGTGCAAACCAGCTAGAAGCTGAAGGCTAGAAGCTAAAGGCTTCGGCTCTAGCTGAACAACGTGCTCACGCTGGTTTCCATATGAATGCTCTCAATCGCCGCGCCCAGCAGGCCGGCAATGGAAAGCACCTTAATCTTGGGCAACTTCTGGCCCGCCTCACGCAGCGGAACCGTATTCGTGACCACCAACTGCTCCAGACGCGAGCTGGCAATGCGGTCAATGGCCGGGCCCGAAAGCACGGCATGGCTGGCACAGGCATAAACAGCCGCCGCACCATTGGCATACAAAGCGTCGACCGTCTTCACCAGTGTGCCTGCGGTGTCGATAATGTCGTCGATGATGAGGCAGTTTTTTCCATTCACATCGCCGACTACGTTCATCACTTCGGCAACGTTGATATCGGTACGGCGCTTGTCGACAATCGCCAACGGCGCTTGCATCTTCTGCGCAAAGAAGCGGGCCCTCTCTACGCCGCCCGCATCCGGTGAAACCACGGTGAGATTGGGCAGCTTCAATTCCTTGAAGTAGCTCACCAGCACTGGGCTGGCGAACAGGTGATCCACAGGAATATTGAAGAAGCCCTGAATCTGCGCAGCATGCAAGTCGACAAACAAGGCGCGATTGGCGCCGGCGGTGGTCAGCAGATCGGCAATGAGTTTGGCGCTGATGGCCACGCGCGGACGGTCCTTGCGATCCTGGCGCGCGTACCCGTAGTAGGGCACCACCACCGTGATCCTGGCCGCCGAGGCCCGCTTGAGAGCGTCAATCATTACCAGAAGCTCCACCAGGTGCTGGTCCACCGGATAGCAGGTGGGCTGCACCACGAAAACGTCCACTCCGCGTACGTTCTCGAGGAGCTGGAAATAAACTTCGCCATCCGCAAATCGCTGCAGCTTGGCCTCGCCGACAGGAACACCGATGTGGCGGCCTATCTCCTCCGTTAACGGCCGGTTTGCCGATCCGGAGAATAGCTTGAAACGCTTGTCTTCACTCAGGTTGCGGGTACGCTTACGTTCAGAAGCCGGCTTGGCTTCCTTCCCTTTAACGTTCTCACTTGCGCCCGGCGTTCCGTCTTTGCCCGGCTCTTTCCCGGGGTCCGCCGCGCCTTGCTGTCTTTCATCCAATGTCAACGTCAACTGTCCCGCTTCCATCCTTCGAGCACCTCCAAGCTGGTTGGCTTTGGCTGCTGTCCCGGCGATCCCGACGGTTCCGTTCACGAACCGCTGCACTAGAAAACTGGCTGGGCGACTAGGATTCGAACCTAGACAAATGCCTCCAAAGGGCATTGTCCTACCATTAGACGATCGCCCAACATACCGGCACTCCAACCCATGGGTCAGATCACCGCTCGTGCGCTTAGACTGGGCAGACGTCGGAGAGTCTCTCGCCTGCAACGGTCGCCTGTCAACTTACCTAGGTCAAAAGCATCTGTCCCCAGTATTCAGAACGCGGCAGGGTGCGTGTCAGGGTACTGCGCACCTCAACTTGCCGGAATTCACTCAACCGGGACTGGGCTGCTTCTGCATCTCCCCGCGTCTTGTACAACGCGAAGAGCGCTGAACCAGACCCCGACAGCGAAGCATGGAGAGCTGCCCCCGGAGTGCCCGAAGCCGCAAGAAGACGCTTGATTTCTGCAAGGGAAGGATGCTGGGGAAACACGACACGTTCAAAGTCGTTCTGGATCCAGCTACTGATCCCGGTGCGGACAAGCGCGGACTCTTGTGGTCCGGCCAGGTCCTCTCTGCATGAGAGGACACCGGAGGAGCCAGCTCCCTGCCGACCTCCCGGAATCGCTTCCGCAAAGGCGCTGGCATAGGCACAGCTCAACTCATTTAGTTTAACGGCACTTGCCGCGTCGGTCAAACCCTCCTGTACGCAGAGGGCATCCCAGTCCCGAAACGCCTGGGGCGTGGAAACACCTTCAGCGGGCGCAACCACGAGGCACCAGACCGGCTCCAGATCCGGCAACGGCACCACCTGCTGGCCGCGATCGACTCCCAGAACCGTGCCACCGATGAGGAACAGCGGTACGTCCGAACCTACCTGAGCAGCAATTTCAAGCCGCTTAGCCAGCCAATTGTGCGCTACGGGATGCAAGACTGATTCTTCGTCCGATCCGACGCCTCCTCCATCGAGCGCCGTTGACCCGGAAGGCGTAAGGCCTCGACCGTCGGCAGGAATGCCAAGTTCCGCTTCCAGGCCTACCAGCGCAGCGACCGCATTGGCCGAACCCGCACCCAGCCCGCCTTGCACCGGTAGCCGCTTCTCAATGTGGATCTCGACCTGTGCCTGGACGCCCATAGCCTTCAATCCCAGGTCCACCATCTTCCATGCCGTGTTGCGCGCGTCAGACGGAACGCGCTTGTCATTGGAGGTCAACCGCAACACCGTAGTGCGCGCCCGGCGTGCCGCTACGGTGATCACGTCGTGCATCTCGAGCGTCTGGTAGACGGTCACCAACGCATGAAAACCGTCAGCGCGCGGCGCGCCTATTCCTAGGCCGAGATTGATTTTGGCGTGCGAGCGAACCGCTGTTGGCATACCGGTTCATTGTAGAGCCGGACCGACCGGCTTCTCTGGGCGCCCGCACCAAACCAGGGCACTAAATTGATTGGATTTACGTATCTCTATCGGGCGTAGAATGCGAGTCCACATCAGCGCCGGGGACATCCCCGTAGGTGGCACTCAACCCGGTTGCTAACCCACCTCCGCGAAGATGGTCCAGACGTGCAAGGAGGGGCTATGCGACTCTCAGCAATTCACAATATTGCTTGTGCCCTGGTGCTCGGCGCTGCCCTTTCCGGAGATGCCCAGACTGCCACCCACTCCGGCCCCATGCAGGTCGTCCATGGCAGGCCCTATGTCATGGTGCTGGTAAACGGCAGGGGGCCCTTCCGTTTCATTATCGATACCGGAACCGGCGGCCAAGCCATCATTACCTCAGAACT
>CZKL01000062.1_pt1 | contig 11036 bp, 8 predicted proteins | sample 1122441 | NCBI WGS metagenome assembly CZKL01 (sample SAMEA3539301, study PRJEB10725) | soil metagenome | biome: tundra; feature: field; material: soil | place: USA | collected 2010-05 | depth 0.15 m
TACTTGCAGCGCGCGGTCGATTACCTGAGCAAGCAGGGAAACAATCCGGAGCCCACTGATCTCAGTCACCTGTCGCCGCTCGGCTGGGAGCACATCAATTTGACTGGAGACTACCACTGGGAAACATCCCCGGCGTTGGGTCCAGATCAGTTCCGTCCCCTTCGAACCCGCTCGCACAACTCAGCCGTTGCCGCTTAGCGTGCTTAAAATTCCGTTTCGTGTCTTCTCCTCCAATACTGATGAGCACCAACTGTGTTACTCGGCAGGAGTGATGGTCTTCTCAAAGGAGCATCCACTGGTGATCCGCTACCGCTCGGCAGACCCTGTACTATCGCCGGAACTGCCGCAAGAGCGTCACGGGACCATCGCCAATGTTGTGTTCCCTACCGGCATCGACAGGCGCGACGACCTTGGCTTACCGGACCGCTTCGATGTCTACTATGGAATGGCCGATTGCCGGATCGGCGTGGCACGGCTCGACCTTTCCGGATCACTTGCCGCTAGAAGGAGTCGCAGACCCACCCGAAGCAAAAGTATAAAGCGCCAGGCTCTGAGGAATCACAATCCAGAATGAGGCCTATTTGGGTACGATTCTGGCTTGATGGTTCGGAGTCTGCAGCAATCGTCGGACTGCGCACCAGTTCGAGTGCTGGATCGTTCCTCATTCTTGCGCAAAGTCGATAGCCAAGATGACATCGTAAAGCATTCCAGTTAACGTATCCGATTGCTCAGCGCGACATCCGGCAAAATGAAAAACTAAGCTTCAATTCGGTAGCCGTTGATAACGAGATCGCTCTGAGTAACCAAATCATTGTTGCATTTTATCTCCAAGAGGGAAGACCATGCCACAGAGTACACACGATCGAGCCGCTGAACTCCACGGCCTTGCGGAGCACACCCATGCCGCCGCTGTTGCTTCTCACGACAAAGCAGATCACTTAACCTCTCACGAACTCTCCAAAGTGGCCGACGAGCGCTCCACGACAAAACGTAAGCACGACGACGAGGTGGCTGCAGAGGTCGCGAAGCCGGACAAAGTGTAGAGTAGGGAAGTTCAACCGCGCGACACTCCGTTGTGACAGATCTGCCATTGTCGCCCATCAGGCCATGCGCCGCCATCTTTAGCATCTGACGGTCGATGGTCAACATATCGTCACCCCAATTAGTGTTGCCAGACGATCTGCCCGGCCTCGAGTGGTACTGAAGCATTCGCATGGTAGGGGACGATGCGCGCGGTGTAGTCGCTTGACGGACGCTTTGCAGGGACCTGCGCCGTAAAGATCAGCATGCCCGCTTCCGCTGAGGTCCCGGATCCAGTCATGGCTTGAGTGATCGGCATGCCTTCCGGAATCTGATCCGCGTAGATTTCAACTCTTAGTTCTTCGGAGTTGAAATGTTCTGAGAAGACTTGGGCTCGGAAAGAATACTGGCCGTCCTGCGTTTCGACGTCCACGCTGCCAAAGTGCACCGTGCTCCAATGCTGTGCGAGTTTCTGTTGCCACTGGAGCAGATTAATGCCGAGCGCACTATCGGCAGTCGCTCGCTCGCAGTAGCCAGAAGCGGCACGCAGATAGTGGCTTTCGGTGTATTCGCGGATGGCGCGAGTGGCAGAAAACTCCGAGGTGAGGCGTGCCATACTCTCGCGAATGCGTCCCAACCATCTTGGGGGCAGGGCGTTGTTGTCTCGCTCGTAAAACTCGGGAATGACCTCCTGCTCGAGCAGCGCATAGAGAGCGTCTGCCTCCGTGGCGTCCCATGCAGGATCATCGCCGTGTTCTCGTCCATCGCAGATTGCCCAGCCGACCTCAGGGCCATAAGCCTCTGCCCACCAGCCGTCCAGTTCAGAAAGATTCAGGCCGCCGTTGACGAGGACTTTCATCCCGCTCGTTCCGCAAGCTTCCCACGGACGCTGCGGTGTGTTGATCCAGAGATCGATGCCCTGAACCAACTCCTGCGCCAGCAGCATGTCGTAATCGGATAGGAAAGCAACACGGCCATGGACATCAGGACGGCGAATAAAATCTTTCCACTGCTTGATCAAGACTTGCCCGGGAAGATCCTGAGGATGCGCTTTTCCAGCGAGAATCAACTGAACCGGGCGCTGCGGATTGGACAACAGACGCACGAGCCGCTCGGGATCGTGCAAGAGAAGATTAGGGCGCTTATAAGTGGCGAAGCGTCGCGCAAATCCAAGCGTCAGTGCGTTTTCATCAAAGATGCTCTCGGCATCCGACGGTCTGCCGCCTTCCGATGCAAGCTGACGCGCGTATCGTTTGCGGAGGTGATTGACCAGCGCTCTCCGCCCTTCCATGCGTAGTTCCCACAACTGGGAGTCGGTCAGTTGCCGGACATCATCTTCGCTTGCGCGATCCCCACGCCACCGTTTCTTGCCGGCGACAGTTGTCCATAGTGCATCTGCCGCAGCAGAGTCTCACGTCGGCACATGAATACCGTTAGTGACCGATCCGATGGGAACTTCTTCCTTTGGCCACCGCGGGAACAGCGGTTGGAAGATATGCCGGCTCACCAGTCCGTGGAGCTTGCTCACGCCATTGATCTGGCCGCTACCACGGACCGAGAGATAAGCCATGTTAAATGGCTCCGAACCATCTGCAGAGTTTTGTCCTCCCATCGCGAGCAGGTCGTCAATTGAAATGGCAAGTTCATCTATTACATAATGACCGAGGTATCTCCGGATGAGTTCGGGGTCGAAGCGGTCAAATCCCGCTGCAACCGCAGTATGTGTGGTAAAAAGATTCCCCGCCCGCGTGACATTCATGGCAAGATCGAACGGCATTGAATGATCCTGCATGTAGCTGCGGGCTCGCTCGAGTATGGCAAACGCTGCATGACCTTCGTTGAGATGGCACACCTCAGGGCTGAGACCAACTGCTCGCAACAGACGCCACCCGCCAATACCAAGAACGATCTCCTGCTTCAGCCTCATCTCCGCATCGCCGCCATAGAGTTCGCTGGTTATGCCGCGGTGAGCGGCAGTGTTGGCGAAATCGTTGGTGTCGAGCAGGTATAGCTTCGTTCTTCCAACAGAGACCTCCCAACAGCGGAGCCAGATTTTCGCTTCGGGTAGTTGACTTTGTAACCGCAGCCACTCACCGTTTGGGTGCCGCAGAGGCTGAATGGGCAATTGTCCTGGATCGTTGACCGGATAGAGTGCCTGCTGGCGGCCTTCGGAATCGAAGTCCTGGCGAAAATAGCCCTGGCCATAGAGCAAACCGATTCCAACTACGGGAACCCCCAGGTCGCTCGCAGCCTTCATCTGGTCGCCCGCCACATTGCCAAGCCCGCCCGAGTAGATGGGCAGCGCTTCACTCAACATGAACTCCATACTGAAGTAGGCGACCGATGTGAGCGCGCTGCCGGCATGCTTCTTCTGAAACCAAGCGTCCGAACTGTACGAGTCTCGATTCTGATGAAGCAAATTGTCGAGGCGCTGGCGAAATTCCGGCTCTGCCAGTGCAGCCTCGATCCTCTCTCTCGAAACAGTCTGCAGAATGACCCACGGATTCTGCGTGGCCTCCCAGAGTTCGGGATCAAGGCGTTTCCACAGTTCGTCGGCAGCATGGTTCCAGGACCAGTGCAGGTTTAGCGCCAACTCTGCCAGTTCATTGGTTCCTTCATCATTGAATCGAGCGGCAACTTCTTTTGGATTGCTCAGGGTGCTCCTCCTCGACGTGGTGAGAGTTACAAAATACAGATCGTCGGCGAAAATCACCGGCTAACGATCGGCCGGACTCTGCGCGATTTCACTCGACTCCCCGCCGGAGCGAATGCGAACATCCCCTGCCGAACGGGTGGAACGATCTACAAGCGTCACAATCTTTTTGCACGAGAATTGCAGAAACATGTTATGAAATGCTGAGACGGGCGAAGACAGGGATCTTCACTCCATTTAAGATTGCCGCAAATACGAGCGCACCTGCGAATTCACAGGCGACAATGGTGAAGGGTAACGGGGCCATGGCGATTCCCCGAACCGCCAACGTGGAGATGATAGCGAGGTCGGCAACAGAAGACAATATGACCCACAGTGTCGGTCGCAGTCCCCATAGATGGCGACGCTCCCGTATGGCGTACATCATCGCTTGACTGCCATAGATGATGGCGACGACAGAAAGAGTTTGCACTTCACTTACGCTGAGCTGCAGTTTGAATTGCCCTATGGCAATGATCGTCGTACAAAACGCCAGAAAGAACAGGGCCAGAATGGCGCTTGCTATCGTAATCCTGCCGATTCTCCATGAGTTCGGCATTGTGGACGGCCGTACCCTGTCGGTGGTCAACGACATAGCAAGGAAGTCGCCGGTGATCATCACGATGACCATGAGCATCGGCGTCAATACGGCATGTCCCGTCATCACAAGGCCGATGGCCAACAGGAGTACCTGCGTAATCTTAGCGATGGTGGACCGCAGCGCATAACTCAGGATGCGCTGAAATGTGACCCTGCCTTCTTTTACAGCGGCGACAATGCCGCCAAGACCAGCTTCGGTCAAGACCACGCCTGCCGCAGACTTGGCGACATCGGTCGCCGTCGATACGGCAATGCCAATCTGCGCTTGACGGAGCGCGGGTGCATCGTTGGCCCCATCGCCACACATTCCGACCGCGTGTCCGCTTTTCTGGAAGGCCTTGACGAGATCGTATTTTCCTTCCGGAAGGATGCTCGCAAAAACAGAGAAGTCCTTTGGAGTGACGCGGTCCGGCAGCGGTCCGGCGGGACAGACGGCGCCGTTCAATCCCACGGCATGGGCAACAATCGCCGCCGTAGCAGGCGCATCTCCAGTGACCATGACGGTGCTTACGCCCAGCGTTCTCAGTTCTGAAATGAGAGAGGCGGAGTCGCTGCGGGGCGGGTCACTGAGCGCGATGAGACCCAAAAGCTGCATGGAAGCCGGTGGTCCAGCGGCTACGGCCAAAACTCTGTAGCCTTGCTTCTCGAGTTCATCGGCGATCGTAGTGGCGGAAGGTGACGGAGCTGTGAGGCCAACGACTACTGTGAAGGCTCCCTTGACAATGCGCTGGACGGCGCCGCCGGTATCAGTTGCCTTGGCTTCCGATATCTTGTTTGCCGGGTCGAACGGTACAAACGTTACCAACTTCGGCAAATCGGATGTGGGCTTGTGTGTAGCCGCGGATCGAATCGCCGCATCGACAGAGTCCTGGCCGCCCTCAGAGCTTGCCAAGGTCGCCAATCCGAGGATATGGGCTTCGTCAAAACCCGGCATCGGTCGGATGCTTGCTACGGAAAGCTCATTGTTTGTGAGCGTCCCCGTCTTGTCTGAGCACAACACATCGATGGTAGAAGCTTCATCGACTGCGGAGAGCCGCGTTGGAAGCACGCCAAGTTTGGCGAGAGCACGCGCACCAAGCGCCGCGGCAAGAGTGAAGGTTGCCGGCAGCGCCACAGGGATTGCTGCGAGAATCGCCGTAAGCAATAGCGGAATGATCTCGCTCCACGGCATCGCATGGGTGTAGGCATATGTACCGAGCGTTAGAATGACAACCGCGTTGAAAATCGCGAGATTACGCACGATGCGTAATACAGCCTTCTGCTGCGAACTTACAACATGCGCAGTCCGGACCAGTTCAGCCGTGCGGCCGAATTTTGTGTGAACGCCAGTAGCGGTTACCTCTGCAGTGGCTTCGCCACGCCGCACCAGAGCCCCGGCGTAAGTATTTGTCCCGGCGCCAGCCTCTATGGGCAAGGATTCTCCGGTGAGCATCGATTGATCGAGCAGGACGGATCCCTCGGTAACGTGCACATCCGCCGCAACCACACCACCGAGCGACAGCTTTACCAGATCGCCACGCACCAACTCCTCGGCTAATATGGTCTTCCAGACTCCATCGCGCTGGACGGAGGCGTTCAACGCGAGGCGAGATCTCAAAGCTTTCAGTGTGGCTTGGGCGCGCCCCTCTTGGAAGTAGGCAAGCGCTGCGTTAAAGATCAGCAGGCTTGCAATAACCGCTGCTTCCAAATACTTATCCAGCACGAGCTCAAGCACGATGGCGGCTTCAAGCAGCCACGGAACCGGCGCCCAAAACTTGGTCAGCGCATTGCGAAGCGGATGAACAGAAGTGTCCGGCATCGCATTCGGACCGTCCCGTTCAAGACGACTACGCGCCTCCGTGCTCGTGAGTCCAGCAGCGGGGGCGGTCTGAGCCGGCTTCTCTGGCTCATTAGACAAAACGGGGGCTACGACGCTATTTGCACTCATTCATCACCATCTCCGCTGACGCGACTGCCACCATTCCGAAACGCGTGTCGGATTGGTCGAACCGTCTAAGCTGGTGCGTCGATTGGAGCCACGCAGATCAGCTTCTTATTCACGAACTCTTGAATACCCATACTGCTGAGTTCGCGTCCGTAGCCTGAATCCTTGATTCCTCCGAAGGGCAAATCCGGTTTCGTCCAGGTTGGGTGATTGACAAACACCATGCCCGTATCAATGCGGCTTGCGACGCGTTTGCCGCGCGCAATATCTCTGGTGAAAACCGAGCCACCCAAACCGAAGTCTGAGTCATTGGCAAGCGCGATTGCTTCGTCTTCGTTCTTGACACGGAAGAACAGCGCAACCGGTCCGAAGAATTCCTCCCTGAAAGCTGGATTGTCGGGCTTGATGTCCGTTAGGATCGTCGCCTGCATGAAAGCGCCTGGGCGATCGATGCGCTTTCCACCCATGACCACGGTGGCCCCTTTGGCAACGGCTCCTTCGACCTGGCCCAGCAGTTGTACCAGGGCCGCTTCTGTGGACAAGGGGCCGAGAGTCGTCGCTTCGTCCATCGGGTTTCCTGGTTTGAGAGCGGACAGTGCCTTCTGGAACTTGTCGAGAAAACGGTCGGCGACCTCTTCGATGACAATGAACCGCTTGGCCGCGACGCAACACCGGCCCGTGTTGTTCATCTTGCCCCAGACCGCCCACTTGACCGTCTTATCAAGGTCGGCATCGCTCCCGCCAAGCTCCATCGTCGACTTCTTGAGGTTTAGTCCGGCTCTCCCAGCAACGCTCTTCCCGGCATCCACGCTACCTGTCAATGCGACGCCCTCGATCCGTGGATCGTCGATCACGCGATTGACCTGAGCGTGCGAGATCAGCAAGTTAGTGTACGCGCCCGCTGGCGCGCCGGCCTCAAGCCACAGCTTCTCGAAGGCGATGGCGCATTGCGGCACACACCCGGCATGTTTCACCATGACCACATTGCCTGCCATCAGGTTGGGCGCAGCAAAACGCGCGAACTGGTAGTAGGGGAAGTTCCAGGGCTGGACCCCGAAAAGCACGCCGAGAGGCGTGCTCTCGACCTGTGCCTGGCCCGAACTCAGCTTAAGATGTTCTGGCGCCAGAAAGCGCTCGGCGTTCTTGGCGTAGTAGTCGATGATGTCCGCGCTAAGCTCAACTTCGCCGCGGGCTTCCGCGATGAGCTTGCCCATTTCGAGCGTCACCGGGCGAGCGAACTCGTCGATCCGGGTACGCAGAAGCGAGGCTGCTCTCGTGGCCACGGCTGCACGCTCGGTAAAAGTCGTGTGGCGCCAAGTCTCAAAGCAGGTTGCAGCTGTTTGAATCGCTCTCTCAAGCTGCTCGTCGGTGAGTTCCTCGAATGTCTGCAGGACTTTGCCGTCATATGGGTTAATACTTTCGTAGGGCATGGCTTCGGTTTCTTCCAGACCCTGTCATGCGGTCCAGATCATGCGGTTCTGAAACAAAGATGTCATTGTCTTTCCGCGCTCGTCTTCAAGTCGACCACGGTGATTGGTTTGTGCTGCACGACATCGGTGATGCTCTCCCGCGCCGTATATTCCGTTGTTAAGTTTCGGCTGCTTGCTCGCGCGAGGTCTGAGCAGAAACGCTCAGCCTCCTGGCTTGATGGTCGAAAACCCCGCTTCCATAAATTACTTCGTTCACGCACTGTGCGTGTTCTGCTCCACGGATGCTTTTACGCTTGCCGGGCGGAGGTCGTTGTCAACGAGTCAGCGCTTCCCACAAGTATGTGGTTTGAATTGCTCAGACGAGGGTCCCCCAACGACCCTACGTTACTTAAGACAGGCTTGTTAGATAACGGCACTGCGATGTAAGGAGAGCGTATGACTGGATTTAAGTTTCTTGTGTTAACGGCTGTTGGTGGATGCCTCATGATTGCAGCCGCTCCGAAAGCAGTGGCTCAGATTGCAGTGGAGGTTGGAGTTGCGCCCGAATGCCCCTACGGCTACTATGACAGCGCCCCGTATGGTTGCGCTCCCTACGGATATTATGGTTCGGAGTGGTTTAACGGTGGTGTCTTCATTGGCGCTGGCCCATGGTTTCATGGTTCTGATAACTTTCGTGGGCATGTGAATAACCGGTTCCATCCCGAGCACGGCTACAGCGGTCCAACGCCACAGCGCGGCGAGAGAGCAGAACCCTCAAGGCGCCTCGATAAGGTATCCCACTTCAAAGGAAATGAAGTGCGCGATGGACGCGGCCACATCGGCGGCAATAGACGCTAGGAACTATCTGATACAGGTTCCTCACGGCCGGGAATCTATACGTTCACATGACGAGCCGAATGGAAATGGTCCCGCTCGCGACAAGTCTTGCCACTGACTTGTTTGCGTTTGGATAAAGGCGGATCTCGCTCGATTTCGCTGTCAGGTCTAGGGAGACGTCAGGCTTGGCATGGAATCCGGAGCAGGCGCATATTCCATTCGGCTCGGACCTTTCAAGATTCGCAGCTGCTTTTGGCAGTCATAATAGATTCCAGGAAAGTTGTCATCAGATCTCACTAGCGAGCATTTGCTTTATGCCTTCTTTATTGGATCCTATCCGTATTGGCGAGATTGAGTTGCCAAACAGAATTGTCATGGCGCCACTTACCCGCCTGCGCGGCACGCCTGATCACGTTCCCACGCCGCTCATGATTGAGTACTACACGCAGCGTGCGAGCGCGGGGCTGATTATTTCCGAGGGTGTCCCTGTTGTACCGCAGGGCGTTGGCTATGCGAATGTACCCGGCATCTGGTCGGCCCAACAGGTTGGGGCGTGGAAGCCAGTAACGGAATCCGTTCATAAGGCGGGAGGTCGCATCTTCATGCAGATATGGCACGTGGGCCGCATCTCGGACCCGCGCTTTCTGGGAGGCGAACTCCCGGTCGCCCCCAGTGCAATTCGACCTGCCGGCCATGTGAGCCTGGTTCGGCCCCTCGCCGAATATGTAACGCCACGCGCACTCAACAAGTCTGAGATTCCCGGCATTGTCGAGGCCTATCGAAAGGGCGCGGAGAACGCGAAGCTGGCCGGTTTTGACGGCGTAGAAATACACGGAGCCAATGGCTATCTGCTCGACCAGTTTCTCCAGGATGGCTCCAACCATCGCACAGACGAATACGGCGGCCCGATCGAGAACCGTGCCCGGCTGATGCTGGAGGTCGCGGATGCGGTCGTCTCGGTTTGGGGCTCCAAGCGGGTGGGAATGCATTTGGCGCCACGCGGCGATGCACAAGATATGCACGACTCAAACCCGGCAGCCACCTTCAGCTATGTTGCGCGTGAACTCGGCAGGCGTGGACTCGGCTTCCTGTGCGCACGCGAATACTCTGGGCCTGACCGTCTTGGTCCGCAGCTCAAGAAGGAGTTCGGTGGGGTCTACATCGTGAATGAGAAGTACACTCATAAGCAGGCAGAGCAGGTCATCCAGTCGGGCGAAGCCGACGCAGTGGCCTTTGGCCAACTGTTCATCGCCAACCCCGATTTGCCAGCCCGCTTCGCGGGAAATACGCCGCTTAATACGCCAGACTCCACCACCTTCTTTGCGCCAGGTCCGCACGGCTACACGGACTATCCTGAACTGAACGCGTAGCGGAGATCGTTCACCTACTACAGCGGTGTAGCAGCCGAAGATCTCACGGTGAGCCGCTGTTTCCGCGGCCACAATGAGCAGAATTGGAGAACTCGATGGAAGTGATTGCGTTTAACGGAAGTCCGCGGAAGAAATGGAATACGGCAATATTGCTCGAAAAGGCTCTTGAAGGGGCGGCATCACAGGGGGCGGAGACAAAACTTATCCATCTGTACGATCTGGATTTCAAGGGTTGCAAGAGCTGCTTTGGCTGCAAGATCAAAGGCGGGCCGAGTTATGGACAGTGCGCCATCAAAGATGATCTGACACCGATTCTGGAAGAGGTTGAGAAGGCTGACGTCCTGATATTGGGATCGCCCATCTACTTCTGGGCGGTTTCGGGAGAGATGAAATCCTTTATGGAACGTTTGATGTTTCCCTATTATCGCTATGCGAAAGCCGACGAACCGGCGCCAACCCTTTTTCCCAGGAAGATCCAGACGGGTTTCATCTACACGATGAATACGACAGACAAGCAGTTGAAGGAGAGCGGGTTCGATAAAGGCATCGCTCGTAATGAAATGTTTCTGAAGAGAATCTTCGGGAGTTCGGAGTCACTGCTTTGCTTCGAGACCTATCAGTTCGACGACTACTCGAAGATCGACCAAGATCGTTTTGATGAGGAGAAGAAGGCTGCCAGCCGCAGGGAACATTTTCCCGATGATTGCCGGCGGGCCTTTGAACTGGGCGCCCGACTCGTCAATGAAGTCGCTGCTCCAGTGGCCACGCGGTAGCTGAAGCGATGCTCCTCGTTCTCGCGCCGACGGCCCATTCGCACGTGTCCCACGTGACCCGGTTGGTTGCGCAGGGGACGTCCGGAGTGCGTGCGTCGCCCGCTTCGGCAACAAGTGTGCCGATGCATGCGGTCGAGATGACTGCCTGCATCAGCGAGACTGCTAAAGTCTCTCTTGCTCGTATTGACGATCTCGAAAGCCTCCAGTTGCTTGGGTCGCGGGATGTTCCTCTCGCTCCTCCAAGGAGCGATTACGCAGCGAAGATTGGCTATATACAGTTACAAGGCACAAGGTGAAACGCCTCCCTCTTCTCTTATCTGAGCAAGAGTAACCATCTTAGGCGTTGTCAATAAATAAAGGTAGCAACTGGGCTAGTGTGTAAAGGGGTAGATCGTGTAGTTCCATTCACCG
>CZKL01000040.1_pt1 | contig 11034 bp, 8 predicted proteins | sample 1122441 | NCBI WGS metagenome assembly CZKL01 (sample SAMEA3539301, study PRJEB10725) | soil metagenome | biome: tundra; feature: field; material: soil | place: USA | collected 2010-05 | depth 0.15 m
GGTTGACGCTAGCCGAGCTTTCCAGGACCAATTCCTTACAAAGTTCGTAAATAATGGTTTGTAAGGCGTTTAATGGGCGCGGACTGGATTGTAGAGAACGCCTTGCCGCTTGTCAGCCACATTTGCTGATTCTCGCCCCGGGCTCGATTTCAGAAAACGAAAGTATTCAGAAGATCGATGGGCTTGAAGACTTTCTGAGCGTACTTCTCAGTTAACAAAATGCCACCACACTTCGAGAGTTCACCATTTGATCAACCATTCGACGGCAGAATACATTGCCTTATCCCTCTTACCGAGATTCGAACTTCGTAGACCATCGAAATACCTTCGGCGCCCACGAGTTGAGGCAAAGCCAACTTTCTGGGTCTCTCTGCAGAATTGTTCAAGCCATTCAAAGGTCGCCGAGTACCTAACCTTGAAACTGTGATGGATAGTGGCAACGGCATCTCCGTCCATCAGAAAGATCCTGCGCATCTGTCCGTTAGATACGCCGGTGACAAATGACAGCAGAAGCTGATAATGATTTCCCTCGATGAGCTGAGGGACATTCGGCAAACAATAGGATCCATTCCCAGCAACGAGGTCACTTCGAAGCACCTTGTCGTCTGCTGCATCAGCTAGAGTAGCTAATGCTCTACCTGCATTAGGACAAAACTGACGCAGCCAGAATGGCAGGCAAGAGCCAATGCCCCAGGCGTCATCGACATCGAGCAACATCGGTCTAATTGATGTCAGGCGGCAATGGTCTGTCCTCGTCTGGCTGAAAACTGGGTACGCTCGGCCGTTGTGTACAGTTTCGATAACCGCCTCAATGTCTCGCAATTCCTTCCGGCGCCGATTGTACTGAACTACCATTCTTGCCGCATTATTACCAATTGCCAGCTCCTCAAGCACCCCGCAACTTAATCTCCGAAAACCTACGACCTTAGCAAGAGCCGAATCCATTCTGAGCACCGCCGACAGTTCCTTCTCGGAGTCAAGGTTGAAGCGACATCCACATGCGTCAAGCGCGCCGTCCTTTGCCAGTGATACTCTTTCTGCCCGTGCTTTTCGAAGACGGCACAACCCACTGAGATCTACAGGTATCCCGTCTACCTCCCAATCACCCAGTGTCTTGACCATCGAAACGGTCTCGCTATTATATTGTTCGTCGATCTCTCTCTGTACAAGCTCACGTTGAAGGACGTCACCCAATTCCCGGGTAACATCAGCATGGGCACAGGCGTAATCAGCAACGTCGTTGAATGGCATGTCCAAGAGGCTTGAATTTGAAGATACGACTTCCCTGTGTGATTTGATCGTCACACCCAGGAGCCGTTTGGCTAGGTATTGCAAGTTCAGAAAATCTGAATCGCCAAAGCAATCGTAGGCAGCCAGCATCGTGTCACAATAGACGTTCGCAATCCTGATCCCATTCCGTCTTAGCAGAACGTAGTCGTATTTGAGGTTGTGCCCCGTAATCCGGATGGGACCCTCAAGAAGTTTCCGGAGGGCCGACAATACGGTTTCGCGGTCTATGCCATGGAGGTCGGGCGCAACCGCCGGAATATAGAACGCCTGATCCTTGTTGACGGAAACTGATACTCCAAAGAGTTCCGCAGTATGAGGATCTTTGCCGCTGGCTTCCGTGTCCACAGCGCAAGCCTTTGCCATACCTACTATTGTCATGAATCTCTGCAGTCCCTCAGAGGTTATGATTGCTTGGTAATCACGCGGCCGTAGGTTGGACCTTTCTTCGACGAAATGTGCCTTGGCCTGTCGAGACAGCAACCGCCTTAAGGAATAAAAACCGTGCTTGGCAAGAAACTGGACGCTGCGGTCGTTGTCGAGGTCAATCCCTAGGTCCATTTGGCCGACATCTAAGCGAGAGCAATGACCGCTCGGCGAGAACTGCTTCAGTCGCTCAAGGATAATGGAGCCATGTTTTGTAAGTTTGCTCCTAAGTTGTCTAGATAAGAAAATCGAGGGGTCTGCGACCTTCGCCGCCAAATCTCCTGATTGTTGCAGCACTGATATTGCTTCGCGCCTTGTCAGGACGGTCGCCTGCGGGCCGTCAGTGAGCGCCCGGAACTCGGGTAAAAGGCTGGGCGTCACGCCGAACCTAGAAATCACAGCGTCAGAGCAATATACCTCTCTCTCGCTCTTGTCATTCAGGAGAATAACCCGTCGACCGTCACTAGCAAGCAACAAGAGACTTCGATTGTGCGTCACAAAGCATGTCACAATCGATGCCAGGCCAACACAAAGGTCTAGGACGCTGGCCAAGGAATCGTGCACAACGGCGATACCTAATTCATGGAGGGAAGAAATCGTCTTTTCAATATTTGAGACGCCCGTGATTCTGTGTGCTTCTCTACCAACGACGAATACGCCCCTGCCAATTCCGATGCCCTGCATCAGCTGTAGCAAATCCCTGATTACCCCAAAAAGATATGTGTAATCATTACCATCGACCAGTAGGAGAGGGATGCCTAGAAAGGCCCTCTGACTCGCCTCAAACAACCCTGTGCTGTCAATTAAGAAAGTCTCCTGTGCTTCTGCCATTCCGCTAGTCTCCCATCCCAAAGGCATTCAAACCATGAAAAAAATCTGCCTCCCAGATCGCCTTGCCTGCTCGCCGCGGATTGTCCTTGAAATGTTTGTTCCTTTCGGTGAAATGTCTTGAGATTGCAAGCTTCATGTCGTCTGGAGAACCATAGTCAGAATTGTTAATGACGGCCCTAGTCATGCCGCTGAGGACCCCTTCGATGACATTCAGAAACTGTGCAGATGTGGGAAGAGGGATCAACTCGATAATCGGGCCTGCCTCTTGTTTCCTATTTGTCTCGTTGAACTGATCCAGCCATTCCGTGAGCGATGTTGAGTTGTGCCAGGACACAGCATCCCAAGTGACGTAAAGCTTCGATTGAGCATGGTATTGGTTGTAGAGTATCTCGAGCAGGTTCATCATGGAGCGGGAGTCTTTTGACGTGACAAACGTCCATGTCAGTTGGTTTGTGGTGGCACTCAAAGCGGCGACGAGAGCCACCGTTCCCCTCGATGTCTGATGGCGCGGGATCTTAGGAATGTTGTCTTTGGCGCTGTATGCCTTGCCACCCCGCTTTCGAACCTGAACTGGGCCCCACTCATCAAGAAAGAAGAGCGACTCGCTCTTTGTTAATGCGCTGAGTATCTTCACCAGTAGTTCGACTTTTTCCCGGTAATGTGGATCAGGGCTCGATAGCACTCGACGTGCTTTTCTCCAGCTATATCCGGCGCTCTTGATGAGTTTTGCAAGAGTGCATCTGGATATGGTTTGTTTATACCGCTCCTTATAGGCTTCCATGAGCTCACGTTGTGTCCAACTCGTTCGATTAACACCAAACAAGATTGGTTTCTGGTGAAGGATCTCAAGGATGTTTGTTGTTATTTGTGGATCGCCGCTTTTCGTTTTGGAACGTCGTGGACTCGGCGCAAAAAGCGCAGAGATTCCCCCTGTGGAGTAAAGCCTGAAGTAACATCTCGTGGTTGTTCGTGGAGAATGAAGCATGGCGGATATGATAGTGTTCGGAATCCCGCATTTCCGTGCGAGGATCGTGGCAGCCTTCTTGCGTTCTCGTACCCTTCCGTTTCTGAGGCTGTAGAGAAGAGTGACCAGATCGCTTGGATCATCGGCCTCTGTGTTGAGGATTTCTAGTGATCTTGCCCCGTGGGAGATTTCTGACATCCATTGTTGTGCAGCGGTGATAGATCGGGTCACATTTGACTTTATATCCGCGAGGTGATTGCGGCGTACAAAACTTGTTAGTGCAGAATAAGATAACTGTGCGCCGACCGCCTTCAGTTCCTTGTGCACTCGGCTTAGGTTGCCGCGGCACCGGGTATACAGTTCTTGGATCTGGGAACGGAATTGCTCGGCTTTCGTGGGACGTACGATCTTAGGTACTTGTGAGTTGCCGCTGTCGACAATGCGCTTAACGGTAATGCGGGAAACCGTTAAGGACCTCGCGATGTTGCGAAGGCTGTAACCCTGCATTTGGAGTTCGATAATTGCAGCACGTTTCCTCTCGCGAAGCACCGAATGCCTCCAGCGTTGATATCATTCAAGGTCGGGATGGTTGCATTGGGTCGGGCGTCTTGTTCAAGCCGATCGGGATGTCATCACTAGGCCGATGATAACATCGGCTTACCCCAACTTGGCCGATGAGAATGATCGCTGAATTTTGATAATCTCGTTTCTTTGGAGAGTGCGGACTGCTAGATAACAGATTTCCGTATCTGCCACAAGAGGTTAGGCGCGAGACTTTCGAACGAGATGCTCTAGTCGCCCGCTTTGAGCGCGTTGAATTACCACGTAATCAAGACGATTCGCGTCGAAGCAGAACGATAGCGTGGCTGTTGACACGGTGCCGGAACTTGCAGAAAGAACGCCGGGATGACTGGCTCGACTCGATTTCTGCGACTGGCATGCGTTTTCGGCTAACGACCAGTTGGACACGGTTCTGTCGCCATTGAAATGGAACCAGCAGAAAACCAGGCCGATTGGCTATCCCGGGGGTTTAGTAACGGCAAACGCCGTTCCCAACGGGGACCATTCAGCCGCGATCGCTGTACCGGTTAGTCCTGCGTTCTCCTCGTTCAGTTGCCGGATCTCCTCATCATGGCGGTCGGAAGACTCCGATTCAAAACGTGTGCTTGCCATCGTAAGCTCATTGCTCGGTTGCGTCAGCCAGGGTTCGTACGAAGAACTCGTGGACGCTCTCAAAAACTGCGACGATGTCTGTCTGCAGCCCGCATTCTTCCGCGAGCGCTTCGAATGGTCTTTGCCAGTCTTCCGGCGGGGCGATCAATGTCGTCGGCAACGCGTGCGTGCTCCTTCTTTCAAAGGTCAAGCGTAACGCCTCGGCTGTCTTGCGCTGGTTTAGCTGGTTGTCTCCGATGAGAAGCGCCAAGTCGACCAGATCCTTCACCCGGCTGTTCGAAGAACTTCGCGGAAGCGTATAGGCATGGATCTTCTCAGCGAACTGCTGTTCGCGAGCGATCATCCGGACGGTGGGTTTTTCAATGCCGGCGAAGTCGAGCAAATCGGCACACTCGATTCTCTCGACCGGCTGCATGATGACGTCGCCAATTCCAGCGTCTACATGAAACTTGGCGAAGATTCTTCCGTCCATCCGCGCGTCAATTGCGTAGCGAGCGCCGCCATATGGCGCACCTGCGAGTTCCATCGTTGGCGCCCCAATCGTGTATTCCAGCCAGTCATCGAGATTGACGCTGGCCGCTGATTGGAGCATCTCCCGTACGATTTGAGCTGCATTGCCGGAGTCCGCGGCCGCAACAACTTTCTGCACTGTCAGATCGATGTCGATCGTAGACCGAGCCGATCTGAATCGGAGCTCCAGCGCATAACCACCCTTCAATACCCAGGGAGCCGCCTCGTCCCGAAATAATCTTGCCAGAAATCGATCAAACGCAACTCGGCGTCTTAGGCGATTGATATCAACCTGTTCAGTTCTTGAGATGCGTTTCAGGCGCTCTTCGAGAGCCCTTCTGAAGGCTCCCGGCGTTGCATATGTCCGTGGCATGGTCATTAAGCAGCCTGCCGCAGAGCTTCCTCAACCACCTTACGGGCCGCATCGCTCAGTGCCGCAGCTTGAAGTTGCTGGTGGGTGATTAGACCCCGCTCGACGGCCTGCCTCAGCGCGTGGACCGTGTGCGTTGGCTCAATCGTGCCAGTCTCGATGAGATCAAGGATGGTCCGAAGTGGCCGCGTGTACTTATAGCCGGGTCCGATCTGCACGTCAGCCTCAGGTAGATCGCGGTGGTGAAGCACGAGGATTCCGGGAATATCACTGTTACGCCGGAACCGTTTAGGAACCGTCATATGGAGCTTCGCCGGGTTCAGATCTGACAGTTCGTGCAGGCTGAGCGCCGTTTGGTCACTGAAGACTCCCTCGATCACTTCCCGCCGGTTTCTGGACCAAAGTGACCAGAGCACGAGATCGGGCCGATCAGGTGCCGGAAAGAGCGCCAGGCGGTAGATGCCGCGGTACTCGCGAATCCAGTTTCCGATCTGCACATGATAGGGATGGGTATTCTCGGCAAATCCGGCTGCCTTTGCCTGCTTCGTGGTGAAGAAGCCTTGCTGTTCCTCAGCGACCTCGAACAGTCGGAGCTTCGCGTCTTTGTGGGAATAGCTCACAGCACAATACTACAACTTTTTTGAGGTGTTTTACTTTGGCAGAAGATCCAGTCGAGTCGCTGAGATCAAGTGGGGAAGACACGCTGCCGAGTCGACCTACTTCCGTACCATCAGCGTACTGTTTGATCTCTTGCCGCGAGTTTGGTGGGCCCACCAGGACTTGAACCTGGAACCAACGAATTATGAGTTCGCTGCTCTAACCGATTGAGCTATAGGCCCTTAGCTGATTCCGGCACCGCATTACCGGAGTTTAGCGTAGTGGACCGTAGTCAACCGCAATTGAGCGTAATTTGGGGATTATGAGTCAGGCCACAACACTGTAAGTTATTGATAATACAGAGAATTTGACCGTAATCTAAGAAAGTCGTAAGTAACTGAGCGACCGTAATTTAACGCAATTTTTCGTGATTGGGCAAAGCTAACGGGTGTACCGCTACTGTACCCGCGACCATCAATGTACATTGCACTTCTGGAGGCCATTTCAGTCTTTGCAGAACCGCTCCAGCGATCTCGCCTGCATTCTATATTCATTTTATTTGAATATTGGATAGAGTTGGCATAAACTGCTGCTATGTTGAGATCGCAGGACATCGTCGTACTGCTTAAGCTCTCCCTGGAGAAAGGACGGCCCACCTACCTGCGCCTGGCAAACGAACTGCATCTCTATCCGTCCGAGGTATACGCCTCTATTAAACGCACCCGTATCTCGCATCTGGTGCAAGGGGAGGGACAGGAGGAGAGGCTGAATCGCACTGGGCTGCTAGAGTTTCTTCTGCATGGTATCCGCTACGTCTTTCCGGCCGAGAATGGAGCTCTGACGCGGGGTGTTCCGACTGGCTATGCCGCTTCTCCGCTCAAGGAGCACATCGCTCCGGACGGCGATCCGGTGCCTGTCTGGCCCTATGCGGAAGGACCAGTCCGTGGATACAGCTTTTCTCCGCTGCACAAGAACGTCCCCAAGGCGGCGCTCGAAGACGCCAGGCTGTATGAACTGCTTGCATTGGTCGATGCCGTGCGGGATGGCCGGGCGCGAGAGCGCGAATTGGCCGGGCGCGAGCTGAAATTGAGACTTGAGGAGTCAGCCCATGCCTCATCCAAATCTTGAGCTTCTGGAGGTGGCGGCGGATCGGCTTCGCCCTTTGCTCCCTGAGATTGTGTTTGTAGGCGGCTGTGCGACGGGTTTGTTGGTGACCGATCCAGGATCTGCTCCAGTTCGTGTGACCTACGACGTGGATGTCATTGCCGAAATTGCCTCCTATGCCGATTACACCATCTTTTCCGAAAGGCTACGCGCTCTTGGGTTTGAAGAGGACACACGGGAAGACGCGCCAGTCTGCCGTTGGCGCCACGGAAGCCTTACGCTGGATGTAATGCCTTTGGACGAGAGAATTCTTGGCTTTTCCAATCGCTGGTATTCCGAGGCCATGCGAACTTCTGTCGATGTCCAGGTTCCCAGCGGGCTCTCGCTGCGGACCATCGCCGCACCCTACTTTCTTGGAACCAAGATCGAAGCCTTTCGAGGGCGAGGGCGTTGCGACTACTTTGCCAGTCACGATCTCGAAGACTTGATTACGGTCGTGGACGGACGCACATCCCTCCTGGATGAGGTCACAGCTTCTCCAGTCGAGCTGCAGAAATATGTTGGAGAGGCAATCCGTGCGCTTCTCGCTGAACCGCGTTTCCAGGACGCTCTGCCTGGGTATCTGCTACCGGACGACGCTAATCAGGCCCGCTCCCGCAACTCATGAATAGACTGAGAGCGCTGGCCCGTTTGGGGTCGCCGCGCACGGAATGAGCGGAAACCCTTCAAACTCGCGCAATGCCCAGTTGGTTCGCGTGACTGGCTGCATTCCATAACAACCGCATCCCTGTGTAGGATTCTTTCAGGAAAAATCTCATGAGCACAAAGCGGCGGCGCACAGCGACGGAAAGCAAAAGCAAGCAAGCCCAGAATGAGGGTTGGGCAACTCTGAGTTGGGACGATCTGACCGAATGGGCCGGCTCCCGTTCGGTTTCTCGCGGCAGAGCTTACCAGAGCCAGGGGCGCGTCGAGGATCTGGCTATTTCAGAAGATGGCCGGCTGCTGGCCTCGGTGACTGGCGGCGAGCGCTATGCAGTCACTGTCTGGCGTGATCCGGAGAGGAAGAAGGGCGGGGCTCTCTACTCTCGCTGCACATGTCCGGTAGGCTCCGACGGCTGCAAACACGCCGTAGCGGTGGTCGCGGAGTATCTGAAACTGCTAGGAGAAGATGCCGAGATTCCCGCGGCGGACCCGGACGATGAGCGATGGTCGATGCTCTCGGGCGAGGACGACGAAGCGGATGACGACGATTTTGAAGCGGATGATGTTGAAACAGACTCCGACGAAGGCGACAACTACGAGGAGAAACATAAACCTCGTCGTATGCATTCTTCAGGAGTCGGGAGTAGGGCGCGGCAAGTAACCGATGACAAGATCCGCAAGCATATCGACGCCAAGAGCCGCGAGGAACTGGCCGCGCTGGTCTGGTCGCTGACCGAGCGTTTTCCTGAGTTGCGCGAGGAGTTTCGCGACCGGATTGCGCTGGGCGAAGGTGATGTGGAGCGGCTGGTGACGCAGACGCGCCAGGAACTGAAGCGCGTTGCCTCCGAGAGCGGCTGGAGAAACAACTGGACCGGCGAGGGGCATACGCCGGATTACAGCCGTCTCAAGCATCGTCTGGAGCGGCTGTTGGAGTTGGGCCATCCCGACGCCGTGGTGCGTTTGGGACCCGAGATCATGACGCTCGGCATGGAACAGATTGGCCAGTCGAACGATGAAGGCGAAACCGCGGAGGCGCTCGGCGAATGTATATCGGTGATCTTCCAGGCGGTGGCAGCATCGAGTCTGCCGCCGGCGCGCAAACTACTCTTCGTCATCGATGCGCATCTGCGAGACGATTACGGCGTGATGGACAATGTGCAGGATGTAGTGCTCGAAATGCCCGTCGAGCAGGCCGCCTGGTCCGAGGTGGCCGATCTGTTGGCGCAACGCTTGAAAACTCCCGTGAAGGAAGGAGATCCCTTCCATCGCAGGTATCAGCGTGATCGGATCAGTCACTGGCTGATCGATGCGCTGAAGAAAGCTAGGCGCGAAAGCGAGATACTGGCGGTTTGCGAACGCGAAGCGCGCGCAACGGACAGCTATGAGCGGCTGGTGAAACTCCTGGTGGATGAGAAGCGGTACGACGAATCCGAGCACTGGGCCGTCGAGGGAATTGAAAAGACTGCGAGTAAACTGCCGGGCATTGCAGCGAATCTCGGGAAGCTGATGGGCGAAGCAGCCCGTCTTCGTGGGCAATTGGAGATTGTGGCTGCGCACGCGGCCTGGGAGTTCTTTGAACGCCCCGGACGCGAAAAATTCAATGAACTTATGACGGCCGCCGCGAAGGCCAACTGTCAGGATAGCGTCCGCGGCTTTGCGCGCGGCTTTCTGGAAATCGGCGTCTCGCCGTTTTTCTCGGTGCCGCACAAAGGAATCCGGGAACTTGAAGTACGCAAAGACTGGCCTCTGCCTGTGCCTGCGTACCTGTTGCCGCTGTTTCGCCACGCGGCAGCATCGCATACCTCAGACCACCCTTATTACGAAGTGCTAATCGATATGGCCATCGCCGATCAACGGCACGACGAAGTGCTCCGCTGGTATGACGCGCTGCGCGCCGGTCAGAAACAGCAAAGGGGAATCTCCTCATGGATGGGCGGCAGCGACTATGCGGATCGCGTTGCGGCAGCGGTCGCCGATTCGCATCCCGATCGCTCCCTCGAAATCTATCGCCAGCGCGTCGACGATAATCTGCAAAGAGCGCATGTTTCGGCCTACGAAGCGGTCGCAGTCTATCTCCGCAAGATGCACCCCATCCTGCAATCGCTCCACCGCGAGGCCGAATGGACCAAGAAGATTGCGGAGATTCGACTGCGCTACCGCAATCGCCCCCGGTTCATGGAGACCCTCGACAAATTGGACTCCAGACCAATCCTTCAGCAACGGCAGCACTCCGCTGCGCGAAATAACAGAGATGCGGATTGAGGCCGACACGCCGTGATGTGGAGCCCTGACCGCGAGTAGCACCTTGAATAAATTATGGGTGCTTAGGGGTGAATTTATGGGTGCCAGTTTTCAAAAACTCTCAGGACATTGCCGATCCGTCAAGAACAGAGGTTGAATGATATTCCCTCACTATTCTCGCCGGCCGCTCACTGTACCGGAAATGCACCCAAATACGGAGGAAGGAAGATTTGGTGGGCCCACCAGGACTCGAACCTGGAACCAAAGCATTATGAGTGCTCTGCTCTAACCGATTGAGCTATAGGCCCTTATATGATTTCTTCTGCCGTCCTCCTGCAAAACTGAACCGTATTTAACCGTAATCTACAGCAATCGAGCGTAAGGATTATGAGTCCCCTGCTCTAACCGTTGAGCTACAGGCCCTGATCGAATCAATAAGTAGTTTATTGCGAGGAGCTTACCCGCCAACTCGAGCTCCACTTTCAATTTAACTGGTGGCGCGCGGTTATTTTATATCTATTGCCAATCTTTACACAGTCAGTTGACCACTACTAGTCACAGGGGCACACGTTTTCTGGGATAGGTCCGTGACGCTATTCGAGCCTCGGCCGACCCTTGTAGGAACCACAAGGCGCAGTCGCACCACCGATTCAACGAATTCACCTGGCTATTCACGTCTAGCCGCGAAGCGATTAGCAATCTGAATGCGGATTTCGAATCTGTTGAACTTTATGCGAAGTATGATGAAGGTCACCGATTCCCCCGCATGGCCCATGCAGTATTGCAGGGAGACTTAACCTCCACTTAGTGCCTCGGCTTGGAAGTAGTT
>CZKL01000007.1_pt1 | contig 10916 bp, 15 predicted proteins | sample 1122441 | NCBI WGS metagenome assembly CZKL01 (sample SAMEA3539301, study PRJEB10725) | soil metagenome | biome: tundra; feature: field; material: soil | place: USA | collected 2010-05 | depth 0.15 m
AACTTTTATTGAAAACGAAGCACTTCCCTTCATCGAAACGGCAAAAGCGAGAAAAAGCCGTGGAAGTTGGGCTAGCGCTGAGCCGGCCCAGCAAGACATCTTGAGGCTGGGGTCGAAGATGGCACAGTTTGTATTGCATGTGAACGGCGAGGTGCGCAGCTTTGAGGCCGATGGCAACATGCCGTTGCTGTGGGCGCTGCGCGATCTGCTGGAACTGACGGGCACGAAGTATGGCTGCGGGATCGGTATGTGCGGAGCCTGCACGGTGCACCTCGACGGTGCCGCGGTGCGCTCGTGCCAGACATCGCTGGCCGACGTTCGCGGCCAGAAGATAACAACTATCGAGGGCCTCGGCAAAAACGGGCTGCACCCCTTGCAAAGAGCGTGGATCGCCGAGCAGGCGCCGCAATGCGGTTATTGCCAATCCGGGCAGATCATGTCGGCGGCGGCGTTGCTGGCATCGAACCAGCATCCGACAGATCCCCAGATTGACGATGCAATGGCTGGTAACATCTGCCGGTGCGCCACCTACTTCCGAATTCGAAAGGCCATTCATCGCGCAGCGCAGGAGACGAAGCCGTGAAAATCAGCCGCAGGGGTTTCCTAGCCACATCCGCCGCGCTGGGGGGCGGAGCGTTCGTGATTGGATTTCATCTGCAGTCCGCTGCCCAGGATACTCCCGGTGCAGTAGAGAGTGGCGCCAATCCGTTCGATGCATGGATCCGCATCAAGCCCGACAGCAGTGCGGAACTGGTCTTGGCGCAATCTGAGATGGGCCAGGGCGTGTATACGTCTCTGCCTATGCTGCTGGCTGAGGAAGCCGATCTTGACTGGGAGCGGGTCACGATCGTGCAGTCAGACGCGACCAAAGGTACGGGCGGAAGCGGCAGCGTGCGGTCGAACTATCTGCCTTTGCGCTGGGCGGGGAGCCAGGTGCGATGGGCGATGACCGCGGTCGCCGCGCGGAGGTGGGGCGTCCCGGAGTCGGAGTGCGGCACGTGTAAAGGCGAAGTGTCGCACACACCTTCAGGCCGCAGCCTTGCCTACGGCGAACTGGTTGCCGAAGCCAGCCGCCTACCCCTTCCGGATGCGAAGACCGTGAAGTTGAAGGAGCCCTCACAGTTCACACTGATAGGCCGGGCGACGCCCCATCTCGACATCCCGGACAAATGCACGGGGACGGCACGGTTCGGACTGGACGTGCGCATTCCATGCATGGTGTATGCCGTCATCGCGCGGTGTCATACGTTTGGAGGTAGCCCGGCCGAGTTTGACGCCACAAGAGCGCTCGCCGTTCCCGGAGTTCTCAAGGTCTTCGAGATCCCCGCTCGGGGCTATCGAGTGTTCAGCGCGGGCGGGATTGTGGTGGTTGGCGAAACCACGTGGGCCGCGATGCAGGGCAGAGAGGCGCTCGAGATTGTCTGGAACCACGGCCCGAATTCGGGCGAAACAACGGAGTCGTTGCGCGCGCAGATGCAGCAGGCGATGGCGAAGGCTCCGGAGTGGACTTCCGGTGCCAAGGAGGCAGATTTCGATGCAGCGACGGCCGCAAAACGCATCGAGGCCGTATACGAGTTTCCGTTTCTTGCGCACGCGTGCATGGAACCAATGAACACTACGATCCACCTGCGGGACGGCAAGTGCGAAGTGTGGTCGCCGTCGCAGGGCGCCGAAGCCATACGAGGGTCGATCGCGAAGGAGCTGGAACTGCCGGAGAGCGCCGTGACGGTGCATACCACGTTGATGGGCGGGGGCTTCGGGCGCCGCTATCAATACGACTTTCCCACCGAGGCCGCACAGATCGCGCATCGTGTCTCTTCGCCGGTACAACTGATGTGGACTCGCGAAGATGACATGACGCACGATTTTTATCGGCCCGCCGGCATGCGGCGCATGCGCGGGGCGCTGGACGCCAACGGGAATGTGGTGGCTTGGTCCGATCATCTTGCCGATACAGCGATCGACGCCTTCTGGAGCGCTCCCAGACAGTACAAGATCAATGGCGCGGAACTTCCTCCTCCGCTTCCCTATCCTGTTCCGCTGGTCCACAACGGATTTTCGCTCGTTACCAGTGCGGTGCCTCGCGCGTGGTGGCGCTCGGTGGAGAACTCGTTTCACGGCTTCGCGGTGGAATCGTTTATCGACGAACTGGCTCACGCAGCCGGGCAGGATCCGTATCTTTTTCGCAAGCGTCTGTTGCAGCTGCCTCCGGTTCCTCAAGTTAAAGCGGGCGGTGATGAAGGGCCGGCACCCGATCCCCGGCGGCTGCTGGCCGTCCTTGACCTCGCGGCGGAAAAGAGCGGCTGGGACAAACCGCTGGGCAAGCACCGGGGCCGCGGAATCGCTTGCACCACCGCCTATGCTTACTTGGCGGAGGTGGCGGAGGTAACGGTTGAGAATGCCAACATCAAAGTCGATCGCCTGGTGATGGCGATCGACTGCGGGCAGGTGGTCAATCCCAATGGCGCCCGTTCGCAACTCGAAGGAGGCATGCTGTTCACCATGAGCGCAGTGCTGAAGGAAGCCATCACCATCCGCAACGGCGCCGCCGAACAGCGGAATTTTGACGACTACACTTTGCTGCGCATGCCTGAGGCGGCGGCGCTTGAAACCTATTTCGTCAACAACCATGCCGATCCGCACGGATTGGGGGAGGCGGCTGTGTGGCTCACGGGGCCGGCCATTGCAAACGCCATCTTGGCCGCCACGGGCAAACGGCTCCGCCGCATGCCGTTCCGCATGGACGAGACATGACTGTAGCCGAATTGCGCAGCGCAAAGGCTGGCTGTGGAGTTGTTTGGAAGAATTCTGTCGCCTTCTACATAAAGCCCGTCGTAAACTGTGCGCATTCCGGTGCGGTATCTCACGTCCTTATCTCGTGATGTATCGGAAGGTCCCCGCAACTCAAACCGGGGCCGTCGGGTTCGTCACTCCGGAGTGGCACGCCAATCGAAGCACTCTGGCGGTTTGGGCGAGCGCTCTTGGCATCAACCGCTTCGGCATGGAGTTGCTGACCTACGGCTTCATCGTCGGAATCGCAGGCATTCTTCAGTTCCGCATTCGCGCCCAGAGAGATGCTATGCGTGCGCTGGAGCTGGAGCGGCAGCTTTCGGCTGCTCAACTCCGCGCCCTGCAGATGCAGCTCGAGCCGCACTTCCTGTTCAACACGCTGAATGCCGTCACCACGCTGGTGGAACTGGGGCGCCAGGCCGAAGCGGCGGATATGCTGGGCCACCTGAACGCGATTCTTAAGAGCACGCTGAAACGAACCACGCCCGAAAAAGTGCCGCTGTCGCAGGAGTTGGAGATTGTCGAGAACTACCTCGCCATCGAGCAGGTGCGATTCGCCGATCGCCTGCAGATCCAAATCAAGGTCGACCCTGGGGCGCTCAACAGCCTGGTGCCGTGTTTTCTGCTGCAGCCGATTGTGGAGAACGCGATACGGCACGGCATCGCTCACTGTGAAGAGGACGGGCTGGTGCAGGCGACGGCGCGGCGCGATGGCAACCGGCTACGCCTGGAGGTGCGCGATACGGGATCGCCGGTCAGACGCCACTCCAAACCAGGAAACGGCATTGGCCTCAAGAATACGCGCGAGCGCCTTGCGCATTTCTATCACGAGACCTACGACATGGTGGCGCGGCCACTGGATGCAGGCGGATTCGAAGTCGCCATCACCATTCCTTACGAGCAAGCCTGATGAAGCTGAGAGCCCTGATCGCCGATGACGAGCCGCTGGCGCGCGAGCGGTTGCGATTTCTCCTGGCCACTCACGAGGAGATCGAAATCGCGGGAGAGTGCCGCAACGGTCGAGAGGTGATCACGGCTTTGAAAGAACAGCCCTGCGAAGTGCTGTTCCTCGACATCCAGATGCCCGGCGGGAGCGGGTTCGACATCATTGAACAAGTCGGCAGGGCGCGCATGCCGGGGACGGTCTTTGTCACCGCGCATCATCACTACGCGCTGCAAGCCTTCGACGTGCATGCGCTCGATTACCTTACCAAGCCAGTGGAACCGGACCGGCTCGAGGCTGCGCTCGATCGCGTGAAGGAGCGCATCGCATCGCAGAACGCCCTGCAGACCCAGGAACAGCTCAAGTCTCTGCTGGCCGCCCTGACTGAAGCCCAGCGCGCACAGAGAGACTATCCGCGCCGCCTTGTCGTGCCCAATGGCGCCAGAGATACCTTCGTCAATGTGGATGAAATTGAATGGATCGAAGCCGCCGACTACTACGCTTGCCTGCACGTTGGCTCTAGGACTTTCATGCTGCGTGAAACCATCAAGCAACTGGCGGACACACTCGATCCTCACAACTTCGTCCGCGTCCACCGGTCGGCTATTGTGAACGTCGCGCAAGTGCGCGAAATCCTGCGCGGTGGCCGCAGTGAAAGCTGGGTGCAACTGGCTGGCGGGCATCGTCTCAAGATGAGCAAGGACGGCTGGGATGCGATACTTGCCGCCACCCATTCTGCCCCGTGACTAAACCGCGCGTTTTTCGATCGAGTGCATTCACGTTCTACGGTAGGCCTTAACTCTCTACCGAAGTCGAATTCCGAGATAACTGGCCTCGGCGGGTGCATTGGCGATTTGGCGTAAAACCAGAATCCCTCCCGGCTACATGCGTGTTTCCTGGCACTACCAACACCCTCTGCTTTGCCACACAAATCTCAAGATGACTTGTGAAGGAAGGAGGCAGACAGGGTCGATCCATCATCGGTCTATGCCTTGAGGCCTGACCCAACCAGCTTCTGAAAAAGGCGTTGCATTTCCTCCGTTGTGGTCTCATCTCCGCTTTTCAACCTGTATGCGGCGACCCCGAGCAGCACGGAAACAACGAAGCGCTTTACCAGTGCCTCGGGGATGGTACCGTCGATGCCCTGGGAGGTCGCGGCCAGTACGCTTTCGAGATGTTCTTCAAAGGCCTCGCGTATCACACGTGCACCGCTGCGCTCGCGGCCGCCCATGAGCGCTTTATAGATGTGCGGCGCTGTGCGGATGTGCTCGAAGAAGGCACGGCAATCGAGTAGGAACGGCTCCTTCGGCTGCACTCGGAGCATCGGCAACACCACGCGATTGAGTTGCGAGCGAAGGAGGTCGTCCTTTGAGGTGAAGTGCGCGTAGAACGTGGCGCGGCCTACCCGGGCTTCCTTGGTGATGTCGCTGACGCGCATGTTGTCGTACGAGCGGCGATGCAGCAGCGTCACGAAGGCGCTATCGATCTGCGCGCGTGTGCGCACGGCGCGGCTGTCGGTCCGCGTCGCGGCACCACTTCGGCCACCTGCGGCCTTCGAGACACTTTGCGATTTGTGTTTCGCAGCGTTCAGGGATGACTCTTTTCGATTGCAATCATAGTGTCTGCGGCGACACCATCAGATCCATGAGTTCCACTTCTCCAGTCTATGGCCGCAATACGAGTGCTGTCGCGATGTTCCTGTTCCCCCTCTTGTTCATCGCTGTCTTCGTGATGCACTTTCGACACCCTGGCGACTTCTTCCACTTCAGGCTCCACTATGTGCCGCGCGATCCGGTGAATGTGGTAACCAACCTGATCCACGCGCAGAACCGGTGGCCGCTCTTCGCCGATCCGCATATGATCGCTTACCTCGGATTACCGCTGCTTCCGCTATGCGCCCATGCACTCTATAGACTGGGACGCACGAAGTATCCTCTGCTCAGTGGTGTTGCGCTGTTTGTCACGGTCTCAGGAACTATCTTCTTGGGAGGAATTTTCGGAATGTGGACCGCGTTCTATCGCGGCCTGGGCAATGTCGATCCGCAGTACACCGCGGGCGCCATCGCAACGTTTCAAGGCATGACTGCGCCCCACGGAGCATTTATGGTCACCACCACGCTGGGAAAGCTTGCGATCGTGGGTCTAGCCATACAGGCGCTTACGCTGCTGGGTGTGCGCGGCATACCGAGATGGGCGGTGGCTTGCGTCGTCGTGGGCTGCGCCATTTTCCTTGTCTTCTGGGACCTCGACAACTGGATGTTGATCGGCGTCGCGCTGATCATGACGGGATTCATTCCAGCGTTTCGAACGCTGCGCAATTTCGAAGGGCCGGCAGCGAAACCTGCTCCTTCCGCTCGTTAGTCACAAAAGCTGCACGAATCAGTCCCGACAACTCGGCAAGACTTCGCCGACCGGCTTCTGCTCAGTCGACAGGGCAATGCGCGTTTCCAGCCAGAATCCCGATGGAATTGATAGTCAGCGATTTTGCACCACTTGACAAATTGCTTCTGATTGACTGCCAGTGGCCTATGTTGCGATAGCAACATGAATATGTTGTAATAGCAACATAGAGATGGCGAGCCATGAGCGAGACCCTGGATGCGATCTTCCAAAGGCGAGCGGTTAAGGTCTTTGAACCCGTAGGAATTTCCGAAGAGCTCCGCGAGCAAGTCCTCAATGCAGCCCGCCATGCCCCTTCGAGCTTTAACCTCCAGCCTTACAACTTTTATTGGGTGCAGTCCGACGCAAAGAAGGTCACGGTGGCAAAACTGTGCCTCGGACAGAAGCCCGCGGAGACCGCCTCTGCACTGATCGTAGCCGTTGCAGATCTCGGATCGCTGTCTGCCACGTTGCAAGACCAGCTAGAGTGGATGCACAGAAGCAAATTCACCGAAGAAAAAATTCTTGACTACGAACGGAAGGCAAAGATCGGTAGGATACTGTTCATGCCCGGGCCATTCGGAATATTTGCTGCGATCAAATGGGCCTTCTTTCGGTTGCTAAATCTGCGGATGGTGATCGGGATACCGCCGCTGTTCCGGCACGACTTATTCAAATGGGCGACGAAGAGTACATCCTTGGCTTGCCAGAATCTGATGATCGCTGTCGAAGCGCTGGGAATGAACACGTGTCCGATGGAAGGCTTTGATGGCCGCAGGCTCTTACAATATCTGGGTTTATCCGGCCGGCACCACGAGATTGTGATGGTCATTGCGATCGGGAAGAAATCGCGTGACCACAATGAGCCGCCGCAATGGCGAAGACCTCTCGATGCAACGGTGACGGTCCTATGAACATGCTCCCCAGGAAAGAGATTCCCGAGGACATTCTGAAAGGCTCGGTACTCGCGCATATCGCGGCGGCGTATTTCGCGGTGGGAAAGAGGCTGGAGCGAAAAACCCAGTGTTCGACGACACGCGGCTTTATCCTGTCAACATTGCGTGACGGAACGACGCTGAATCAGAATCAGATCGCCACGCTCCTCGGTTTCGACCGGACCGTCGTGCACCGGGCTATCAAGTCACTGGCCGAGGAAGGGCTCGTGTCTGAGCACAGGGCAAAATCGGGCAGGGCAATTCAAGTCCAGCTGACGGCCAAAGGGCGGAGGTTCCAAGAACGTCTAATCGAAGCTCGGGTGACCGCCGATGAGAGAGTCCGGCGGCAAATGACCTCGGAGGAGCGCGAGACGCTTCTTCGGCTATTGAAGCTAGTTACGGAATGTGAGTTCTGAGGACGGCTCGCCTTTAGGCCCATATAGACAAGACTGGCAAGTTGACGTAAACAGACCAGTGCACGTTTCCAGAATTCAATGGCCTCGAAGCGCGCATTGGCGATAATGCGCTCGCAAGGGCCTTGCGAAGATCGAATTGATGAACAGGAGTTCCGTTTTCAGGACAGACAATGTTGGGCATTCTGATGCCCAATCACTTCTGCAAAATGCGAGCGCGCACACTTAGCGGCTCACATACCGGTGGCTAACGAGCACTTCCCGCATCCGGTCCTTCCGCGAGAAATCGTCTCACGGCATCGTCAACGCCAGTATCCTTGATGCCGGGATCGAGCGCATTGGAATTCCATGCCAGGAGCGCGATCGCCGACACTTGGTGATCCGCGAGAAATCGAAGCAAGTCAAAACTGAATTGGCTCAGCTCAGCCCGGCTTTCATGCCAATCCTTCCCCGGGTTGAATTCCGCCAAAGCCCAGCCCTCGCCGCCCGCCTTTTCGCTTATTTGTGAGACGAGTTCTCGGAACTCTGAGTCTCGTCCTCCGTAGATATAAGCCGTCACCCCAGGATTCGCGCCATTCACAAATGCAGTCTCTTGAGGCGATGCCCAGTCTTGTCTACGAAAATTCTCGATTAGCTTTCCGTCGACGATTCCGAGTTGGTGCGTAAAGATAGGCTACCAACTTGTTCTAAAACTATCAGATTGAAGCTAAAGCTCGTTTCGCCAAGGAAGTGCCGAGAAAGTACGCGGTGCTCGAGCTGGCTCCTGTATCGTGGACTACGCGTAGATTACCAGCCGGTAAAGTACGGATGGGCGTGCCGAGGAAAAGAACGTTGTGATGGTCGGGCATGATCCCTACTCCTTTGCTCCTGCGCGAGCAGGTGTGCAGCAACCGGGCTGGCAGCAGGCGGCTTTGGGCTTGTTCGCGCGGACGAAGGCGCTGAAGAACTTGTTATTCACCTGGGGAGCAATCACGTCCACGTCAACGCCTGCCTCAGTGAGGAACTGCCGGGCATCCTCTACGTTGTAGACGCGCGTGGGCTCGACGGTAGCTTCTTCGAATCCGACACCTTTCAGCTTCGCGATGTACTCGCTCTCTTCGAGCGCGCCGGCGATGCAGCCAACCCAGAGCAACATGCTCTGGCGCACTACTTCCGGCACGCTGCCGCGCACGACCACGTCGGAGACTGCGAACCGTCCGCCGGGCTTCAACACGCGGAAGGCCTCACGGAGAACACGATCTTTATCGGCGGAGAGATTGATGACGCAGTTCGAGATAATGACATCGACCGAGTTGTCGGCCAGGGGGATGTTCTCGATCTCGCCTTTCAGAAACTCAACATTCGTAACGTCCGCCTGTTTCTGGTTTTCACGAGCTAGGGCCAGCATCTCGTCCGTCATGTCCAGACCGTATGCTTTGCCGGTTGGACCGACGCGGTTCGCCGAGAGCAGTACATCGATGCCGCCACCCGAGCCAAGATCAAGAACGGTTTCTCCGGGCCGAAGATCGATCAGTGCGGTTGGGTTACCGCACCCGAGGGATGCCCGGACCGCTTTCTCTGGAATGATCCCCGTCTGATCGGCGTTGTAGAGATTTGTGGTGATCGGATCGCAACACCGAAGGCCGGGGTCGCAACATGCCTGCACACTGCCGAACTGAGCTACAGTCCGCGCGACGCTTCCGTACTTTTCCTTCACCTGTTCCTGAACGCTTGTCGTTCGTTCCATGATTAAAAGCCTCCTCGCATACGTTAAAGCGAATGTATTCTTCTATGAATGTATATGTCAAGGCGTATATAATCAAAGTGTGAGCCTTTCCTCGAAGAATTACGACTTGGCGCTGCTATTTGCCGCGCTTGCCGACCGCACCCGTCTCAGACTGTTGAACCTGATGAGCGGTAAGGAAGTCTGCGTTTGCTACTTCGTGGAGATCCTTGGGCCGGCGAACAACTACGCGACGGCAACGGTGAAGATCAAATGAAGTCCAACGCTTCAAACGTAGAGCCTCACGCTGGAAAGGCTCCCGACATGACTTGTATCAATAAGTTTTTTTAAAGACTTCGGAAACCAAGGGCACCGCGACTGGATTCACGGTGCCCTATATATATTCGTGACTTTTACCCCATTCGGATCGACAGGGCTTTAGCGACTAAGGCGGACAATCAGCGCGTTCTCTCTTCCCTGCCTTGCTGAGCTTTCTCCTACTTTCCGGTCCGTTGGTGGCCAATCCTTCTTTTACCAGGTGGTGAAGGAAGGATAGGCGATAATCTGACCGCGATCCGCTGTTGTGGGCGCATTAAATCTGGGATTCAATGCGAGATCGCCTAGAGAATGTGGGGCCGAACCACGCGAGAGCAATGCCGATTAGGATCAAAATAAAAAGCACCGCGAAGATGGTGAGTTTCCAAGCTTTCGCCAGTCTTGACTGGATCAGGCCGGGCAAGTAGAACTCGCCAGGATTTGCTGGGTTGAATCGTATGTCAACCGTGTCACCATCTGGCCGGTTGGCCAAACAGGAACTTACCCAAAATTGGGTTTCCTTCCTGTTGGTCACCCGGGTCGACTCTCCATCGGCTATTGCGCGGGTTGGGGAGGTACGACTGCCCAGCCTCCATTAGTGCCTGTGACCAGGGTGGCGGTAGCTGACTGGATGGATGTGTCAGCAGCGATCTTGGGAAAGGTCCTCATCGATTCGGGGGTGCGGGCCCAGTCCGGGATGCCTTCAACCTCGTAGCGGTAATTGACGGTGTATTGCGTGGGGTTAGAGGGGTCGTTGGGGGTTGCGTTGTCGATGGCGGTGACGTTGAAGTGGCCGAAGCAGAAGTTGCCGTAACCGGGCTGTTTGGGGTCGGGAGTCCAGGCGGGGTGTCCCTTGTCGGAGAGGAGGTAGTTAACCTGTTTGGAGCCGACGAGAACGCGCTTCTTTTCCGCGGACCCACGAATGAGAAGTCCGGCATCGGTGAGGGCGTCGTAGTCGCGGGTCTTCTCGTCTTTGGAGGTGTCGACCTGTGCAGGGAGCTTTATTGGTTCGGGCCAGACGCATTCATGCCGGCCGGCGAAAGACTTGTTGATCGCGGATTTGAATTCCGCCTGATCGACTTGTTTCTTGCAACCGGTTGCACATGAGAAGAGCCCGATCAACACGAGCGCCGGGGCGATTCGTTCACGCATCCCAATTCACCTCAAAGATTTGGATGCGGGAAATGGGTCGAAAGACGGAAGGGATGCGAAGGAGTCAATGAATTCACGTCTAGCGTGGAGCACGCAGATATAGAGATCAACGTTTTTGCTCAGTTCTGAGAAGTTTGTGGACAATGGGGAAGTTATATGTTCGTTAATAGTACGCATCGCCTGTTGCTCAAATAGTTAATTCAGAGTCGGCCACTGTCGTTAGCTAATAATGTGTCCGGTATTCGTAGCAAGTGAAATGTCCGCATAGCGGGCGGCGAGGATGGAGC
>CZKL01000238.1_pt1 | contig 10880 bp, 8 predicted proteins | sample 1122441 | NCBI WGS metagenome assembly CZKL01 (sample SAMEA3539301, study PRJEB10725) | soil metagenome | biome: tundra; feature: field; material: soil | place: USA | collected 2010-05 | depth 0.15 m
GTCAGCGGTCGATTGAGCCTGATGAATGCCGGCTTGTGCCCGGCCATCCACATCCTTGATATCCCGGGAGTTCTTAGCGTTCACTTCATCGAGTTCGCTGAGGCGATCGTTAATCGGATCGGTTTGCTTCTTTACCCACTTTTTGCGGGCCATGGGATTGACCCGTCCCCAGAACCCCTCCTTCGCCGGCTTGTTTGACGGCGCTGCCGTCGGGGAGGGCTGCTGTTGCGAGGTCGAAGGGGGGGTGTCCTGGGCACCCGCTGCCGGCTGGGTTTGCGCACCCGCCGGAACCATCACCACAGACGCCAGCAAAAGTGTAGCGAGCTGGCTGGGAAATAAGGTCCGAGCATTGGCTCTCATTTTGAGTATTCCTCTTGTTTGAAACGGTCTCCGCATGAGAATTGCGGGAAGAGCGATTCTGCCTGCTCCCACATGATGTAGCAATGAGGATGCCAAACGGAGGCGAATCCGATTAGCCATATAAAATGTTCTATATATTGGATTTTCCGACGAAAACAGCGCTTCCAAACGTAGCTCCCACACCCTTTGCTTGACGGTGCGAATGTACTTTTTACCCTCGCAGGTAACTTCTACCAAGTAATCATTGGGGAATGTGGGGATTACTGCTTGTCCGCATGCACAATTTTGAGCTCTGGATAGACCCCATCCCAGTCCTGATTGACGGCGTCAAAAATAAGCCGGAAATCCCTTTCATCCCCAGGTTTGAGAGGGGCTGCGGACACTGGCTCAACATCGACGTAAGGGTCCCGGGTGCGAATGATTTTGATCGGCTGAGTCTCATTCTGAGCCACCTCATGAGCCGCATTGCGGAAGAGAACCTGGACGGTAATACCGCTTACGGTCTGACTGCCGTGGTTTGCGATGTGACCGTCAAGATAGGTAACTTTTCCGCCAGCCAGATTTCCAGACTCGCTCATGACCAAATTTGTCAGCGGCAAGCTGACCGCATAGGGGTCTGCGGGGGCGGTGATCGGCGTAACTTTAGCCCCGTTTTTGCCGTGCTCCATCACTATCACGATCACGACCGCGGCGATGAGAACGACGCCCGCAGCGATCGCAAGCGGTAGCCAATTGCGCTCCCTGGGAGCCGTGGAGGGGATGAGTTCGGGACCTGTGCTCACGAGCGGATTTTACACCCGTTACCAAAGGCATACCTGAACTTGAAATTTCGCTAGCAAATCGATGCACAAGTCCGTCACTTTGGACGAAGAAAGAAAAGGAGCACGTTGCGTAAATGTTTCAACGAAACTTTACCGTTTAACGAGCATCTCGAAATCATGTAAGGAGTCTCTAAACAGGAAAGGTCAGATCCGCCGAAGCTTAAATTTCGTACTACTGAATGAAGGCAAGGTCGAACTGTAACTGTCGCTGTGAAGGACCGAAAGGCAGGCACCCGTGCATCCCTCATTGCACTCCGCGTCTACGACACTGCCCACGATGAACGATGAAACGCCGCGTGCGCGCCGCACGGAAGATCGAACCTACCAAGTGATGACGGTGGGAGCTATTTTGCTGGTGTTGAGCACGCTCTGGTTATTTTGAAGCCTTGTTCGCGTGAGATCGTTACCTTGCGCAGCCTAGTTATGCGTTTCATTAGAACGCCCTAACCCTACAACCAGCTCAACCGAATCGAGCTCTCTTCACGGTCTGTCGAAAATCTTCGCCAGTCATATCCACACGCACGCACATCTCAGCCAATCGGGAACGCATTCGATCGCCGATGCGGTCCCCGAGCGTTTGCTCGCGAGCCGCGCGCTCAGGCTCGCTCATGCCGCCCCCTCCAGCGGGAAGGTCGGCGTAGTTGGTGGTGATGATGGTGGTTTGCCGGTCGTTATAACGCGTATTCAGGATGAGGGCCACCGTATCCCAGACCCACTCATTGGGCTTTTGCGCTCCCAGATCGTCCAGAACCAGAACTTCAGCGCCAAAAACAGGCTTGAGCAACTCCAGCTCAGTGGTGCTCACCTGCGGGTTATAGCTGTTTTGGATATTCTTTAACAGTTCCCGATAGTCGCAGAAAAGGCCCCGGACTCCGCGCTCCTGCACCAGCCGGCGTAGGACTCCAACAGCAAGATGAGTTTTGCCCACTCCGATAGAACCGGTAAACAAGAGGCCCTTTCCTGCTGTGTCGACCGGATAAGCGTCCACAAACTTTCGCGCGGTCATGTGGGCGCGACCCAAAGAGGGATCGGCGCCACGAAACGCCGTCTCATATCCGTCGAGGGTGTAGTGCCGGTATCGATCTGGAATGTGGGCAGCAGAAAGGCGGCGTTCTTCACGCTGCATTTCCTGACACTCGCAGGCGCGCGACACCCAATGGCCGGACGGAGCCATCACCCGTACCAGTCCCACCCCTCCGCAAATTGAGCAATCAGTCATCGTCTCTCTCCAGCGTAGCGCACTCATCTCTTTGAAGTAGCGGTGCGAAGCGAGGGACTCATGTGGAAAAAGAGTTCGCCGATTCGCACCAAGTCCGAAGTCGCGCGCAGAAGTTGAACGGCGACGTGTGACCGGAAATCTTGACACTCCCAATAGCCCTGCATAGGATGAGCCGCGTTGAAAAACTAGCTCGAAAGGGGTTGCCGGCCCCCCGCCAGTACCGAAAACGAGGTTGAAAGATTTTGAGGAGAGCCAATCGTGAACAACAGGACCAGACCCCCCATTCTGTCTTGCGCAGTGATTTTGTTTTTCTTTCTGATAACCGCCGTACCGGCCATCGCAGCTAGCGACCCGCCGATTCCTTCCGGAGATATTCGCATCCACTACCATCGCGCCGATGGGAATTACTCCGGTTGGACAGTCTATGCGTTTTTTAACACCACAGAAGATACCAACAACTATAGCGGCGGACCGGTACAGGTAACTGGCACGGATACGTATGGCGCGTATTTTGACGTGGGGGTCACATCCGGTGCACAGGAAGTGGGACTCATCATTCACAACCCGACTGCGCCGGGCGGTGATTTGAAGGATCCTGGGCCCAACGAATTTGTCGATCCCGCAACGCAGGGTTTTGAATATTGGGCAATCTCAGGAGATGGGCATTTATCTGACTAAGGTGACCACAATACCTTGTGTTTGCTCTCGGCTACACTCGCGAAAAAGTTCGGCAAGAAGGCTCAATGCTGAGGTGGAAAAGCGCTATGCCGAAGCCGAGTCGAGTAAAGCTCTTTTCCTGTGGCGCCGATTGCCGCGTCGCTCATAGTGGCCATTACGCGCCGCCATACCCCTTCTGAATTTCACACATTTCGAATCAAAAACATGTGCGACCACAATCCGTTGGGGTCACCTTAGTCATGTATATACCCATCTTACCCAAAAGATACACGTTACTCTGGCGAAGTCGGGGTTTATCCTCTAACCGGTATTGAGAAGATGCGGCGGGATGGAGTTCCGTTGGAACTGACAGTCTTCCTTGCGCTTCTGATCTTGATTGCCGTTCTGGTGCTATTGATTGCCTGCGCGAATGTGGCTGGCCTGCTAGTAGCCCGGGGCGCGAATCGCACTCGCGAGATCGCCGTCCGCCTTGCCTTGGGAGCTGCCCGGTCGCGGCTCATCCAGCAATTGCTTACCGAAAGCGCGTTGCTGGCTTTCCTGGGCGTTTGTGTAGGGATGATCTTCTATGCTGTGACGGCCGCGTTGCTTGCCAACCTCCAAATTAGAACATCGGTACCGTTGGAACTTCATCTTCATATAGATAGATCTCTCCTCTTCTTTTGTATTGGACTAGTCGGGATAACAACCTTCCTTTCCGGGCTTGTACCTGCCCTCCAGACAAGCCGGGATAGATGGCACCTTGGTTCGAATCAAATTGGTGGGCAGACACATCAACGTGCCTGGTTTCGGCGAGCATTAGTTGCGGGACAATTCGCGCTCGCTTTTGTTCTGCTGGCTTCTGCTTCGTTATTTCTTCGGGGGCTTGCAAAGAGTAGCCACGTGGATCCGGGCTTTGACGTGCAGCATCTGCTTACCGCTGAGGTTACTTTGGACACGACATCCTATTCCCCCATTCGGGCAGAACAATATTTCGAGAGAGCGATTGCAGAGATACGCAGATTGCCGGGAGTTCGCTCCGTTAGTGGAGTAGCGGTGGTCCCGCTCGGACTTGAACATTGGGTCACCTCGATGAAGGCGGGAGATCATATTGTCCAACGGGTATTCGCTAATAGCGTTACACCAAGTTACTTCCAGACGATGCAGATTCCCTTGTTGCGAGGCCGCGATTTTCAGGCTGAGGATCGTGCCAACGGAGTTCAGGTTGCGATTGTGACGAAACATTCGCAAAAACCTACTTCAGCAACAATGCGTTAGGTAGGCTGGTCTACTTACCACTCCCAAGTAACCCACCCACATTTTCGCCGATCAAAATTATCGGTGTTGTCGGGGACAGCAAATATGGCAGCTTGGGTGAAGAGCCGATGTCGGCAATCTATTGGCCTGTTTCGCAGCAGTACAGGACATTGACTCTTGCGGTCAGCACAGACTCAACCCCAGCTGGTACACTGACAGCGGTTCGGCAATCACTCGCTTCGCTCGACCCGCGTGTGCCGATCAAGATTGAGTTGATGCAGGAAAGATTGGCTGGAGCACTGCTTCCCAACAAAATCGCGTCCCTAGTGCTGAGTGGAATTGGCACGTTGGGCTTGCTCCTCGCAACGATTGGTATTTACGGTGTCATGGCCTATAGCGTTGGCCGGCGAACCGCCGAGATCGGTGTTCGCATGGCGCTGGGTGCCACTAAGGTCCAAGTGTTATGTCTGATTCTAAAGGATGCCATGAAATTAGTGTGCATGGGACTGGTGGCGGGTTCCCTGCTCGCTCTGTTCGTTGTTCAGGCACTAGGTAAAACATTACCAGCCGGAATGAATGTAGTCGATCCTCTCAGCTTTGCAATGGTCGGCGGTGTCCTAGCAATCGTTGCATTGAGGGCCGCATTTGTCCCTGCCTGGAAGGGCTCTCACATCGATCCCAATATCGCCTTAAGATCTGAGTGAAATTCGGAACTCTAGAAGCCACGTTTTTGCCGCCCTGGCCGAATTCGAACGCAACCTTATCCGCGAAAGAACCGTTGCTGGCCTTACGGCCGCTCGTGCCCGCGGTCGCAAGGGTGGCCGCCCTCCAAAACTCTCTGCCTAAGAGATCAAGACTATCCGCGCCTTGCTCAAAACAGCCGACATCCCGGTTGCCGAGATCGCCGCCCGCTTCGGCATCGCCCGTTCCACCTTCTACCGAACCATCCTCAAAACTGCCGCCTGATAAAACGGCGACTCAACCAGAGATGGTTTCTGAGCACGAGCCTGAGCCGATTTTACTTTCGCGGGGGTTGGACAATAATAGCCAGATTCAATTCCTGCTTGGGCACGTTTCTGTGCAGACGACGGAACGGTACCTGGGATGCAAACAACGATTCCGAAATGCGGTGAATGATCGCATCGGCCTGGAACCAATTCCCCTGGAGAATCAGGAGAGGCCAGTCTGCTTGCCGTCTCCCGCGAATCTCTCCTTGAATGAGACGGTAAACTGGTCGTGAAGGAATCGACCAGGGCACCAAAGCACAGAGTCACTTCAGGCAGCGCTCAGTGCGGCCAAAGGAGACGAGTGCAGGTGTTTGTTCTTACAGGAGCGTTGACCCACAATCGTGCCCAAGAAACGAACATCTTCCGCCCCAATGCGGCCCAAGCGATGCTTTGTGAAAGAGCTTGCAGGCGAGACCCCGCCGTCTTTCCCGGCAATGGAACGGCTTTATCGACTGGGCTCTGACCTGTATGGATTACGGCCCTGGCGAGTCCTGGACGAGGACAACCTGATCGTGGTCCGCGACAGCGTCACCGGCGAACTTTGCTACTGCTCGGTCATGGGCGCGCTCGGCGAAGTTCTTTCCATGCACGCCTACATCGGCGCAGAGGGACTTCGGCAGTTTCGCAAGATGGAAGCTGAAGAGATCGCCGATCCAGGCGAATTCTTCGCATTTACGCACTGCGTTTATGTGGAGTTCGTGCCCAGGGCAGAGTTGCAGCGGCAGGATCGGGAGTTGCTTGCCGCGCTGGGACATCCGCAGGGCAGGGGCCTGGCCTCGCCCATCTTCCGCACCATGCGTCCCGGCTTTCTGCCCTGGTTTGTGACCGAAGAGGAGGCACGGACACTAGCCGAGTGCATTCGTGCCGTGATCGTGATCTGCGCCGCCGTTGCCAGCCAGGAGAGCATGAAGTTTTGGGAGTTGGCCGATACCTATCCGATGGTCACCCGCGAGGAGGGGGCGGAACCTCGATACCACGTCGAAATGTTCCATTCAATCCTTCCCGCCGAGCCACCTGTTACGCCGGTGCGGTTGGTTGAAGAGAGGCTATTGGCGGTACGCGCCCAGGACTATGCCGTACGGGGAGTGATGGAACTCGACATTACTTACAGCGGTGCAGCGATTGGGAAGAAGGGCGAACGCAACGCCTGCGCCTCGATTGCGATCGCTGTCGATGCGGAGAGTGGAATGGTCCTTGCCCCGGAAGTGACCGATGCCAGCGTTGCAGCCGGAGACACGCTGGCAACCGTGTTTCTAAAGGCGATTGAGGCCAGCCGGACATTGCCCAGGGAGGTCAGAGTGCGCAGCCAACGGTTGAAGGATTGCCTTTCCCCACTCATGAATTCTTTTGGCGTCACAGTTCGCGTTGCCAGCAGGCTCCCTGCCTCAGACGAAGCACGGTCCCATTTGCTTGGCTTCCTTGGTGGAGGTTTTGGCGGCAGATAGAGCCTGGGCGTCATGATTTGAACAGAGTAGGTCTTCTGGATGTAGAAGAATCGCAAGGTGGCCAGCCGCAGGCCTACGGTGTTGGGGCTGAACTTGAACTTGGTGAACAACGCCGCCTGATACTGGCGAATGTGCTCGGGGCCTAGCTGATCGGGCTGGCGATGGAAGTATCGACTGAAGTGTTCGACACCGTGCAGGTACGTGCGGATGGTTGTCTCGGTGTCACGCTGCACTCAAATCCCGGAATCACGCTTATTTGTTTTCAATCCCTTTCCGGCATTTAACTGCATTGTCACTGCACTCAAAGCCCGGACTATTGCACATGAAACCCGGACGAAGTTCCTGCTGAAGTTTGTCCAGGATATAAGTACAAAAACGACACTATCCTTTTTCCTTGCACCAGTTTCAGTCCGGAAATTGAGTGCAAGTAGCTCAATAAATCCCGGGAATTGAGTACAGTATTTGGGCCAGAGAGCGCATTTTTCCGGGATTTGAGTGCAGCGTGACAGGCGGTTCGTCAAGAAGCAGCAGATGCAGTGGACCCTCCGTGGAGCGCATCTCCTGCTGCAGGCTCGGACCAAAGTCCTCAACAACGAATTGGAAGGGGTCTTCAGGGGCTGGTACCCAAGATTCAGGCTGCAAGCGGCTTGACCCCCGACTTCTTGCCGCACTCCGGTACCGGCCGGTCTTGACAGATGTTTGAGTCCGATTGCATGATGAATTGCCTTGATGGTATCGTTTCCATCGCCGCGTACTCATAAGGAACGTTTCCTCACCCCCATGGAGAATTCCTAATGCTAACTCGGACCCCTTTCGCCTCCTGCCGCACCGTCGGCGTAACAGCGATTCTCACTCTCTTCCTGCTCTTCTTCCCGGCCGTCCGCTTGGCCTCCGCCCAGTGGACTTCGGCAAACGCTCAAGCCGCTTTCAGCGACTACAACAACGCTTTCTATTTCAATCCCAGCGGCGATAATTACGACTACCGCTCCTCCCAGGGTTCTACCTCGACCTCCGGCTTCTGGGTCGTCGCCGAAGAGATCGAGCTGGCCATCGACGCCTATAACCAGAACCCTACCGCCGCCAATCAGACCATCATCAACCAGCTCTGCAATGGATTCGTCGCCCAATACTCCAGCAACTGGTCGTCCGACAGCTACGACGACGACCTCATGTGGGCCACAATCGCTTTCACCCGCGCTGCCCGCGCCACCGGCAATTCGGTTTGGCTTGCCGATGCCGAAGCCAACTTCGCCGTCGTCTGGAGCCGCGGTTACGACACAACCTTCGGCGGGGGCATCTGGTGGAACTCCGCCGTCGAGAACACCTCGTCCGGCTACAAAAACTCCGCCGCCAACTGGACCTTCGTCATCGCCGGCAATCTTCTCTACCAGGCTACCGGCAACCCCACCTATCAGAGCGAAGCCACCACCATCTTCAACTGGGCATTCACCAATCTCTACGTCCCATCTACGGGCGAAATCTACGACGGTATCAACGGCAGCGGTATTCAAAACGGTCAGTATTCCTATAACTACGGCGTCGCCATCGGTGCCGATACTTTCGAAAACCATTCCGCCGACGCCGCGAACGTCGCCAACTACCTCATGAACAACCTGTCCGGAGGGACCGTTGGCGGCTATAACATCCTGCCTAACTACGGCCAGGGAGGCACCGACGGCAGCGGCTTCAACGGCATTACTCTGCGTTGGGTCGGATACGCCTGGGCTCACGGCGCCCTCACCAACCCGGCCATCCTCTCATGGGCGCAAACGAACGTCGGCCTCGCCTGGGCGGTCCGCAACGCCTCGGGACTTTCCTGGAACGACTGGTTCGCGTTCACTCCCTCGGGCGGGCTCTACAGCTGGGATTGCAGCAATACTCTCGCCGGCATGCTCGACATCCCTCCACCCTCCGCTGCATCCTCCAGTTTCACCCTCGCCGCATCGCCACCCACCCTCGCCGTCGCCCCGGGTAGTAGCGGCGCCAGCACCATCTCTGTGACCCCGACTGCCGGCTTCACCGGTACCGTCGCCCTGGCCATCACCGTCATCGGCGCCCCCGCAGGCATCACCGCCTCCCTCAGTCAAACCACGGCCTCCGGCGCTGCTGACGTCAAATTGACCGTCGATGTCGCGTCCTCCACCCTGGGCGGCAATTATCTCGTCGCTGTCACGGGGACCAGCGGCGGTGTTGCGCAGACCGTTTATGTAGAGGTCGGGTTGCCTTTCTTCACCCTGTCCATCGCACCGTCCGCGCTCAGCCTCGACCAGAGTGCCATTGCTGCCGCTGCAATCGCCATCACTCCGCAGAACGGTTTCCGCGATAAAGTACAGTTCTCTCTTTTGTCCGGTCTGCCGGACGGCGTGCATGCCTGGTTTCAGCCTGACACCTCTCGCTCCTCCACCAGGCTGACGCTGGTTGCGGACAGCAAAGCCTTCACCACGGCCAACGTTCCGTTCTCCGTCGTTGCCGCTTCCAGCAGCTTCGCACAGAACATCTCATCGAGTCTCTCCGTCAGCGCGGCCACCGGACACTCAGGTGCCGGCGTGCCGGTCAATCTTTCCTCGGCCTGGAACGAAACCGGCATTTACCCCACGGGCGCCACCTACTCCAGCGGCGGTCTCGATGGCCTCGGTTACTCCTATTCCTCGAATCTGCTCGGCCCGTCGCGCGTCCTCAATGGCGTACCCTTCCAGTTTGGTCCCGCTGGTGCGCCGGATGCCGTTTACGCCGCCGGCCAAACCATCCCCTTGGCTCCTGGAAGATTTCAGGCCCTCCAACTGCTGGCAACCGGCTTGGGTGGCGGGCAGCCCGCGCAGCCTCTCGTTGTCACCTACACCGACGGCTCGACCACGCAGTTTTCTCAGAACTTCAGCGACTGGTTCTCGCCCTCCTTCAATCCGAATGAATCGGAAGCCGTGGCCATGGCCTATCGCAATGCCGCCGATGGAACCCAGCAAGACGCGCAATTCAACCTTTACGGCTACACCCTCCTGCTCAACGCCGGCAAAATCGTCCGCAGCCTTACCCTCCCCTCGAACCGCAATGTTGTCCTGCTTGCGGCCACCCTCACTGGTCAGAACTTCGGGCAGCCGGTCAGTCTCACTACGGCCTTCGACGTGGTGGGTATATACACGAACGGCTCCACCTTCAGTTCCGACGGAGGACTCGATGGCGGCGGCACGGCTTACTCCGCCAACCTTCTCGGCAATGCCTCCGGTTCGTCTTCCCTGGTCGTCAACGGCAATAAGTTCACCCTCGCTGCTCCCAACACCAACAACGCGGTCTACGGAGCCGGCACACCCATTCCCCTGCCCGCCGGACACTTCAGCTCGCTGCACCTTCTCGGCACCGGCGTCTACGGCGCTCAGACCGCACAAACGGTCACCGTCCGGTATACCGACGGCTCGGCCAGCACGTTTACCCAGAGCTTCAGCGATTGGTTCTCTCCGCAGCATTTCCCGCGCGAGGCGGAGGGAGTGCAAATGGCCTATCGCCAGGCCTACGACGGGACCGAAGGCAATGGGCCCCTCAATCTGTACGAGTACACTTTTCCGATCAAGCCAGATAAAACCGTCCAGAGTCTGACTCTTCCCGTCAACCGCCACGCCCTCGCCCTCGCCGTCACCCTGGCGAACGACTACCCGCAGCCCTGACCTGAACCCACTTATCCCGACCGCAACCGGGATAAGCGCTCTCCAACCTGCTGAAGTTTGTCCGGGATATCAGTACAAAAACGACACTATCCTTTTTCCTTGCACTAGGAGTGTGTCGGTCATAGCGTTTTCACGGGAGTGTTCCTGAATTGCCGAGTGTAGTGTGTGTCAGCGACAGACATCCGGAATACGTTTTTCTCGTCGATTTGGCGATATAGGCTACGATTAGGGTTTGGAGTGTACTCTTTTCCGGTTTTTATGCCACCTGCAGTTCCCATCCGGACTTGAAGAGCTTCAATAGATTGCTCACCGCGCACACCAGCTTCCACTAGCGGCTGACGTTCCGTTTGCCGCGCAGGCTGAAGCGGCGAAAACCGCGTTGTTCTTTGATCTGTCCGAAAACCGGCTCGACGATCGCCTTGCGCATCTTGTACACGGCGCGCCCGGCGTCGGTTCTCAAC
>CZKL01000421.1_pt1 | contig 10834 bp, 10 predicted proteins | sample 1122441 | NCBI WGS metagenome assembly CZKL01 (sample SAMEA3539301, study PRJEB10725) | soil metagenome | biome: tundra; feature: field; material: soil | place: USA | collected 2010-05 | depth 0.15 m
CCCCGCCGTTCGCTGATTTTGTGGGTAACCGACCTGGCGGAGACAGCGCTCCGTCCCGAGGTCATCGATGGTGCAATTCAACTGCTCCGGCGTCACGTTTTGCTGTTTGTCGCCATGGCGCAACCCGAAGTGGAGCAACTCGCACAGATTCGCCCCGCCACTGTCGAGGAGATGTTTCGTGCAGCCGCTGCCCAGGAAATGGCCACCCGCCGCGAGCTTCTGCTTGCCCGGCTTCACGAGCAGGGAGCGCTCACCTTCGATCTCAACCCCGAATCCTTGACGTCCTCGGTCCTGAATCAATACCTGACGGTCAAAGAACGAGCCATGGTCTGAAGTTCTTACCTGCGGAATTGCGCCTTACTCAAGATCCTCGACCGGCCGGATCCGCTCCGCCAGAGCCCACTTCAACTCGTCGATGCCCTGCCCGGTCACCGCCGAAATGGCGTGGAACTCGAGCTTGCGCCGTTTGATATGAGCTGCAAGTTTCTTCAGTTTCTCAGGATTCACGGCATCGATCTTGGTAGCCACTACGATCATCGGCTTCTCATCGAGACCGTTGCCAAAACTTGCGAGTTCCTTGTTGATGATCTTGAAGTCTTCCACCGGATCGGGCCTTCCCGACGCATCCGACACGTCGACTAGGTGAACCAGAACGCGCGTGCGCTCGATATGCCGCAGGAACTGAACGCCCAGTCCCGAACCCAGATGGGCCCCCTCGATCAGTCCCGGCACGTCGGCCACCACGAACGATTCCTGATCTGGCTCCTCACCCACCGTCACCACGCCAAGATTCGGTTCCAGGGTCGTGAACGGGTAGTCGGCAATCTTGGGCTTAGCGGCTGAAATACGCGCAATCAGCGTTGATTTGCCGGCATTGGGGAAACCGACAAGCCCCGCATCGGCCAGCAGCTTCAATTCCAGGCGATAGTTCCGCTCTTCGCCGGGACGGCCCAATTCGTGTTCCCGCGGCGCTTGATGGGTACTGGTTGCAAAATGCTGATTGCCGCGCCCGCCGCGGCCACCCTTGGCCACGATTACCCGCTCGTCCGGCTCTGAAAAGTCGTGTATCAGCTCGCCGGTGTCCTGGTCGTACAAAGCCGTGCCCACCGGCACTTGCAGCACGATGTCGTGCCCGTCCGAGCCCGAACAGTTGGACCCCATGCCGTGCTCGCCACGCTGCGCCTTGTGTTCCGGGTTATAGCGGAAGTGAATCAGGGTGTTATGGCGCTGCGACGACTGCATCACTACATCGCCGCCTCGGCCGCCGTCGCCACCCGAGGGCCCGCCGCGGGGGACAAACTTCTCACGCCTGAAAGCCATACAGCCATTGCCGCCGTCGCCGGCCTTCACGCGAATTCTTGCTTCATCAATGAACATAGTTCAACCAGTCGCTCAATCTCTATTCTCAGGCGTCCGACCGGCTCCGGCGCACTATGGTTCCCAAACTGCAAATGCCGTCTCTCCAGTTTACTAAACGTCGAAGTTTGATGGGCGGAGGGGGGCGCGGTGAAGGCTACGTGAAGCGCCATGAATCGTCCCGCCGTCACGTAGCGCACTCCGAAAAATGCATACACAAGGATGGGCAGCGCGTCAAAGCCCCTCGGCACGCCGTAGACCGTCTTGCCTGACTGCAATTGCAGGGCTCGGGATTCAACACTGCGCCAGATTACGCCCGCCCCGCAGTAAACCAGAAACGTTGTCAGGAGCCATCCGAAATAATTACGCAGCGGCACACCGAAATACGGCCCACCTTGCTCCCAGACCCAGTTGCCGGCGGCCGCCATTCCCGGGTCCATCACGGTGTCCCACGCTGTCATCACCATCGCGGCGACGATGGCAAGGGCGCCGATTCCCACTGCCGATCGCGTGTTCACTCCACGCACCAGCGCGCGCGCCGTAACCCACGACGGGTAAATCATCATGAACCACGCCAGCGGAATCAGCAGCGGAACATGCCCCAGCTTCATGCCCAGCAAATCGCCGTAGTGATAGGCACCGTAAATCATTCCCGTGCGTACGCCGATCTCTTCCAGCGCATAGGAGACAATGCCGGCCGTGAAAAAGAAAAGGGCCGTCCGGGTCCAGCCTTCACATTGCGTACAATGCAGCACTGCAAACAACACAAACACCAACGTGAACCCGATCGTGCCGATATCTGGCAACACGACCCACGGGTTTACCGCTTCAGTGAGGATAAGGTAGAGAATGGCAACGAACAGAAGCCACACGACGATGCGCAAAGCGCGGTGCATGCGGCCATTTTACCTATGAATTCGAGAAATGGAATTCCTGAATCATCACTCAGGTGATTTGAAAATCTTGCGGCGTCACGCTGTGGTCGCGGCACTTCGTTGGCGGAAAACCACATTGAGTTCCTTGCGCCAGTGTTCGCTCAGCGCAATCAATTCCCAATCCACCTGCGACGAAAGGTAGCGCAGCACCGTTTCGTTGGCCGGGTGAATCCGGAGCGCCGGCGCCGCCAGCAACAACCTCGGAGACAGTGGCGAAATCTCCTTGCCCGTAAAGTAGCCCTCCCGCTCAAAGGCCGAACGGGGCACGCTGGTCCCACTTGCCTTGCGATCGTCATTCAGCACCCGCACACGAATCCAGTAATCCAGAGCCTGCACCGGCAGATGTAAATCTTCGTCAGCTTTCAATTCAAGGATCACCAGCCGCCCGTTGCGATCGAGCGTCAGCAGGTCCAGCATTCCCCGGTCGCCGGACGAAAGCGCTGGCACCTGCGAATAAATCACACCACCGCGCAAGCCCGGCAGCACCTTTTCGATGCACTTTCGCAATCGCGACTCGAGCCATCTCTCCGGCTGCAATCGAAATAGGGCGTCCGTATGCGATCCTCCCGCATATCGACTCTGAAACAGGCGCACAAAGAGGCTGCGGCAGAGTTCCTCCGTCTCTTCCCCCAGCGGAGTTTCATTAGCGCCCGCTCCAAAGGTCACCGCATTTTCACGATTGAAGGAATGCGCAGCCAGGCCATGGCGCACCCGCGCAAACTCCAGTCCATGGAGCGCCAGCCCCACTTCACTGGCCGAGCGCGGACAGATTTCAACTTGATCGCGCGGCGATTGCGGCACCAGCGCTAGCAGGCGATCGAGGTCTGCTCGAAATCGCTCAATAGCTGCTTCCGGCGAAAACGAATGCATCAGCCACGAATCGAGATTGCCAGTGTCACGAAAGTCGACCGACGTTAACTCCTCGCTGCGTTCATCGAGCGTGAAAAGTTCAAAGTTGGCGGCGCCATGATTCAACCATGCCATGCGCTCCGCAGTGGTTCGTGCCGATCTTGCCGGCACAATCACCTTGAGACCGCCAAAATGACGTCGCGCGTCAACATGCTTGCGGCAGTAGTCCAGCCACAGATTCCGAGCGTCAGAATTCCGTCGATGATGGACGAAGACTCAGCGTGGCCGACGCCAATCACCGCGTCCGCGGCAGCTCCTTTCACCATCCGTCCGCGCACATAAGCCGGACCAAAGCTATGCTCCAGGTCCATCGCCGAACGCAACCCATCGACCTTCCAGCCAATGTGATAGCGGGTGAGCACACGCTCCAGCAGGCGCTGGTAGTTGCGCCGTGCCGAGTCGCGTGCAGTCGGTGTGCGGCGGTCGCAGGTAGCAACCAGTTCGAGTGTCTGCGGTTTAGACGCGCCCATCTTCCGTGTCATCACTCGAAGACACTGGGTGCGGGATTCCAGCCCGACTACCGTGCGCATCACGTTGCGCTCGTCACTCCACAGCTGCATCACGCAGCGGCCATGCGACTCTGCAATCGAGTAATGAGCAAAGCGCATGTCGAACAAGACCCGGCCGTCCTCGAGAACGGCCGCAGCGGGATGCTCAGTCAGATACAGCTCAATCTGTGTGGCAAGCAGCTCAGGAGCGATGGCGTCCGCGCCACCCCTGGTCACGGCCGCGGGCATCGCGGTTTACCAGCCCATCCGCTCGCGTAGACGCGTAATGTGCGCCGTGTGATGCCGCGAATGCCAGTCATAAAGCGCCAGTGCCGTGGCCAGGTCTTGCCGTCCACGTTCAGGATGTGCGTAGCCTCTCTGAAAATCCGCTTCCGTCATGGATTCCAGCAGCGTCACCCAACGCGCATGCACAGCGGTCGTAAGCGCGAGAGATACCTCAACGGGCATGCGGCTATCCGCCAGGTTCGCCCAGGCCACTTCATCGTAGGGTTTGATAGTGGGCCAGTCTTCTGTGAGTGCGAGCTTGAAACGCACGTAGGAGTTGGCATGACTGTCCGCAACATGATGAACCAGCTGGCGCACCGTCCAGCCACCGTCGCGATAAGGTGTGTCGAGTTGCTGTGCGTCGAGTCCGCTCACTGCCGCGCTCAGACGCTGAGGAAGAAGCCGCAGCGTTTCTATAGGAACGTTGCGGCCGCCGGAAGTGCTGACGTCGGTCCGTTTAAAAGGTCCGATGGGATATCGAAGTTCGTCCATCTCTGTCATGGCACGAACCTTACCATGCTTTCGTTCTGTAATTTAGTTAGCGCGTGGGGCACCCATCCCGCTACTCGAACGAGTCGGGGGCTGGGCGTCCCGTTACGCGGCGTGGTGGTGGTGTGAATGATGGTGATGATGGTGATGTCGTGCGGCAGCAAAAGCTGGGCTGGCAAACACCATCACAAGAAGGGCAGCAGCTAAAATCTTTTTCATGGCTTGAATCGTAGCACCGTTCTGAGTCAGTCGATGTGAGCGCGCAGCACTAAAGTCACACCTCGCATCAAGAAAACAAATAATCCACCGCAAAATCAGTTGACACTCGGGCCCGAATTACCCCTCCAGCGCAGCGCCGCGAATTTCCGAATACCGTGAGAGCGGCGTAAACTCATTCGTACGATGACCAATCCGCCCGTTTCCCCAACTCCGAGTCATAAGCGCTATTTTTTTGAGAAGTTCGGCATCACTGAGCGGCTGTTGGAGCGCTGCCTGGGTGAGGCGTTGGCTGCTGGCGGCGACTACGCCGACCTATATTTCGAGTCCGTCACCGCTATTGGCTTAAGTGTCGACGAGCAGATCGTAAAGTCTGCGAGCCAGGGAACCAGTGCGGGGTGCGGCATTCGCGTGTTGTCGGGCGAGCGCACCGGCTACGCTTACACTGACAACCTCAATCCTGATCGTCTTTTGCACGCTGCGCGCACCGCTGCGCTCATCGCCTCTGGCCCTACGCAACACACCGTGCAGGGATTTACCGAGGCCCCCGTAGCCGACCTCTACCCCGTTCCGCTGGGTGGATTTGACCTCGACCTGGCCGCGCGCCTTGAGCTGATTCTGCGCGTCGATCGCGCAGCCCGCGCCTTCGACCCCCGCATCGTGCAGGTTCGAGCCAGCTACAGTGAAGAACTGCGGCGCATTCTCATCGCTGCATCCGACGGCTCTTTCGCCAGCGACACCCAGCCGCTCTGCCGTCTCAACGCATTCGTAATCGCAAAAGAGGGAGCTAACACCACCAAGGGCTCCACGGGCGCGGGAGGCCGCGCGGGCCTCGGCCAATTTGTCGGCTCCAAAAGTCCTGAAACCCTGGCCCGCGAAGCCGCACGCGGCGCCATCCTGCAACTTGGCGCGATCGCCGCCCCTGCAGGAGAGATGGAAGTCGTCCTCGGACCAGGTTGGCCTGGCGTTTTGCTGCATGAAGCAGTCGGGCATGGGCTCGAAGCCGACTTCAATCGCAAGGGAACCTCGGCGTTTACCGGCCTGATCGGTCAGTCCGTAGCCAGCTCCAAGGTCACCGTGGTCGACAATGGCACCATGGAAGGCCGGCGCGGTTCGCTTAACGTTGACGACGAAGGTTCGCCGACACAGGAGACCGTGCTCATTGAGAACGGTATTCTGAAGGGCTATCTGACCGACAAGCTGTCGGCGCGGCTCACTGGAGCAGCCAACACCGGTTCCGGCCGCCGCGAAAGCTATCACTGTATTCCTATGCCGCGTATGACCAACACCTACATGCTGGCTGGCGACGACGCACCTGAAGACATCCTGCGCTCCGTCAAACGCGGCCTCTACGCTGTGAACTTCGGCGGCGGACAGGTCGATATCACCAATGGCAAGTTCGTATTCTCGGCCTCTGAAGCCTACCTGATCGAAGACGGAAAGATCACTGCCCCGGTGCGCGACGCCACCCTGATCGGCAATGGCCCCGAAGCGCTTAAATATGTCTCCATGGTGGGACACGATCTCCAACTCGACGAAGGCATCGGCACCTGCGGCAAGGACGGTCAAAGTGTTCCCGTAGGCGTCGGCATGCCCACCATCAAGCTGGACCGCATGACGGTTGGCGGGACGGGCAGGTAAGTCGCAGGACGTATCTCCATCGCTGCGTCTTTGTTTTTGCGGCGCCAGAAGATAAGGCGTCCGTCTTTTCAGTCAGCCCAACTCGAAGACATGAACCTCCAAATCTAGGAACTTTAGGCGGCGCTTGGCGACTTACTTGGGGCCGCTCTTGCGTGCTGTACCTCACTTACTTATTGCCAACAAAGTAATAGATTTAGACATAAGTTTGATGTTGCAGGAATTTATGCTCTATTACTTGCATTTCTTCGTTATTTTCCTACTTTTCCCTGCAGATCTTTTGTCAGTAGAACAGGCATCCCATCCAGTTACCGACATCTATATTTTGCGGACGGCTGAACAGTTAGATTCGCCCCATGTTGTTACCTATCGTGTCGGTGAATGGACCCAGATGCGTGGTAAGTGGCTGTTCCCCGACGTAGGCTACTATGACACGGGCTACGGCAAAGATCAGATCTGGTTCACGGGGGCCGGCGCAGAGGTTCTGCATCGGCATAACTTTAACTGGGAACAAGAGATTTATTTCTCCCAGGAAGCCGGCCCCGCGTCGCTAAATAAACGATCAATCTGGCTATGGCCCGTCTTCGATTTTCAGTTCAATCGTCGTTTATCGGGACAGGTTGCGGCCTACCCTTCGATTCCCTTGGACCGCGCACAACGATGGGGTTACGACATCGATCGAGCTAAATTTGAGTGGGCATTTCGTTCTCGTTGGATGACAGGGCTCGGGTACAGTGGTGGAATCTGCACCGACCGATCGTGGCAGAGTAATCCATTCCTCACCGTGACCCGTGTGACCCGATTCGGCAGTGTTGAAGTGTGGCTGCAGCGGATTTCCGGCGGAAGCCAGGTTCAATTGCGCTACGTGCTTGTGAAGAGCGAAAAGCAAGTTATAGCGCATGAGTGATTGCGCACCCTTCCGATCCGGTGAGGTACTCCCGTTCGGCTGCCTCCGATGTGCGTTGACGAATTCCAAATAGCCCGCCGCGGCGGTGAGAAATTGGCCGTGTAACTTCGTTTCCTGATCGAGTTCGATCCCATTTTGCAGATCACAGCGGTACGCCGCCGCGGGTCGACCCGACGGTCGAGATCGCGCGCAAATCGAAGCCTCGAAAAACAGGCATTTTAGGCCCAAATTTATCGTTACCTTGGTGATTTCGATCCCAAAACGCGATGATTTCCTGTTGTTGCTCTGTCACGGGCTTCGCCCAGGTGTCCAACAGTGAACCGTTTTGGTAGTGTTGACCCATGCCTGAAGTCGTTGCGCAACCCGAATTGACTGGTTTGGACCTGGAATCTCTGACCGCTGAAGTTGTGTCTCTGGCCATGAAGGCCGGCGCCAGCGATGCCGAAGCTGTGGCCCGCGAAGGCGACGAATTTTCAGTCAATGTGCGCCTTGGCCAGGTCGAGACCCTGAAGGAGTCAGGCTCGCGCGGCCTTGGCCTGCGCGTTTTTATAGGCAAGAAGTCCGCTTCAACCTCGACCAGCGACCTTACCCCGGACGGCATTCGCCAGCTCGTCGATGGCGCCCTTGCGCTGGCGAAGATCACCGAAGAAGATCCCTTCTCCGGACTTCCTGAGACTGACCAGTTCGGCTCCATCCCCAACGACCTGCACCTCTACTTCGAAGATGTCTATTCGCTCTCCGGGCAGGAACGCATTGAGTGGGCGCGTCGCTGCGAAGGAGCCGCCCTGGAGGCTGATCCGCGCATCACCAACTCCGACGGGGGCAGCTTCGACGTCTCCACCGGGCGCAAGGTTCTCGCCAACTCCCGCGGCTTCGTTGGCGGCTATCGAACCAGTTACGCCGGCGTTTCTGCCGCGCCGCTGGCGAAAGACACCAACGGCAGCATGCAGCGGGACGGCTGGTGGTCGAGCGCACGACGGCTCCAGGATCTGGCATCGCCTGAGTCAGTCGGTAAAGAGGCAGCGCGGCGCACCGTTCGCCGCCTGGGTGCACGCCGCATGCCCACGCAGCAGGTTCCAGTCGTCTTCGCGCCTGAGACAGCGCGCTCCCTGATTGGCTCGATCTTTGAAGCAGCTTCGGGCGACTCCATCTGGCGCCACGCATCGTTTCTGGCCGGAAAGCTCGGCGAGTCAATCGCTGCTCCTACCCTGACAATCATCGATGACAACGCCATGCTGCTGCCCACCGGTGTGGGTGGGTTCGGCAGTTCACCCTTTGATGGCGAAGGGCTTCCCTCACTACGCAACACTGTCGTTGAAGGCGGCGTTCTCCGCAACTACCTTCTCAACACCTACACCGCGCGCAAGCTGGGGATGAAGTCAACGCACAACGCTTCTCGCGGACTGGCGGGCACACCCGGCATCGGCTGCGGCAATCTTTATGTCGAGCCGGGCACACTCACGCCGGAGCAGATCATCGCAGAGATTCCCGCCGGCCTCTACGTCACCAGCCTGATGGGTTTCGGGGTCAACCTCGTCACCGGCGACTACTCTCGCGGTGCCACCGGGCTGTGGATCGAGAACGGCGAACTGACTCACGCGGTGGAAGAAGTTACCATCGCCGGAAATCTCACCGATATGCTGCGCAACGTGACCGCGATCGGCAGCGACCTCGTCTTCCGTGGCTCGGTTGCTTCTCCCACGCTGCGCATAGATGGCATGACGCTCGCGGGAGTCTAAGCGGAGGGCCGGCGTGCCAAGCACATTCCAGTCCCTTCCCTTCGATCCCGCCGACACTCCGGCTGCTCTCGCCCAAATTCCCCGCGAATCGGCGGTATTTGCGCTGTATGGCGCTGACGCGAAGGCCGAACCCTACATCGGCCGCACTCCTAATTTGCGCAACCGTTTGGAACGGCTGTTACAACCCTCTGCTAAACACCCGCGACGCCTGCAACTTGCCGGCATGGTGCGCCGCATCGAGTGGCAACTCACCGGTTCCGATTTTGAGTCCTTGCTTCTCCAATTCAACCTGCTTGAAAAGGAATTCGGCGCGAAGTGCCTGGAGCGCATGCATCTGGGCGCGCCAGCGTTCGTTCGATTTCTCGGCGGCAACCTCTACCCCCGCCTGACCGTGACACATCGCCCCAGCCAGCGTGAAGCTCAATGGGCGTATGGGCCCTTTGCCTCACACGCCGCAGCCGAGCGCTTCGCCGAAGAAGCGTTGAAGCTGTTCCTGCTTCGTCGCTGCAAAGAGGATCTCGACCCCGATCCCCGCCACCCCGGCTGCGTCTACTCCGAAATGAAGATGTGCCTCGCGCCCTGCTACAAGGGCTGCACCGACGATCGGTACGCCGAAGAAGCGGCTGCGGTGGAGAGCTTTCTCGCCACCCGCGGCGACACCCGTCTCGTCGTCCTCAAGGCGCAACGCGACGAAGCCTCCGCGAATCTTGAATTTGAATCCGCGGCCGCTCTCCACGCCCAGGTCCAGCGTGTCGAAGCCGTGCGCGCTCTCGCGCCGGAATTAGTACGACCGCTCAATCAACTCTGCGCGGTGATTCTCCAGGCCTCAGCTCACATTAATGCGGTGGCCGTATTCCTGTTTGAGAATGGCAGCCTGCGCGGACCCGCTGCCTTCTCGACGATAGGCATGCGCATTCAGAATGAACAATCAGGATCGAGTTCGCTCTTTGCGCAACCAATGTCGCTCGAACCCATTCCCGAGGACAGCGAACCAAGGCCGACCAGTTCTGAGGCTTCAAACTCCGACACACCCACCGAATCCAAGGCTGCCAAGCCGGCAAGGGGCATGCTCGAAGCGCGCCTTGAAGGCATACTCGCGGATCTGGCGGCAGACTCTGCGCCTCCGTCTCCGACCATGCGGCAGGGCCACCTCTCGCTGCTGAAGCGCTGGTATTATCGGCCCGAAAACCGCCGCCCCGGGGAGATCTTCTTCCCTGGCGAAGACGATCATTGGCCCATCAAGGCCATCCTGCGAGGCGCGGGTCGGGTGGCTGCAAAAATGCTCGCCGGCAGCCCCCGGACATAAGCCCTATGCAGTCAAAGTTGAGGCCGCAATCGATTCATGCCATGCTCGGCGTTGGGCGCCACAGCCTTTCCATCGGATTGGTCAATGAAGTTGTCGATCGCATCCGGCTTCACCCCCGGCAGATCGAATAACTTGTCCAGTGTCTTTGGGATGACGATCCCGGTGTTGCAAATCGAGCCGCGGATGCTTTGGAACGCCTCACCCGCGGGCATCACGCACTTCTTGCGCCATGGAAGGAACCACTCCTGGGCCTTCTTCTAAGGAACTGATGAAGTTGCAGCGGTCAAGGGGATGAGTTGATATCCGAGGGCGCGTGCCCGGGCGTGAAGAGTGAAGAGGGTTCTTTGTTGATGTTGAGTTTCGCGCTCGGCGAAGATGCTCTCCTGATAGGGCTGGCCAGTAGTGAGCAGATGGTAGACGATGCGTGCCAGCTTATGGGCTGTTGCAGTAATAGCTTTTGGGGCACCGAGTTTGGCCCGCATGCGCCGGTAGTAATTGCCAAGAACAGACTGGTTGTGATGCAGCGTGTGGGCGGCGATGCGCAGCGCAAGTGCGGCGCGGTTCTG
>CZKL01000473.1_pt3 | contig 10698 bp, 10 predicted proteins | sample 1122441 | NCBI WGS metagenome assembly CZKL01 (sample SAMEA3539301, study PRJEB10725) | soil metagenome | biome: tundra; feature: field; material: soil | place: USA | collected 2010-05 | depth 0.15 m
CGTAATGGGCGCGGAGGAACTGCTCCGGTTCTCCCGTGCCCGCGAGCTTCTTCAGGTATAGGAAAATGGCCAAAGCGCGACGAAATGACGACCGGTAAAATCGCATCTCCGAGGAAATCATCGTGGATGCCTATGGGCCGGAAGAACAAGCCATGGGGTGGTACTACTATCTCGAGGAAAAGATCCAGTTCCCGTTCCATGCGCAATGCATCGCTTCTGTACCAACCTCGCCGCTGCGAAAAGGTGACTCTGTCGAGATCAGAAAGATGGCGCCTGAAGATAGCTGCTCGACTGACATGCTTGTGATGACCCGCTGGAACAATCGAAATATCGCCGTGCCACTCTCTCAGTTAAAGGCTATCGGCGTGGATGAATCAACCACTCAGGCCATCGAAGACTGGCATTACTGGGTCGCCCAAGGCAACTGCTTCTGACTTACGCACCTCTGCCGAAAACACACCCTGCTTCGATTCCAGTGCTCCTGCTACCACGCGAATAGCGGACGACATCATTGATTTCATAATGGCTGGCCCAGGATCGTTCGGCACCTGTCATGTCCTGACGCTGAACCAATATTTGTAAGTGGTGATCTTCGGAATCAATCGTGCCATTGGCTTTCATTTTCTGCCGAACGGCGATATTTAAGTCACGCCGGGAGGCATTGTCCGGCGAAACGATAAGCGTCCTTTCAGGCGATTCAGCGTAACTCTTGGCGATAGCGCGAATTCGCTCTTCGTGATCGGAAATCTCCTTGACGCGACCTTGCTTCTTGAGGGAATCCATGGCGTCCGATACTTGACCAGTTGCAAGCATTTCGACGGCGGACTTGAGTTCTGGAACCTTCTGACGGACGATCTGATCGAGCTTGACGGTGCGCATTCCGGCCTCCTGCAGCTGTTCAAATGGTCGGCCTGCTTCGACGCCCTGATGTTGCCGCGTATCACCGATCAGCCAGACGCCGGTCCTGCGGAGCAATACGGGAGAGAAACTTGCGCATCTGGTTGGTGGACGCCAGGTTCGATTCGTCCACGAAATAGAAATGCTTGTCGTCTGACGGCATCGGGGGAATCGACCGGGCGAGAAGTCCTTGCAGAGTACCTGCCTGGACACTGGCCACGCCAAGCTGCCGCGCAGCACGGGAAGTCGGGGCAAATCCCTCGACATAAATCCCTGAGACTCCGCAGCGCCGCGAATGACAGAGAGCGTCGTGGTCTTGCCCGATCCGGCGAAACCCTGGATGCCCTGAATGCGATCTGGCGAACTCAGCACATCTTCAACTACCATCCTCTGAGTGCGGTTGAGGTGCTGGTTTCGATCGGCCACGGAATTGCCTGAGTTCGTGAAAGAACTGGCTCGATCTGGTTCCGGCCGTCCCGTACACGGCTAACGATTTCGTGCTCTGCAGTAATCGTCTTGGCTGTCGTGAATTGACGACCGGGCATGTGCGCCCGCTCGACTGTTTGGAATTCTCCAGATGCAATTCGAGCATTAAGATTGCCACGGACTTGTGCATATGTGACATTGCCCATTCCGCGTCGGAGCCCATCACGAATCAAGACCGCTCATCTACGACGGCCTCGCGCTCGAAATTTTTATCGCGAGAAAAAGTGAGCGATTCTCGAACTTGATTGATTGAATTTGAGGGTTTTTCCTGTTGTTGTTGCCGCACTCGTGCCGCTCGAATAACGGCATCCGCCTGGTGCCCAAAGTCGGCAGCAAGCTTGCGATTCGCAGCCATTACCTCACCGGAAGAATGGATTTCCTTGCGGTCACGGGTCGAGTGCGCAGCAATTTCGGCGGCCCCCCGACCGCTGCGGCAGGTACGTTCAAGATATTCACGAATCTGCTGGCTCCTTCGACTGGAAGCGTCGAGGTATTCCTGCGTATAGCCCTTGATTTCTGGCGCCCCGCTTCGGCCAACGGTGATCTCGGAGCCGAGTTCCTTTAGGCGATAGGTTAGCTCCGATTGATAGACCGCGGTAGCAAACTGCTGCGAAGCGAAGAGGATCTGAGGCTGGACAGCTCGCGCCTGACCATTATTGCGCTGGGTCAAATTGAAGATGACCGCATGGGTCCGAAGTTGCGGGGCAACGTACCCATCCACTGGGCGGGCTGTATCATGCTCGAATTTGGCGGCGATGAATTTGCCGGTTTTACCCTCGGCATCCTGATACTCATAAGACGCCCGCTCTTGAACAAGTTGTCTGCCGGTTTCCGAATGCTGTCCCTGGCTGAGTTTTCCAAAGTCCTCGGCGGAAACTGCAGCCCGAATTGTACAGCTAGTCGGCCTTGCCATTCGCCTGCAATCACGCCCCGTTGTGACCTAAAGTTCTGCTCCCTCGCCGTGAATTCCGTCTGGTGATCGGTCTGCCCCGGCCCGCAGACAGCGGCTTTGAAATGGTGAGCATTAGTCGTTACTCAATTTGGTGCTCGGACGGTTGGACCGCATATTCCGGAGCCAGCAAATCCTCTTGCATGTCTGGTTCTGGAGGGAGTGGTGTGCTCGGAATAATCAGGTCGTCCATTTTCCGCTAATCGAATCCAGGTTTTTTCCCTAAGAGCTATGAACAGGAACGAGAACCGTGCTACGTGATTCCCGTACTTCAAAAAACCTTCAAGGCCCGTTGAGTTCCCATTCACCTAATCACAGATGGACGCGCGATAACCTGTTTCACATTACGGTACAAATTTTGAGGGTTTTGGCGCACTGTTGTCGAGCATTGGATCGAATGTCCTTGTAATAAGAAAGAATAAACATCATTGAATCATTTAGTTTGACTATTAAGCTTTTCAAAGGTAAACCTCAGGAGGGAGTTCAATCCTCAGTCATTAGCTAATCTACAGATTTTGGAATCAGGCAAAACCTTGCCGTTTGGCAAAGGTTTGGTTGTTTTCACATGCTGCAAGCAAAGCGAGAACGACTCATGCGCATCGGCATCACGTGTTATCCCACCTATGGCGGTTCGGGCGTGGTGGCGACTGAACTTGGAATTGAACTGGCAGCGATAGGGCATCAAGTTCATTTCATCTCTTACTCGCAACCCTTTCGGCTTAGCGGGCGCGACTCCGGCATCTTTTATCACGAAGTTTCTGTTTCAAATTATCCGCTCTTCGAATTCCCTCCTTACGATCTTGCGCTCGCCTCCCGCATGGCCGAGGTCGCCGAGTTCTACGAACTCGATCTGCTTCATGTGCATTACGCGATTCCGCATTCGGTAAGCGCTCTTCTGGCTCGGCAGATGCTCGCGGCCCGCGGGCGGCGTCTGCCGTTTGTTACCACGCTGCACGGCACCGACATCACGCTCGTTGGCCTCGACCGCAGTTACCTTCCCATCACGCGTTACTCCATTCAGGAAAGCGATGGCGTCACCAGCATTTCAAGTTATCTGAAAGATAAGACGCTTCAGGATTTCGGCGTAACTCGCGAGATCGCCGTGGTCCCCAACTTCGTCAATTGCGACGTGTACAAGCCCTTCTGCGATGAGACTGAGCGAGCCGAAGCCCGCAAAAAATTCGCTGCGCCTGAAGAAGCGATTCTCATGCATCTATCAAATTTCAGACCCGTAAAGCGCGTCGTCGATGCAGTCAAAGTCTTCGCGAATGTAGTGCGGGAATTACCCGCACGACTGGTGTTAGTGGGAGATGGTCCAGACCGTTCGGCCGCAGAATGGCTGGCACACGATTTGGGAATTCAGCACCGCATTCATTTTCTCGGCAAACAGGAACGCGTCAATGAAATCCTGCCGCTCGCAGACATCATGCTGATGCCGAGCGAATTGGAGTCGTTCGGGCTCGCCGCGCTTGAAGCCATGGCCTGCAAAGTCCCCGCCATCGCTACGCGCGTTGGTGGCGTGCCAGAACTCATCGACGATCAAGAGACAGGGCTGCTCTATTCGGTCGGCGACGTCGAGGGCATGTCGAAGGGCGCCCTCAGCCTGCTTAAGAATCCGGATCAGCTTCAGACGATGCGGGATGCGGCACGCAAAACGGCGCAAAAGCGCTTCTGCTCGACCCTCGTGCTTCCTCAATATGTGAAGTATTACGAACAGGTGCTTGCAGGCGCCTGACACTGAGTCTACCTTGGCAGGGCTAAACTACTTGGCACTTGTCAGCGAGTCCACCGAAACCAGCATGTCTTCCTTGCGCATCACCAAGTTGGTAGCATTCAAGGTAGCCAGTTCAAAACCATGTCCGTGCGTAATCGCATCCGTCGGGCAAGCCTCAACGCAGTAGCCGCAGAAGATGCATCGGTTGTAGTCGATGTTGTAAATCTTGGCATACCGCTCCGAAGAAGAGATGCGCTGCTCTTCGGTATTCTCTGCCGCTTCAATAAAAATGCAGTTCGACGGGCAGGCGGCTGCACACAGAAAGCACGCTACGCATTTTTCCAGGCCGTTTTCGTCGCGCTGCAGCACGTGTGCACCCCGAAAGCGCTGTTCAAACTTCGCGCCCTTCATCGGCCCTGGGCCATCGGGGTAGTTCTCTACCTGCGTGGGTTGCAGCATTTCCCCGAAGGTGATGCTCATGCCCTTGGCGATGCCGGCGATGTTGCGCACAATCGACATAACCTCAGTATACGATGGTTTCCGGGAGGGATTCATCTTGGACAAGAAGGCTTGGCTGGTGGCTTCGATAGTCGTGGCGGGGTTGATCGTACAGGCAAATTCACAAAGCACGACATCCTCTCCGAACGCCGGTCAGATGATGGAACACAGCGACAAGCCTCATGTTCCCGGCGGCCCCCTTAAGATCTCTTTCGGTGGGAAATCCGCCGAATGGACGCCGGCCACGCTCGCCGCGATCGCGCACAAAACCATAACCCTTCACAACGAACACGCCAAAGTCGACCAGACTTATACAGGCGTGCCACTGATGGACCTGCTCACCAAATTGGGCGTGCCCGATAAGCCGCATGGCAAGGATTTCAAGCTTTACGCGATCGCGGAGGGATCGGACGGTTACCAGGTCGTGTATTCGGTGGCAGAGATTAACCCTGACATTCACGATGGCACCGTCCTGGTGGCCGATTCGATGGATGGAAAACCCATCAGCGACAACGGGCCGCTACAACTGGTCGCTGCCGGCGAAAAACGTCCCGCTCGCTGGGTGCGAAATCTCGGCGCCATCCGTATCCTGTCCGCCGATTAAATTAAAAGACCAGCGGCCCCGGTTCCCTTGTTCAAAGGGTTCCGAGGCACGCTGGCCGAATTAGTTGGTTATTTAGTTGAAGCAGCGCGTGTGCTCCAGTCCCTCATTGCGGATGCTTTTCCTCAGGCCTCTTCTCGTTTTCAGGCCGCTTCGGAGGTTCGGGAGTCGCCCGATGTTGTTCGGGCGCCGCTTTGGGAGCCGGATGCTCCTGAGGTTGTGCGTGCGGCGGCTCTACAGGTCTCGCGGGTTCCGTTCGCTGCGGCTCGGGATGGGACGGCGCTGGACGCACGGGTTCACTTCGCGCCGGAGGCGGGGACTGAATCGTCGGTCTTACCGGCTCTGACCGTTGTGGCGTGGGTTGAGCGTGCTGCACAGGAGGTGCCGGCCGTGGCGGTTGTGCCGCGGGCCTATTGGGCGTCGCCTGCTGCGGAATAGGCTGCTGGTGCGCATTGTTTTGCTGTGGAATCGGCTGTTGATGAGCTGAGTTCTGCGGCGGCAGTTGTCGGCCCGGAGCGTTCTCGTGAGAAAGACTCGCGCCCGGACGTCCAGGTTCCGGCATCCTCTGTTGCGGTGCATTCGGAGCGGGCTGGCCGGGGCGTTGTGGCGCTTGATTTAAAGCTGGCTGGCCGGCACGCTCAGGCTGGTTGGGCATCGACCGCGGTGCTTGTGGACGTGCAACTGCGGGAGGCGGCTGAATATTGTGATCCGCTGCCAGCGGTCGATTTACCGCCGCCACGGCAGGCCGGCCATTATTCACTGCAGCAAAATTGCCTCGATCAGACCTGGCGGCCTGTACCTGTTGAATCTGAGCGGCCATCGGAGGAGCATGCTGTTCATGAAGCGCAGCTATTTCTGCCGGCCGCGGCCGCACCTGCACGCCGCCGGGACCGTTGTAACTGACGCGATTGTAAGTGGTGTTGTTGTTGATGACCGTGTAGTTATAGACATTGTGAACCACAGTCGTATTCACGTTGTTGACGTTCCGGTTGTAGTTGAATCGGTCGCCGTTCCAATATCCTCCCTGGTAGCCGAAGCCGATGTAGCCGAAGCCGTAATTGATACCCCCGTAGTAGCCGATGTGACGACCCCAATAGCCGCGGTGGTAACCGTAACGTCCGCGATCATAGCCCCAATAGCCGGGAGTCCAGAGTGCTCCCTGGTAGGGCGCCCCCACCCATGCTCCTGGAACCCAGTAGTAGCCGCTGGTGTCATAGTCCCAATACCCGGGAGTCCAGATGTAGCCGTCGCCCGGGCAAGGAGGCTGTTCATATTGCGGCAGTGGCGGCGGCGGTTGGGGAGCGTACTCAGCGGATTGATAGGAACCCTCGTCATAGGATTGGTCTGACCCAGACTCATCCTGCGAGTATTGGCCCTGTGAATTCTGATCACCCGCGTATTGGTCGGGTGGATATTGGTCGGAGGAGGAAGGCCGAGATTGTCTCGGAGCCCGGTAGGGCGCTGGAGTTTGTGCAGGAGGAGCGCCCTGGCCGCTATCCACTCCCGTCGAGGCGTTTGAAATAGGAGCCACGTTCGCCGCGGCCGGATCCTGCGACGGGTTCTGATCCTGTGCGGTCGCGTTCTCATTCGCCGCTTGTTGATTGCTCTTGCATCCCGCTAAGCCGAACCCAATCGCAAGCGAAAACGACGTGCACAACACAAATCGAGGGAATACTTTCATCGATCACCTCTCCAGCAGCCTTGGATGCATGTGCGGAAGGAACCTTTGTACTGGCACCCCTTCGGAAGACGACCGACTGACCATTCCAAGCCCCCTTCTCAGACAGAATCTGGCTCGTTAACTCCTTCATTTAATGCCATTTATAGGGCTCGGAACCTCAATGAGGAGGAAGCGATCTGCCCTCGTTATGAGCCGGCGGTGTAGTCACAGGTCTGCGTTCCGCGCGAGGGTGCAAGGTTTGAAGGCAAAGAGCTGAATCCTGCCCGCGCGCCAAGCCCGCAGCGGCCCCCTGAATTCCGCACAGCTTCTGTTTCATAATCTCGGCATCTCGGCCGCTCAAGAGTTGCGTACGGTCGAGACCTCGGAAGGGATCGAGGTCGTAGCGGTAAACGAAGTCTTCCGCGGGCTTCTGCCTACCATAGTCAAAATGATTCCATGTGCCTAGCGATTCGCGGCCATTCGGTTCCGATAGTACCGCATAAACCCGCGTCAGGTTTACGTCGCCTGGCGGTGAAACGCTCCACACCGCGGCAGCTTGCCCTCCTCGCAGCCATCGGAGCGCAAACGCGTGCTGCGTTAAGTCGTAGTGGAACGTGGTGAAATATGTGGTCGCGTCGCAACCCGAGCAATCGTCGTAGAGGGCGCCTAACTCTCGCGGAGCAGTTTCAGACATCTCCATCCAGTCCAGCCACCGCAGGTTGGTCCCCTTGAGCAAAACGGTAAGTGCGCGGTTGGTGAGCGAAATGCTCCACACCGTAAAGGTGTCTTGGCTAGGAGAGGATTCTGAAGAAGGCCGCTGCGTCGTGACAACCAGGGCCGCGTCATAAACCACGCCGATCTCACGGATCGAAGTCCACTTCTGGGAGTCGAGCGCCCTCGTCACCCACACAATGATGTCCTGATCTTTTTGCGAATGAAAGTCCATCCACCGAAAGGTATCCTCTTCAGCGCGCGTGCAGGGCGAGAGGGAGAGCACGGCTGCAAACAGAACAGCCATGAGGATGGAGCGGGGGAGAATACCTCGCATGGGTCAAGATTACCTCACCCGGCGACACGGTTAAGGTCCCGATCCCTTAAGGACTTGGCTCCTACTGTGGAAGCCGCGCGAGATTGGCGCGGGCCTGAGCATGGTTAGGTTGCAGCCGTAGCGCGTGTTGAAGGTCGTCGCGCGCAGCCGCGATTTGTCCCGACCGCACTTCGAGAACGCCGAGGTTATTCCAGCCATCCGCATCGTTCGCTTGCAGCTTCAGTGCTGTTTTCTGCTCTCCGATCGCTTCCTGAAGACTTCCTGCAGCGCCCAGGACTTGAGCCAAGGCCGAGTGCAAGCCCGGGTCGTCCGGTTTCAAGTGCGCGGCAGTACGAAGTTCCTCCAGCGCTCCCCGTTGATCGCCAGTCTGGGCGCGGGCGCGGGCAAGTTGTTCGTGTGCTTCGACTGAGTGCGGATCTTTCTGGACAGCCCGCTGCAGGAGTTCGGCCGCGGCGTCGGCGCGGTCCGACCTTAGTTCAAGCTGCGCCAACCCCAAAAGCGAAGGTAAATTGTCAGGAGAGAGTTCAAGGCTGCGTCGGAATTCGGCCTGAGCAAGATCGTTGCTGCCCTCACCCACTAGTGCGACCGCCAACCCGGCATGCATTTCGGCATCCTCAGGACAGGCGTGAATCTGATTCCGAAAGTCTTTTTCGGCGCCATTCCATTGCTCATGGCGTAATTCCAGGTTGGCCAGGTCGAAGCGCGCATCGCAAGCCTCGCGAGATGAGTCGACAACACTTCGATACAAGTCGAGCGCACGCTGCCACTCGCCGGCTCCATCGTAGGCTGCTCCCAGCGCTGTCAATGTGCGCACGTCTTTTGGGCTCAACTGCAATTCTCGCTCGTAGATCGCGACAGCCTCCGTAAATTTACCTTGGCCAGCCAGTGCGGCCGCCAGGTTATACAGGCTCACCTGGTCGTTGGGTGTCCTGCTAAGTCGACTGCGCATCCACGACTCTTCAAGCTGCAGGCGCGGATCAGGCCCATCCGCAGGCACATTTATCGGCAGCACCTGAAGCCAGAGGTGCGCCATCTCATCCTCTGATCGGTTGCCGGCGCGCACCCGCACCGGGGGTGTGTGCGGATTGTGTACATTGGTTGCCGAGTTGTCGTAGGTATATCGCATGTGAAGCACCGTTCCATGAGGCAAAGTGAGCGGTTCTTCATAGTGGTAGACCGACTGCCGATCGATGTCCCAGTTGCGAATCCACACCAGCCATTTCTTCTCGCCGTCGGGAAGAATGGCCCAGCCCTGCATGTCGCGGCCCAGGTAATGCGCGTGTGGATAAATCCCGAACACTTCCACGTCGACTGGCAAAGTCAGTGAATCCTCTACTACGAAATTGGCGTCGCCAGGTGGAATGTCGAGAGCATCGTCGCGTTCCAGAGTCAGCAGCATGGGTTGGTCGACAGGAGGATCCGGGGTAAAGTAAAGGCCTATCTGGGCTTCGAGGGTTTCGGGTTTTCCCGAGGGCTTCAGGTGAATATTCAGGATCAGATCGTTCCCTGGATCGAGACGCCAAGGCATCCCCTTCGGTTCTATCAAAGCTGGCGAGTCGGGTTTCCAAAACAGAAAATGGCTGTCAGGGTCGAACCGGTTGCCAGCATCAATCATCAGTTCCATGCCGGGAACACCATTCTCCCAATCGACGGGATGCTGACGCCTGAGGCTTTCCGTGCGATCGACGACCACGTTGGCATGGTGAACCACTTGCGGGGCCCCCGGCCGGATTTCCATCGCCCTAACGTAGTGTGTCTGCTGGAGGGGATACGGCAGAATGATGTTCCGGAAGACGTCCGTGCCGCCGGCAGGCAGAGTGTAAGGCTGCGCGACCTTGAGAACGAGGTCCGGCTTGCCCTGCATCCAATTGGCGTCATAATGCGGCTCCGGGGGCGCAGCAGCCGCATCGCCTTTAACCATTCCCGTGTTCACCCAGCGCTGAATGAGCGCACGATCCCTATCGCTGAGACGACGAACATGAATCGCGATTGCGTGACGGTGACCCCTTGCGGACCCCAGCGGCGCGCGTCCGCATAGGTAAGCAGACTGAAAGGGCCTGCACCGCCCGGATGGTGACAAGTAGTGCAGTTTTTATACAGAACGGGTGCAATATCGCGGCTCCACGTAGGTGCCGGTTCCGCGGTCGAGGGTGTCGCCACGCCCGCGATTTGCAGGCGCTGCTCTGATGCACGCAGGACCGGGCCGTAACCTGTACCAGCCACGCAAACGACGACGAGCACAAGCGGCATTGCGAGGAGGGCGCGCGGCATATTCATTCTTGGGAATGAACGATGGAACATCCAACCGGCGGTCCGGCGGGTTGCTCTATGGCTTTTCCGTGGAGCGCAGCGCGGATTGCATCCTCAAGGTCACGATGCTGCGGGAGCGGCCTCTCCTGGCCAATCGCGAGATAGCGGTCGTCGATCCGACCGTGAAACAGTTCATGAAGGCTTCCGCGCTCTACGATGAATAATGCTGCCTCGGGAGTAGTAGTCACGTGCGCCAGGTGGACAGTCGTTTGGCGAGGATCAAGCAGCGTACTTTCCTTGATCGAGAAATCACGATTATGTTTGGTAATCACCGCCGTCCGGTCCTCGGGATTCGGAAAGACCCACCAAAACTGCACGCCACGCTGCGAATATTGAGCACGCATTCGCGCGATTTCAGGAAGATGGGTATTTACGTGACTCATGTGACCCCAACATCTTGTGGTTTTAGAATTTCGGGTCTGGAGCGCATTTGACCAGGGATTTGTAAGGAACCGGCTCGACAGCCACGGCCTGTTCCAGCAACCGGTAGAACAGCTTGCCTCGACTGCGCGACTTGCGGCGGTTGAACCGGAAC
>CZKL01000074.1_pt1 | contig 10647 bp, 9 predicted proteins | sample 1122441 | NCBI WGS metagenome assembly CZKL01 (sample SAMEA3539301, study PRJEB10725) | soil metagenome | biome: tundra; feature: field; material: soil | place: USA | collected 2010-05 | depth 0.15 m
TCCCGCTCTTGGACTTTTCCACGGAGCGGCATCTTCCACCGCCCTTCTCACCCACAAATAGTGCTATAGAGCCGCTATAACGTAATTGCATAAAACTGCGCGATAGTCTCTCTTATGACGGGCGACAATAGTAAGGCTCGACCAAACCAAACGCTTGACGCCGGACACTCTTACTCGCTTTAGTCTTTCACTTCACCAACTCGTATGCTGTGCAATCGGACTCACCTTACCCCGCCCGAGTGGTCATACAGCCTAAAGACTCGTAATGTGCTCGAAGGTGTAACATTGGCGTGAAATGCTCACTGCAAGGTTGGGCCAATAGCCGAGCTCTCGCCATAGTCGTAATAGTTCCAAGTGTCGCGGCTCCCCCGCCCCGGGCCACTTGCAGCGAAATGAGAAATTCTGCGATCCCAGCGCGTATAAGAGTTCATAGTGTCTGAGAAATTGGGAGTGGATCTCATGCCGCTGACCGCAACAGGCGTCAAGATGGCTCGCTGACCACGACGATTCCGCTGGCCGTTACATGGTGACTTTCGCGGTCTCTCTCGAGGTCGTAACCTATCTCCACATCATCCGGTAACTTGACATTCTCGTCGATGATGGCCCGGCGTATCTTGTTTCTGCGCCCTATAACTGCGTTATCTAGTATGACCGTATCTTCCACCGACGCTCCACTGCTAATGCGTACGGCTCGTCCTAGGATCGAGTTTCGAATCAGGCCGCCTGAGAGAATGCTCCCTCCTGAGATCACCGATCCCTCAGCTACGGCAGGGCGGCCCTTTTCGTCATAGCTGAGTTTCGCGCCCGGATCGGAATGGCTGACGGTGCGTATGGGCCAGCTAAGGTTATACAAATTGAGGGCTGGTACGACGCCGCAAAGGTCCATCTGCGCGTCGTAATAGGCATCCAATGTCCCCACGTCTCGCCAGTACAGTGCCGAGCCAAGCGCTTCTCCGGGAAGACGATTCTCGCGAAAGTCATATGCATACATAGGGACACGACCCACCAGGGACGGCAAGATATCTCGCCCAAAATCGTGTTTGCTCCCTATACGTTGAACATCAGCTTTGAGCTCGCGCATCAGCGTAGTCACTGAGAAGAGGTAATTGCCCATCGACGCTAAAACTCTCGTAGGGTCGTCCGGGATCCTGGGAGCTTCTGGGTTCTTTTCGTGAAAACCCAAAATTTCGCCGTCCGCTGCTACTTCAATCACACCGAACTCTGACGCCTGCTGGAATGGGACCGGAATAGCTGCAACAGTGACCTGCGCCTGCTTCTTCTCATGAAAATCAATCATGTTCCGAACATTCATTCGATAGATGTGGTCTGCGCCAAAAATGGCAATGATTTGATCATCGACGACATCAATGAGATTGATATTTTGATAAACGGCGTCCGCCGTGCCTTTGTACCAGTCTTCATCGCCCAGTCGCGTCTGAGCTGGGACTGGGAAAATGAAGTGGTCTCTTAGCAGCCCACTAAATTGCCAGCCTGAGCGTAGGTGGCGCAATAATGCTTGGCTCTCGAATTGAACCATTACATAAATCGCATAGACACCAGAATTAATCAAATTACTTAAAACAAAATCGATTATGCGATATTTGCCGCCAAATGGGACCGCCGGCTTGGCGCGACGTCTCGTGAGTGGAAATAGACGAGTTCCTCTGCCCCCGGCAAGAACAAAGGCTACTACTTGATGCTGCATAAGTGCGGGCCTTTCTCTACCTTAATCCTGAATATGCTAGTTCTCCACCTTAGCGATCGCTATTTCAAGAGGAAGTGAACTTCGTATCAGTAACTCCACGCCTAACACGTTCATCCACATGTGCATTTAGATCGCAGACCGGACCGAGGATTGACTGGTCACCCGACGAACGAATGTCAAATAGGAGCCACATGATGTGCTTAAAGAAAACGCCCGCCTCTGAAAGAGCCACGGAAATTCAAATCGCCTCGGCAATCGACAATCTACTTTTCTCACGAGACGCCGGAATAAAGCAGGTCCGGGAAGAATTGCTCGGCAGTAATGAACAACATCCGATCACAGCAGGCGGTGTCAGATATTGGGTGGAGTCTGTCCCTTCCTGGGCCTAGCTAAGCTGCGCAGTGGACATTGTCGATAGTCATCTCGATTCTCCTCGCCTTTCTTCAGAACATGGGAGAGGTGGTTTGAGAAACGCTGAACTACTTCGTCGTGACCACCAATTCCTTGCCAGCTTCAAGCTCGCTATGGTCGACTGTGTAGCCACCAATTGTGCGTCCCCCATAAGTGATATTGGTGATTCGTTCGCCTGAATTTTTCTTCAGGATAGTCAGCGTCTTACCTTTATTCAGTTTCAAGGTTGTCCTCTCAAAGATCGGAACCGACACAATGTACTTGGGGTCTGCGGGCGAATAGGGATAAAGGCCAATTGCGTTGAAGACATACCACGATGACATCTCTCCGGCATCGTCCATTCCAGACAACGCCAGGCCATCCTCGCCCATACCATAGAAACGACTCATAATGACATTCAAGATGGCCTGGGATTTCTCCTGCTTTCCGACAAAATAATAAAGATATGCGAAGCCATGATCGGGTTGGTTTCCCTGGCAGTATTGTCCAATGAATGAGTTGACGTTCTCGGCAATGTAGTCCGGGTTCCAGGGAATAGTAAAGAGCGAGTCCAGATGTTGTTCAAAGTCAATTTTGCTTTTGTAGAGGCTGATCAGTCCCTCAGTATCGTGCGGCGCGAAAAAGGACGATTCCCACGCGTTCGCTTCGCGGTACATATATTCGTAGTAGGGATACTGTGGATTGAAGTTCTTCACCCAATCGCCGTTGTCCAGGCGGCCGCGCATCAGCCCGGTCGAAGGGTCGAACATGTTTTTGTAGTATTTCGATCGTTTCATCAGCATGGCGTAATTCGCCTCGTCGCGTAGGTCCTTTGCCAGCAGCGCGACTGAGTAGTCGTCGTAGGCATATTCCAGCGTTTTGGTTACGCCGGCCTTCCCCTTTGTTTCTACCACAGGATTGGGAACATCAGGATCGGAGATGAATCCCTTGTCCATGTACTCGCTGATAAAGGGCCGTGTGCCCCCTTCTACCGTCGCATTCCGCAGCAGCAGGTTGTAGGCACTCTTGATGTCAAACCCTCTAAGTCCTCGCAGATACGAACCGGCAATAAATGGCGCAGCATGGTCTCCGTGAAAGAACGTTGGGATGAAGCCGGTTTTCTCGCCGCGGTCGATCAGCGATCTAATTACATCGACTGTCACGTCAGGCGAAATCATGCCCAGCAGGACCAACTTATTACGGTAGTCGTCCCAAAGAGATGGCAAAGTATAGTACAGAAAATCAGCCTTGACCACCGCTCCCTTGACGTCGAGGTATTCGCCGTTCACATCGCTCCTCAGCGCGGGCCATAGAAATGAACGGTATAAACAGGAATAAAAGAGTTCCTTCTGGCGCTCGGTTCCACCCGATACCTGTATCCTGGACAACAACTTTTGCCAGGCGGCGGATGCTTCTGCCTTCACTTTCTCGAAGCTCTTTTCTCCAAGTTCCTTCTCGAGATTTGCCTTTGCGTTCTCCGTGCTGACGAAGGACAGTCCAATTTTGATTTCCACCGGCTTGCTTCCATCCACGAAGTCGACGACTGGTAAGTCGGCCTTTTCTCCTTTCAGCATCTCAATCTTCTTGATCTTGTAATTGGATACCGCGTAGAAGAACACTTTCTCGCTCGCCTGTTGAAAGCCTTTAAAGGAGTCGTCCCCGACCTGCTCGACTTCCCAGTCTTTGATTGGCTCGTTTGAAACGGCAAGATTCACGACGAGCTTTTTCGACTGGGCGTTATCTGTATACGTGTAGCGGTGATATCCGGTCCTCAAGGTTGAAGTCAGCTCGGCGTTAATGCCGTATCGCTCCAGATAAACCTGGTAATAGCCGGGATGCGCCGACTCGTTCTTGTGGGTGAAGTTAGAACTGAAATCGGCAGGATCCACATCGCCGCTCACCGGCAGAACAGGGATGTTGCAGAGATTCCAATGACCTTTATTGGTGTGAGCAAACGCGTAAATCCGCGAATTTTCATATTCATATCCGGCGCCGCTCCCAAATTTAGTGATCGGGCTTAACTGAACCATAGCGTTGGGCACCGATGTTCCTGGGAACACAAGCCCCGCCCATACCCGCCACGGCGGCTTAAATCCGATATCCGCTGGATTGGTCAGCGGGGCGGTCCCAAGGAAGGGATTGACGTAGTCAACGGGCCGTTTCTGGGCTTCCGCGCGCAGGAACGTGGATGTCAGAAGCAGAACAAGTGTAACTAATTGTCTTTTCATCGAGGTCGCGTTCTCCGCATTGGGTAGTACTGGGGCCAGCAAGACATCATCGGCATTTGCTTCCTGCGCGCGCTCAACCTCTGCAGAAGCTGTCAGATGCGCAGCTCCCGACAGAAACACCTCTTTGTCGATGTCCGCGCCACGATCGAGGGGAAACATATTGAAATGGCCGTCTCTTGGAGAGCGTGGTCACGCTACCAACTGCCCTCCGGAGGCGGCCATGAAATAAGTGCAGGTTAGAACAGAACCTTCAGCGACAACTGCAGCTGCCGCGGACTGTTCTGAGTTGATGTGCCGACGGTGCCATAGCCGGTATACGCGCCCGGCAAATTGGTTGGGATAGCGGCCACCTGCTGAATTGCCGAGCCCGGGTTATTGGTGTTTGGACCGTTGAAGATGGGCGTGTTGGTCAAATTGAATGCTTCGGCCCGGAACTGCAGCTTGGACTTTTCGGTGAGCGTAAATTGCTTTTGGATAGCAACCTGCGATTGCTCCGCCCACGGGCTGCGGACTGCGACCGATAGTGGGCCTTGCGTGATAGCCGTGTACTCGGGAAAACCTGTGAAACAGGTGGGGCCCGCGTTGTTCAGATAACTTCCCCAGCTCTTATGTGCCGGCTTAATGTTATAGGTCCCGCACGTATCGAGCATGCCGTTGGGGTAGTTGATTGGGGATCCGCTCTGGTCGTTGACGATCCAGTTTAATTGCCATCCACCGATGATTTCGTCGAGAAAGCCATGAGCATCATTCAGGAGCATGCCGCCCTTGCCGATAGGGAGCTTGTAATTACCACCGAAGCTGAACAGGAACGGACGGTCGCTGCCGTCGATGCCATAGAAGGGTCCCGGATCAACCAGAAAGCCGTTGTTCAACAGGCCGGTGGCGCTGATGACTTTACCCCATGTGAAAGCGGCGGTGAAGTTAAGGCCGTTGCTGAGGAGACCGCTTCCCGAAAAGCGCTTTTCTGCCTTGGCGACCAGAGATGTGTAATTGCTGTAGCCCCAGGGCGTGTTCCATTCCCACTCCTCAGGCCCATATTGGCTGTCATATTGAGGCATCGTCGCCATCATTTCCCGGACCGGAACCGTTGTATGTGACCCGAGGTAAGCCGAGACGGGGATGAGCGAGTTTCCATAAAAGGGATTCGCGATCTGCTGGTCAAGGTATGAAGGAGTCTGCTGCCCCTGTACAAATTGCGCCGGCGTGATGTGGTCTTTCTGGCTGCCGGCGCGAAGATCTACTGTATGAGCGCCGACAAACTCGACGTCCCACACAATACCTCCACGCGCCTCTCCCTGGAAACCGAAGGAGAACTGCTGTGCATATGGAATTTTGCGAGCCCAACTGTCTGCCCAAATTCCGTCGCCATCGCCGGATGCGAGACCGTTGGTGTCCCCTGGCGGTGTCGTAAAGCCATTCGGGAATGGTATGCCGTTGGCGAAAGCTAGATCAGGTGTCAAGCCGTCGTCAAGCGAATAGTTGTAGCTGGTCGTGGTATCCCAGGTAGAGGTGCCACCAAGTTCGAATCCAAGCGCTCTGTATAATCCCCATCCGCCGCGCATTACCAAGTTGTTAGTGAGGCTGTAGGAGGCGCCGATCTTGGGCAGCATGATTCCCCAGGTATTTTGATAAGGTGTGCGATCTTTCTGGAATCTAAGACCTGCCAAAATGGGACTCGCAAAAGCAGTCCCGTTCGGCAGTGTAACCGATGGCATCGAAGCGTTGATCGGGTTCACGCATGTATAACAGAACCCCGCCTGAAGGCGTCCGTGACGATCTGTCGGAGATAGTTCGTTTTCAAAGCGCAGTCCAAGATTCAACGATAGCCTGTGATTAACTTTCCAGTCATCTTGGATGAATGCCGCGTAGGACCTATACGATTCATAAGTAGGATCGTTGTACTCAACTCCACCCTGCATTGGATACCCAAGCAGAAATCCTGCGATCGAAGATCCGTCGTTATTGCTTTGCTTGGGATTCTGCTGTGTCAGGCCCGAGCCAAATTGGAAGCTGCCGTTCGCATTTCTGACTCCGTTCGCGACGTCGTGATAGAAGGAAACTTCGCCGCCGTAGTGTAGATTGTTCCTGCCGATAACATTTGTCACGGACGGTGCAAAGTCATAGGTCTCAAAGATCGATGGATTGACGATGTTGCCTACGAAGTTAGGCAAGGCGCTATCGGAGACGGAGATTTCCGGCAGATAATTCTTGTTTGTCGTCGGTAGAGCAGGCATGGTCAAGCCGATGCTTTGAGCTGTGACGTTGGCTAGCCCCGCTGACTCTGCTCCATCCGGACTCATGTTGTACGCCCGGTTGTAAGACGCGCGAAAATCGACAAACAGGTTCGCCCGGAACGTGTGAGTACCGTCGAGAACCTGCGTTAGGGTTGATTGGTAGTTATCAAGTCCGTTGCTGTTATAGGCAGCCGCTCCGGAAAAGCCGGATGCATTGTTGTATTGAGTGCCTGACCAGTATGCAAACATGCCATAGACGCGGGTGTTTGGACCGAAGTCGTGATCGACTCTAACGATGGGCTGGTTATAGCGATTCCTGCCCGGGGCAGACGCTACATAGTTGTTTGTGTAGCCGGGCCGGTTCGCCAACGGCAGCAACTTGAGCAGATTAACGCCGATACTGTTGATGCGGTTGGCTGGAATCACATTGTCCGGGAACGCGGAGCGCGTATAAGCTTCACATGGACTCTGTCCGGGAACCTTGCACGTAGTCGTCGACGGATCATAGATTGCCGATCTTCCGATGCCGGCCAAGTAGCCCGACAGGTTCACGCTCCCATCGTTACCGGGCAGCATATCGGGAGTGGTAGTTGTAGTGGTCACGCTATTGGGCACAGCCTCGCGCCATCCTTCGTAGCTGAAGAAGAAGAAAGTGCTTTTGCGAAGACCCACGACTGGTCCGCCCACCACACCGCCGAATTGGTGTTGGTTGTGGCCTGGTCTTGGGTCGCCGGCTTGGTTCAGTGCGAATGTGTTGGCGTCCAGGACCGCGTTGCGCCAATACTCGAACACGTCGCCATGGAACTGCGGCGTGCCGCTCTTCAGGATGGTATTGACCGTGCCACCGCTTGACCTCCCATATTGGGCGTCGTAGGTGTTGGTCATGACTTTGAATTCTTCCACGGCGTCCACGCTTGGGGAAATGTTCCAAGACCCTGACCCACCGCCATTCTGCTGCGAGACTGGTGCCCCGTTGAGCGCGAACTGGTTATAGTTTCCCCATTGACCGTTGAAAGAGTACCCATTCGACTCGTTCAACTCACTCATCGATTGCCCCGAAGTTGGGGTCTTGACGCCTGGAGTCAGGGTCAGCAGCGAGTACACCTCGCGGCCGTTCATGGGCAGGCTCTGCACCTGGACAGGATCAATGAGTGTTCCGCCCGATGCATCTGAGGTGTTGACCGCAGCCTCGTCCGCCGTGACGGAGACCGTCTCCGTAACTGCCCCTACATCCAAGACGAATGTGAGGTTTAACTTCGCAGAGACGTCAACGAGCACACCTTTTCGGAAGACCTTCTTGAAACCAGGCACTTCGACTGAAATAGTGTATTCCCCTGGCTGAATAAGCGGAATCGTGAAGTCACCGCCAGAGCTTGTAGTTGCTGTATAGTTTTGTTGCGGCCCTACAGCCACGATGCTGGCGTTTGCGATTACCCCGCCGTTGGTGTCAGTCACCTGACCTGTGATAATGCCACGGTACTCTTGCGATTGTAGTGATCGAACTTGGAATGCCATTGCAAGCAGAATGCAAATCCCGATCGGAAATCCCCTCAGGATTGACAGGCAACGTTCACCTTTTCGTCTATTTGAAGTCCAAATGGTCTTAGTCATATTCATACGCAACTCCATTTTGTCTCGGCGATGCTGTGTGGGCCCTGCGTTCACTTTGAGCCTCCTCAAAGATTCGCTAGTTCAGGTCGAATGGTTTCTTGGGGAATCTCCCCGGTGCAATTGAATTGTTGTCTATGCCAACGGCCTGAAGGCTACTCTCGATGTAATAGGTCTAACTGTTCAAATTCGCTCACAATGCAGCCGAAGTTGTTGTTTTCAGATCAACCCACCGGTACAGTTCTGAGCGACCTCGCCGAAAACGAAGACGAGGTCGGTGACGTTGTGGCCCTCGACGGCTCAACCAATGCAAGGCTCAGCGCAGAAGGCGGTCTGCTTCCCGGGATTGGGATCCATGAACTTGTTTTTGGAGTTCCTAACGGACAAGTCATCAACGCTTCCTTCACTCACGCTGGAGGGCAGGGGGGCCGTTTCAATAGCGCTGCGCGAGGTGCTTGGTACGCGGGAATCGACTTGGAAACTTCAATGCGGGAGGTAGCCTATCACCGGGTCCACTAAATGGAGGAGGTCGGCTGGAAGGAAGAAGAGATTTCAACCCATGATGACTACCTGGCCGACTTCATTGCAGACTTTCACGCTGCGCGGTCGCTCGAAGGCTATCCAGCGTTACCTCAAACCCACGCCGGTGCCGCAGTGTTATCTCGATTCGCAGGCGCTCGCCTTGGAACTGCTAGAGCAGGGATCGAATGGAATCGTGTTTCCGAGTGTGCGACACGAAGCAGGTACATGCCTGGTCTGTTTCAGGCCAGCACAGGTTTATCACGTCCGCCGTTCGGATCGGTTGGAGTTCCGTCTTCAGACCAATCGGCCATTTAACGTTGACCAAGTAAAAAAGGCTGCTTGAATCCGTTGTCGACGAGCAACAGCTTTATGAAGCGAGCACCACCTCAATCTGGATCGCCTAGCTTGCCGACCGCCATTGGTCGCGGCCTCCATTGGCTGTATCCCTTACACGCTCTACATCAGGGTTGTCATCAGGGTTAAAGGCTTTTTGCGTGGCCGATGGCCTCGCCTTGAGTGTCGAACACTGCACTCGCGCGCTCTGCGCCTTTAGCCCTGACAGCGAACTTTCCTTCGTCATTCTGCTCAATGAAGTAGTGCTTTCCTGTGGACATGAGAAATACCTCCAGATAAGAGAAATCGACACGAATGGTTATAGTGCAGGACGATTGCTCCTGGCAGATTGAATTGGGAATGCCGGCCCGGTGGAAATAGAAATTCGAAAGCGTCTCGAATGCTGAGGCTGGCTACGTGCGCCTAGAGGGGGCCAGAGCCACCTTGACGGCTGGCTTGGCTTCTGCAATCCGATTTGTTTGGCCGAAGAGTCGTATACATTGTTCGATGTGTCTTCCAGGCGACTGTAGGGCTTATGGAATTTTCGGACCGCCTTCGAGGCAATGCTTGTGAGCAGGTAGCGGTTTGAAACTTGACCTTCGGCACGAAATACAAGATCAGATCGCATATTCGCAGCTTTCCAATGCAGCAATATTTGGCACGATTAGCGTCGAGCCGCGGCGCTCAATCAAACCTTGGTTCTCGAAGTCCTTTAAAGTGCGGGTGATTGTTTCGCGCGAAACACCGATGTGCTCGCCGATCTCCGTTTGAGTGAGTGAGCATTGGATACGGGCGCCATTTTTGGTACGCTCGCCTTCCTTCGACCAATCCAGCAAAAGCCGCACCAGCCTCGCGGGTGCCGTTATGATTAGGCCGAGGGTCCGCAATTGCAGTGCTGTCCGACTGTATTCCGAGCTCAACTCGAGCATCACGTTCTGACCGGCCACTGGATAACGCATCAGAAAGTCCAGAAAGACGTGCCGTTGGATTGATGTGAGCAGACAGGGGAACTGCGCCTCTGCCGTAATCACGTAAGGATGGCCAGAAATGGCCGATGAGAGCCCGATTATCTCTCCCGGCCTTGCAATGCCCAGGATGATTCTCCGGCCATCACTTGAATTGATCGAGAGTTTGACCCTTCCGTCCAGCAAAAAGAAGACTTTGGAAGGCTCCTGTTCCTCTTTGATTAAGACTGTTGCCCGGCATAGCGGCGGGGCGCTGTGATCGATTCAAAGTCTTTCATCGCTGCTATGGATAAGTTTCTGAAGAATTCACCCTGTCCCCAATGGGGCATTGCTCCGTCACTCCCCGATCTCCAAGTTTGCGGCGGTTGAAACTCATGGATCGGAAGATCTTTCCCATTTCGGATGCGTATTCCGGTCGATGTGGTCCGGTGATTCCAGGGGAAGTGGTCCGCTGATTCCACGGGAAGCGGTCCAGGATTCCGCTGGGAAGCGGTCCGCATTTTGGTCATCACCGGAATCGTGGACCGCTTGGCGGAATCGTGGACCACATGGAATGGAATCGCGGCCCACATCGAACGGAACGATGGACCACATCCAGCGGAATCGTGGACCACATGGAACGGAATCGGTGAGGCCGGCTTAGAACGGGTGCATGCGGGGTT
>CZKL01000020.1_pt1 | contig 10619 bp, 10 predicted proteins | sample 1122441 | NCBI WGS metagenome assembly CZKL01 (sample SAMEA3539301, study PRJEB10725) | soil metagenome | biome: tundra; feature: field; material: soil | place: USA | collected 2010-05 | depth 0.15 m
CTGCTGCCGGAGCCGGAGGTGCGGGCACGCCCGACTTCGTGTTGTAGGCGTCGATGATCGGCTTGGTGATATTGGTCGACTCAGTGGCATACAGCACCGGTGTCTGCTGCTGGGCCATGTCGAGCACCAGGGTAAAGCCGTGCTGCTTCGAATAGTCGTTCAGCACGTCGTACACCTTAGAGGCCAGACCTGAGTACATCTCCTGCATCTCCTGCTGGAAGTCGTTTTGAGCGTCTTCGCCTTCGCGCTGGAGCTGCTTCTTCTTGTCGTCGATCGTCTTCGCGCGGCTGGCACGTTCGGTGTCACTCAGCTTCTCGCCCTGTGCCTGCAACTGCTTGGTCAGGTTTTCGATCTCGTCGCTTAGCGTCTTGATCTGCTGCCGCTTGGGATCGAACTTCTTCTGCAGATCAGCAAAGTTGCGCTGAAACTCGTTGGTCTGCCCGACAGCGACCTGGAAGGCGATAACGGCGATTTTGGGCGGTCCGGCAGGAGTCGTAGCGGCTGCGGAAGATGCGCCGGCGGGCGCGGCAGGTGTTTGGGCGGTGGCGCTCAGGACCAATCCCGAGGCCAGCAAAACTGCTAATACGGGCAAACGCTTCATTCGAGTCAAAAACTCCTTCGGATTCCTGTGTGGCTCCCCGGGCGTTCAGCGCAAGGGCGAACCGGTGCCTCCTGAGAAACCTCTCGTCATCTTCGGGGGGGGCCTGCTCCGAATGGAGCAAAGCAGAAAAGGACGCGGACGGAGACGTCAGCAGGAACTAGTTGGATTATAGGGGGGCGGGATGAGAGGGTCAAACCGACGTAACGTGAATTCTGCTGCGAATCAGCGGCAATTTCGAACAGGGGCGACGATATCTGTCTACCGGTCGCCCCTTGTTGCAGACTGCTTATTCGCGCATTCCGGACTACTTGCCCGGCGGCGTTTTGGTCGCCGGAGCTGGAGCCGATGGCGGAGGAGCGACCGGTGCAGGCACGCCCGACTTCACGTTGTAGGCATCAATGATGGCCTTGGTGATGTCTGTGTTCGGCGTGGCATACAAAACCACCGCAGCTTCCTGCTGTCCGCCATCGAGCACCAGCGTGTAGCCATGCTCGGGGGCATACGAGTTCAGCAACTCGTCGACCTTGGAAGCCACTCCCGCAAAGGTCTGTTGCATTTCCTGCTGGAAGTCGTTCTGAGCATCTTCCCCGGTCCGTTGCAGCTGCTTCTTCTTGTCGTCAATGGCCTTAGCCCGGCTGGCCCGTTCCGTATCGCTGAGCTTATCGCCCTGCGCCTGTAGCTGCTTGGTCAGGCTGTCGATCTCGTCGCTCAACGTCTTGATTTGTTGACGCTTGGGATCAAACTTCTTTTGCAGGTCCGCGAAGTTCCGCTGGAATTCGTTGGTCTGGCTTACTGCCGTTTGAAACGCGATAACCGCGACCTTGGGTGGTCCAGCAGGCGCGGTGGCCGCAGCGGGAACCGCTGCCGCAGTGGCCGCAGCCGCTGCAGGTGCCTGGGCAGTAGCGCTCAAGGCACCGCCGGCGATCAGGGAAATAGCAAACAGATACGAGTGCTTCATCAAGTAAGAGACTCCTTCAACCTGGCTCTGTGAGCGGCCGGCAGCGCTTCCACGCACAAAAAAAAACAGGCCGCGTTTCTCCTGAGAAACCGCTACTCGTTCTTTCGGGGGCGCCTTCTCCGGGTCGAGCAGGGCAGAAAGTAGATGCGATGCGAACTTCAGCAGGAACAAGACAGATTATAGGTAGCTGTTTGGGGAGCGTCAAACCCGCCAATTCGCTGTTCTCGTACGAATTCCATTCTGCCTCAGGTGCATAGGTCTTCTTCAGGTCTTTAGGCGGGAATAACTTTGACGGCAAGCGCCAAGGGCCGCCCTCGCGAGTTGAGAGAGCGGCCCCTTAGTATTACTTCGGACTGAGCTATTAGAAGGTGGTCGACACCGTTAAGCGGAAGGTCTTCCTGGGTTCGCGGAACAGGTTTTGCGCGCCGTAACCCTGGATGGCTTCCTGGTAGGTGTAGTCGCCTGCGCCGCCCGGAGGGAACAGGTCGCGCGTGATCAACTGTGCCGAGCAGCTTTGGTTGACTCCCTTGGCCAGAACGTCGTTGCAGAACGGGCGCTCGTAGAGGCGGAGAGGGTTATAGGCGTAATAGAGTCGGAATGGTGCGTTGACCACCGGCATGATGACCGAAATCTCGCCGCCCAGTGACATGCGCGGAACGAAGTTCGTGCCCGCGACCGGACGGATGTCGCGGACGAAACCGACCTGCGATCCCGAGATACCACCCTGGCAGGAGCCGTTGTTGTAGACCGGGCAGCCGTACAGCGGCGCAGTCAATGACGCGAAACCTTCCGGACTCTGCTTCAACTGTCCCTTGTTCAGTGCCACGTCGATGCCGAAGTCATCGAAGATCGAGACCGTCACCGGTCCCGCGATCGGAATGCGATATTCGGCGTTGGTGGTCAGGTTGGTGTCGCCGCCAATCGATGCAATGCCGTAGACGGGGAGCGGTACCTGGATGCACTGGTTCAATTGCGGATTGGTTGGATCACGCGGGATGCAGGAGCCGTCGGGATTCGTCAACTGTACGTTCACGCGATTCGGAACGTATCCGTAGGGCGTAGCGCCGCGCACGTCGAAGCCGCGCAGTTCTGCTTCGCCGCCCGAGTAGAAGCGGTTGTTCGGCGGAGCCACATCGCCACCGAAGCCCTGCACGTATCCCAGCTGGGCTCGCAGACCGAGCACATTGCGGCCGGTGGGCGACGGTGTCAGGTAGTGCATGGAGCGGAAACTCTTGTAAGCGACCAGCGGCGAAATGTATCGCAAGTTGCCGCCGATACCCGAGAACTGGAAGACCGCTGTGTATTCCTTGCCGGTGCGCGGACGGAGTGGGTTGTTGATGGTGTTGTAAATGTAGCTGAACGAGGCCGAACTGTTGACGATGCCGTTCAGTGCGTTTGATCCCTGGATTCCGGACCGGAAGCTGATGGTCTGGAAGAAGGTCTGCGACGCTGTACTGAACGCCGTGATCGACGACTTGCTCAGCGAGTACGTGAGACCGACGCGCTGGAAGGCATGCCGCTTCAACGGATAGCTCAGCGAGAAGGTCAGGCCGGTCGACGCCTGGTTGTAGTTTTGCGTCAACGACTGCTGGGCCGCGGTCAGGTTGACGGATGCTCCTGAAGTGGACTGGTAATTCTTGGCCGCGTTGAAGTCCTGCTTTGTGTTGAACAGCTGGAAGCCTACGTTGAGAGGCCGATTGCGTACGTAAGGCTGCGAGAAGCCAAAGGTGAACTGGCGGCTTACGTTGCCCAGGTTGCCCTGCAGGCTCAGCGTCTCGCCCAGACCGAGGAAGTTGTTGGTCTGATAGTTGACTCCGAGAAAGGCACCCGACAGACCACTCACACCGCCGTTCAGGCCGATGGAGTTCTTGCCCTTCTCCTTCACCTTCAGCAGCAGGTCCACGGTGCCTGCTTCGGCATCCTGATGGGCCTCAGAATCCTGGTCGACACGCAGCGGTTCAAAGTACTCGAGCTGATTGAGGCGCAGCAAGCTGTATTCCCAAAGCTGCGAGTTGTAGACCTGGCCTTCATCCAGCAGCAGCTCGCGGCGAATTACGCGATCGCGGGTGATGGTGTTGCCTTGGAACTCGACGCGGGACACGTAGAACGGCTTGCCTTCGTCGATGTCGATCTGCAGAGATACCGTTTTGTTCTGCTCGTCGTATTTGGGTGTCGGGATAGCGGCAAAGTTGATGTACCCCAACTGACCGTAAGCCTTCTTGAGGTTCTCAAGGCCCTTCTGGATCAGGGTGGCGTTAAACCAGTCGCCATCTTTCAGAGCGAAGGTGGCACGCAGCGCCTTGACGTTGCTCACAGCCTTATTGCCGGAGAAGGTAATGGTACCGACGCGATACCGTCCACCTTCTTCAATCGGCATCAGGATGTCGATACGCTTACCCCTGTTAGGCCGGAAGGTGAACCAGTTAAGGCCGCCCTGATCGCGAATCTGCGTCTTCGGTTCCTCAACCGCGGCGCTGGCGTATCCCTTGTCGCGGTAAGCCTGGCGCACGCGTTCGGAATCTTCTTCAAGCTTGGAGGCGTCGAAGGTCTGCGGAAACAGATTCTCAAAAATGATTGAGTAGGGAATGCCGATCGGCTTGAGGTTCTTCATCGAACGCCGCAGATACAAAGCGCCGAGATGCTCATTGCCCGTAAAGCGGATCTCGCCCACCTTAACCGTGGGGCCTTCCTTGATGTTGAAGATGATCTGAACCGAGGCCGGAGGAATCGTCTTCACCACCGTCTTAATGGTGGCGAATTGGTGGCCATGCTCGGCAAGGATCTCGCGCAGTACGGCCTCGGCCCGCTTGACCTTGGTCTGGTCGAACTGGCTTTCCACCGAGATCGAAACCTTTTCCTTCTTGAACCGATCCAGCACATCCGATTGAGATACGGAACTGAGGCCCGGGTAGGTGACGTCACGAATGGTCGGCTTTTCCTGGACAAAGACGCTCAGGATGATGCCCTTCTCAGAATCTTCGCGCTCGATACGCAGGTTGGCAAAGTAGCCCGTGTTCCAGAGCGAGTTGAAATCCCGCTCGATTGAGATCGGATCGTAGGTGTCGCCCACATGCGTAAATAGTCGGGCCAGCACCGTCTCTTTGGGAATACGACGATTGCCAATCACTCGAATCTGGTCGATGGTCTGCGGTTGCTGCGCCACGGCAGCAATGGCCGTAAAGACGAGGGTCAGCAGGAGCATCGTGCGTGCAAAACGGTTCAGGGTCCGCAACGTGCGGGAGATGGAAGTGTGCTTGATCTTCACCGGGCAGTTGCCCCGCGGCGAGCACAAAAAGTTCTGGTGCGGTCCATGGTTCAGATTCACGGGAAGAATATGCACACCCTCATTGCTGAAAATCTCGTTCTGCCCTCGAGGAAACACTGATTATATTTGACCGCGGTCACCCCGCCCAAACCCGCGAGGGTGCCAGTCGGCTCTAAAACCGTGTCTATCCCGAATTCTCCTGCCGCGCTCCTCTGGGTCTCGCCGAACACACACCATTTCCCCTGCAAAGAAGCTGCAGTTCGGTTCGCGTCCAATCGAAACACCCGGTTTGCCGCCTTCGGACGTGGGCCGGTCTCGCTAAAAGACCCAGCCCTCAGTCTACCGGACGCAGGCGGGTTGACGGGTTCTGTTGCCCTACCTGTGCGCTGCATTCCTCTTAGACGCGGGAACACTCGACATGACATCCTCTGATCGGGAGGTTCTCCGCACATGAAAGACCCGGAACAGTCGCTGTTTGAATTTTCAGCGCAACTGCTCGATGGAGAAACCTTGAGCATTTCGGAATTCGAGGGACGCGTACTTCTCATTGTGAATACCGCCAGCAAGTGCGGCTTCACCCCTCAGTACACAAGTCTGGAGCATCTCTACCGAACGTATGCGTACAGGGGATTCACCGTTCTGGGCTTCCCCTGCAATCAATTCGGCCAGCAGGAACCGGGAACCGCCGCGGAAATTGCCAGCTTTTGCGAAAGCAACTATGGCGTCAGCTTCCCCATGTTCGCAAAGATTGACGTCAACGGACCGCTGGCCCATCCCCTCTTCCAATTTCTGAAACAGCGGAAGACCGGCCTGTTCGGCCTCCAGCGGATCAAGTGGAACTTCACTAAGTTTCTGGTGGACCGCGAAGGCACCATCATCCGGCGTTATGCGCCCAGCACCGATCCTCATGACCTGGTGCCCGCGATTGAGGGCCTGCTCGGTCGGCAGTAGGCGTCGGGCATCCGCGCAGTTTCGGCTCTTGCGATATGCTTCGGTCCAAGGCTGCAGTTCTAGGACCTGTTTCGGGCCCTCGGCGATCGGTGCCGCCAAATTGGTGCAGAGAGGAACAACGGCTCGATGCGACGAGATTTTCCCATGATCCTGGTTCGGATCGTCGTGGGAATCGTGTTCATAACCGAGGGGCTACTCAAATTTGTGCACCCCGAGGAACTGGGTGCCGGGAGATTTGCGCAGATCGGCTTTCCCTTGCCGCAATTGCTGGCCCCGTTTGTCGGTGGAGTGGAAATCGCCGCGGGCGCGGCAGTTTTGCTGAACCTGTACGCGGGCGATGCGGCAGTGCTCTTGCTGATCGTGATCGCCACGGCGCTCCTGACCACCAAGGCTCCTATCCTGATTGGACGGCCGCTCTGGATCTTCCACATTCCCAAAAACGTTGCTCATACGGGGGTGCTGGCGTTCTTGCACGAAGCGCGTACCGACTTGAGTATGTTGTTCTGCCTGATCGCAGTGCTGGTTGACTCGGGTGCGCACCTCGGTCGTAAGAAGCAGTGGTACCAGCGCTGAATTTCCTCTAGCGGGAAGAGCGTCTTCCGTGCCCTATCGTTTGGGCGTTCTAAAGAGAGAGAGCGGCCTCAGATCTCGTCCGCGCAAAAGGTGCTATACCGGGTTTCGACTTGATACCTGGGGCGGCACGAAACCGACCCGGGAAACGACGCCAGCCAGCGCAGGCTCGAGCCGTTCAGCGCTCGAACTTGATTCGAAAATTAGTCCGCTTCAACCGTCGAATCGGTAAGCGCTGAGGGCCGCTCCCATCGGCTCATCGCTGAAAATGCGCGTGCCCGGCGCGTGACCGCCCGCTCCCGCCGCCACCATCAGCGGAATCAGGTGCTCTTCGCGCGGATGGGCAAATGTCGCAAAAGGTCCGTGACGCCAGGAAGTCAACAGCGCATCGCGGTCCGGGGCCGGTGACTCCACCGCATGTGTCAGCCATGTATCAAATTCCCGCGCACGCTCCGAAGTTTCAGGGCGGAGATAGGCACGAAGATTGTGGAAGCTCATGCCGCTTCCAACGATCAGTAGTCCTTCATCACGGAGGGGCGCCAGGGCGCGTCCGGCGGCGATGTGCTGCGCGGGGTCAAGCTGCCCATTTGGCGTTAACGCCAAAGACAACGTGACCACTGGAATCTCCGCGTCAGGGAACGCGACCTTTAGAGGCACGAAGACCCCGTGGTCGTAGCCACGGGTAAGGCTGAAGGCCGAACCCAGTCCAGCTTGGCTCAATAAACGTGCCACTTGACCGGCCAGGGCGGGGTTGCCGGGTGCAGGCCACTTCAGTTGGTAGGTGTGGGCAGGGAAGCCGGAGTAGTCGTAAATGAGCTCTGGTTCAGCCGCGGCACCTACTGTAAGAGTTGGCTCCTCCCAGTGTCCACTGATCACCAGCAATGCCTTTGGTCGGGCGGGCAGGGTCGCCGCTAAACCTTCCAGAAAGTGCTGCGTGGCATGCCAGGTCTCGGCGGGACCCCAGGTCCAGTCCATAAAAAAGCAGGGACCACCGCCGTGAGGAATAAAGAGGGAGGGCTGGCGTTGGGAATTTTGGCTCATGGCACTTCCTGACCCGGACTCTGCGGTTGACTGCCCGGTAGATGGTCGTTGGAACAACTATCTTAGAGATGCCCGTAGCTGTACCCCGGATTCGGCAATGCTTATTCCACCGGCGCAGCCAGGAAGTAGGCATAAACCAACATAGCCACGCCGATGAAGCCCGGAATGATGCCGCAGAGAAACGGCGAGCCCTGTCCGGTGCCGATCAGAACACGCAAAAAGATGACCAGCGCCAGTCCGACGGCTATATTGATGACGCCAGCCACCTTCATTCCTTCAATGCCTCTAATCCTCTTCAGGCGATCCTGTTCGCGCAGCAAGGCCACGGCCGCCTGCGCACCCTCACCCGAAGACTCGGCCAGACGACGGAAAGTCTCCGCTTTATAGAACGCCTCACGCTCCTTGCGCCGGCTCTCGATCCAGCTCACAAGGGGGATGAAGACGACAAACAGGCTCACCGCGCCGACAGACAGAAACACCCACATGCCGAAGTTTTCAGGCGCCAGATCTTCCGGATTTGTTAACAGATTCATTGCGAGGTGAATCATTGCGTCCTCCTGCTGTTCTCGTAGGGTTTCTTCCCCATGCGACCGGTACGACAGCATCGCGCGTAAGCCGGTTGCATTTTTTTGATGTTCTTGGATTCGGACGCAAAGCCCCTTCGAGCCAAACGTGGACTATGCTCAAAACGGGTGCGCACCACATACGAATTCAGCTGCCGTCAGGAAAGCCGCCGCGATGGAGCACCATGGGGAAGTGCGGCAAAGTGACGGGCTTGCGGACACGAGCGCGCCAGCCATCCGGGTCCGGTTCCAGCCCCGCAAGAAGCCGAGAGGGCCCGGCGGAATCTCCTACCAGTTCCTCAAGCACCGAGCGCAGATTCGCAACGTTGGCTCGGCCGAAGCGTTCTTTCCATCGTTCTTCGAGAACCGCGAGGCGGTGGCGATAGTTCGTCTGCGCGGCAATGCCGCGAGCGGTCAGTCGAGCTATCTTCGCGGATCCTCCGCTGGGGTCTGGACCGACGGCGACCAATCGTGCTTTCTTGAGAATCCCCGTGCCCATGTTGATAGCCTCTTTTGACACGCCCGAAAGGGAAGGAAGGTCGCGCACCCTGGCACCGTTCTCGTCGAGAACGCGAAGTAAGTTCGCACAGGTCGCAAGGGAAATCGGGAACTCGCGTTCAAATTCAATCACAAAGGAGAGCAGCACCTTGGCCAGCAGTGCGTGCAGTGGTAGATCCGCTGCTGAAGGACGTTCTGTCTCATCGAGCGGCCGCAGACGGGGATCGGGAGGAGCGCTGAACAGCCCGTACTTGAGGATTGGCATGCAGTCCGGCAAATCTATCTCGAGCTGAGAAGCTAATTGCGCCAGGGCGTCTTGAAGGCGGTCGATTGTTCCACTGCCGAAACGCTGTCGCCAAAGGCTTTCAATATCCGCAGCGAGCGGTTGCCAGATCTGTTGCGCGCTGCGGCCGGCAAAAGTGGCGCGCACCATCCACGCATTCTTGGGAGGCTTGGGGCGCTTGTCTCCCGGATCGGGAGCGACCGAGATATATCCCCACCGCTGCATGCCGGCGAGATTGGTGGGCGTGCGCGCCCGTCGCTCTAGCTCGCGAACAGAAATCCCGTTTTCACTTACGAATCTCATGCAATTAAGCCACATCACCCATGGAAACCAGCCAGGGAGCGTGCAGCGATCCTGCAGAAGCGCCAAAGTCCGTGGTCCGATGCGGGCATGCGGCGCTCGGCCTCGTTGTCGAATTCGATGGTGAAGGCGACGAGTACCTGCGACAGGAGGGTGGTCAGAGGAAATTCGCCATCCATGGCGCTGATGATCTCATGGGGCACGGATGAGGAAAAAAATAGCCGCCGTCGAACCTCGCGCGCACGATAGATCCGTTTGACAGCAGAGCGGGAGAGCAAACTAATTGCAGTGTGTCGTCGAGTCTGAACAGTGAACGCCCACCCGTCAGCCCTTTCGGAGGTTGACGGCAACAAATTGCAACCGGATCTCCGGTCCGCTTGTCTCACCTCAACGAAAGGCCAGACGTGAATGTCATCTCAAAGAGCGCGAGCGGTGACCTGGTCGACCCAAGCCTGACCGACCCTGACCGCGCCGATGTGGACCGCGTGTTGACGGGGGAAACTAGCGCGTTCGAAGGAATCGTGCACCGCTGGCAGGGGCCGTTGATCAACATGGCCTGGCGTTACTGCCGTGATCGCGGTCGTGCCGAGGAGCTTGCCCAGGAAGCCTTTGTCCGCGCCTGGCGCGGGTTGCCGCAGTGGCGGCGCGAGTCCAGCTTCTCCACCTGGCTGTTTGCGCTGGCCGCCAACGTCTTTCGCAGTGATTTGAAGCGCTTTCCTTCAGGCAATCTCCCCATGGATCAGATTGCGGAGCCGTCAGGCCCAGCTACGCAACATCGCGAGCTTGCCGAGAGACTCAGCCACGATGCCGTCCGGCGGGCAGTGCTGGCCCTGCCCGAGCGTTACCGCGAGCCACTGGTCCTGTTTTATTTCCACGAAATGGATGTAGCAGTGGCGGCGCGGACCATGCGCCTGCCCGAGGGAACCTTCAAAGCGCGGCTGTCGCGGGCACGAGCACTCCTCAAACGGCGTTTCCCGCATCTCCAAGAAGAGCACGTAGCTATCAAGTTCCAAGCACCGATCAATGGAAAGGAGGCCTGAGAATGAACCCGACGAACCAAAATAAGGAAGCTAACGAATTGACAGAAATCGACCGCATCCTGGTATCGGAAGAGCTACTCGTCCCCTCCTCGGGATTCCTCGCCTCAGTGATGGAACGCGTGCGCGAAGAAGCTTCTGCCCCGCCTCCCATTCCGTTCCCGTGGAAGCGCGCTGTGCCTGGAATCGTCGTCGCTACCGGTGTGCTTGGATGGGGCGCTGTCGAATTGGCCCGGCATGGCCTGGAGGCGTCCTCCGGCCTTTCGATGACCGAGCCTCACGTGCCGGTATCGATGCTTGGACCGCTCGAATCTGCAGGCTGGGTCGTGATCGCGCTAGGCTGTTCGCTGGTTTCCTGGATATTCTCGCGACGTTTTACCGGCAGATCGGATTCGTTGTAGTTATTGCCCCGCTATTGAGCACTGCTGTGCTTAGTACTACAGTTGTATTTCACTCAATTCCTGGAAAACGGACGAAAGCCCGGTCCTAAAGGCCACGTAAATTCGCCATCTTTCAGGGGGTTGAAACCCCCTGCTCCCTCCGGGATCTTCG
>CZKL01000318.1_pt2 | contig 10597 bp, 18 predicted proteins | sample 1122441 | NCBI WGS metagenome assembly CZKL01 (sample SAMEA3539301, study PRJEB10725) | soil metagenome | biome: tundra; feature: field; material: soil | place: USA | collected 2010-05 | depth 0.15 m
GTCAGCTCTTGGCTGCCATCAGAGCGCTGGAAACTGAAGATTAAGAAGGAGTACTACCAAGTTCCTTGTAGCCGGGCCCCCACATGACTGATGCTGAGAAAATCGCCAAATACGATAGGATCGTCGAAATCATCAACGATGCAATTGCCCTTGAGAAGTACCACCGCGAGACAGGCGCTCATCCGAGCGCGATTCCCCAAACACGCACCCATGCCTACCAGAAGATTTTTGAATTGATTACAGGAAAGCGAATCTGGCTTTAGGGTTTAGGAATCACGCCTAGAGCTCGCTCGCGCACAAGTCTTAAATCTCTGCGTCCATGTAGACAGGCTATGACAAGGGAATTGTCGGAGCGGACCAAATACCAGAGCGAGTACGGGAATTGTTCGAGGTTTGCCCGTCGAAGTTCTTTGTATACCTCGGGATGTGCTTCTGGGTTGGTCGTGATCAGCTTGGCAGCTTCATCAACGCGGTCATAAAACATCTGACCCAGACCTTCACGTCTCTCCTCGTACCAATCGCTAGCTTCATCTATCTCGCGGCGGGCGATAGGGCTGAAGACCAGTTTCAATGGGGTCTCATTTGTTGAAGCCGCCGCCGCCCTTCGGCAATCACCGTTTTTGCATCCACCGCGTTCTTGGCGTCCTCATCAATCGTCTTCATCCGCTCATCAAGGATCGCACGAGTTTCCTCGTCGATTTCATCTTCGGTTCCTGGCCTAACAGGTGTGGCGCTCATGTCAAACCTCTCCTCCAATCGTAGCCTTGGCTTTTTTTGCAGTCAACGACTGGATCAGCTTACTCCCGCTTTAAGGTTCTTGATGTTTCGCCGAAGTCTCGCAACTGCTGGCTTTGGGTCGATACTCGCCTTGGCTTCCTGTTCAAACGTCGTGGTTTGTTGATCAAGGATCGAGCTGGCCTCTGGATCGATTTCGCCTTCAGGCCCCAAACTGGCGGGCAAGCTGCTCATAGCGCCACCTCTCGGGTCATAGTAGTCACCTCTGTTGCGGCGGTCAATGTAAACAGCTATGCTGCCGCCCCGATGCAACACGATTACGAAAGACTGGTCGCCGAAGCCTTGAGCAATCCTGGCCGCATACACGCGGCCTATTCGGCACTCCACGAATTTTCATTGGGTAACCAATGGTTGGCGATGATCCAAATCGATCAGGCCGAGCCCATCGCTACGTTCATGCAGTGGAAAGAGATTGGCCAAAACGTCCGCAAGGGTGCAAAGGCGATTGAGCTCATCATGCCGGTCTTCAAGAAAACGAAAACCGAAGTCACCGGCCAAGACGAAGAAAGGATATTCTTCATCGCTCGACGCCATTGGTTCCCACTTTCCAGGACCGAAGGAGCCGAATATGTTCCCACGCCCCTTCCAGACTTCGACATTAACCGCGCCCTTCTCGAGCTGAACATCAAGGAAGAACCGTTTCAAGCCATGTCCGGGAACTCAATGGGATACGCCAAGACGAATAAACGGACCATCGCTGTCAGTCCTTTAGCCTTTGACCCTCTGAAGACAAAAATCCATGAAGCGGCCCATGTAATCCTGCACACAGATTTGTTCAGCAGCCATCCCGCCAACGCTATGCCCCGAGATGTAAAAGAAATCGAAGCTGAAACGACTTCGTACCTGGTTTGCTCGGCGCTCGGACACACCGTGAACCTTCATTACGCTCGCGGGTATATTTCCTCTTGGTTAAACGACAAGACTTTAGATAAGGTCCGTTTTTCCAGAGTGTATGCTTCGGCAGATGAAATTCTTCGTGCCGGACGAATCAAACCTACCGAACAAAAAGACTTATCGCCATACCTACCGGACCTCTCTATAAACGGCGAAGCGCCAAACCGTTAAAGCTGCGCACGCAGGTTGAAATTGTGGCCGACCGGGAAGCAGCAGTCGCCTGACCGTTCAATTTCTCTTACAGGTCGATTAAGCAGATAGAAGAACTGACTGATGCCAAACGCCAGAATGGGCCCGTTTGCATTCGACGGTCGGTGTTGACGCGCGGCTACCCGACGCAAAAATCCGACCGATGAGATACGGACAGAGGTGTCTTGAGAGTGGGAGCAATTTCTGGTCAATGTTGTCGAAAATGCGTGGCATAGGATGTGAATGTCCAAAATCCGTACTGAGTTACGGTGAAGAAATGGTTTCTTTTTCAAGCCTTGAATGCTGGGTAGGTTGCGTTAATCCAGCCTTCTACTAACTTCAGAAAAGACTTGGCATGCAAAAGAAGCTCGTCGGCTTCAGTAGTCGTTGCGATGGTGGCGCCGGTGTAGTCAATTTCATTCCTCTTACGGCGGCAGGCATCGAAGTAGTCGGCGAGATGTTCGGAGGGCTTGCCGAGAGCCAGCTTGGCTCCCTCGAAGGTCAGCCGATGATGGCTTGGCACCCTGGCTATACGGTATCCGGCGCAGGCAATGGCCATCTTGGCCGTTTGGAGTGCGGCGTTGTAAGCAGTGGCGAAGCGGCGGTCCTCAGAGAGTGCGGGAATTGCCGCATCGGCAAGATCCCGTGCCACAAGGCGGCGGATCTCAGTTAACTCCTGGCCGCTGGTTGTGTGCCTGTGAACCTTATTGTCTTGAAGCAGTTTCTTCCAACTCATTGAGCGTGCCCATCAAGGGAATTGTCTTGCCCTTCAAAACAGAATGGAGAAAGTGGTCTTCCGCTGCGAGTTTTCTGCGGAATTCCTCAGGGGAATACAGCGTGACATTGACATCGCGACGGAAGCGGGTTTCCAGCTTTCGCAGAGCGGGTAGAAGGTCGATTTGCTTCAATGTTCCAACGACCATCAAGTCTACATCGCTGGCAGAGTGTTCCTCGCCGCGGGCAACGGAGCCATATAGAAATGCTAGTTGAATGCGGGCGTCAAAGCGGGTGAGAGCGGACTTGAGCGCCGGCACAAGTCCGCTGGTCTTGTCGAGCAGACCGTGCAGTTCGGGAAAGAGCGGAGAGTCGGCATTCGCCTTGAAATAAGTCCGGCGGCCATCCTGGCGGCGCAAGAGCAAGCCCGCGGCTACCAATGATTCGAGCTCACGCTGGAGGCTGGAGGGAGTCGTATTCAAATAGCGGGCCAATTCGGTCATGAACCACCAGTGTTCCGGCTGGAGCAGGGTAGCGGACAGCACACCAGCCCGGATCGTAGGGAAGAGCGCCTCAAGAGTGCTGGTTGTACGCATAATGAGTAATTATAGACGCAAAATACGTATATGCAATAAAAGAATTCATGCAGTATTGCCAAGTTCGAAAATTGACGAACCTGATCAGAATTGCACGGGGGGGAGTCCGTCTCAGACCTGGAGGCAGGCATCCTCTGCCGTTGCTCGGCATAGGTTGGAAAAACCGACGCTCGTGGGTCGATGGCCGTTTGTGCTTTAAAGCATATTCAAACGAAGGTTGCCTTCAGCAAAAGTTTCCCGATCAGTGCGGGGCCATCGGCAAAAAGGTCACGGAGAGGAAACAGAGGCGACTGCCGGAGATCACCGTTGCCGCCGAAACCTAGAAATCGAAAACAACGTACCGTGGTGGACACGAATGTTCGGGTGGCGGTCATCTCCGGCTTCCGCGTCCAATACATTGCTGGCCGAATCCCGAGCGCCTATCTTCTCCATCGCTGGGCGGACGGGGAACACTTTGTGTGGCTCTACTCGGAGGATATTCTCGCCGAGAGAATGGAAGCTCTGAAGGTGTGCAGGTTCTATCTGTTGCGATCGCCCCCTTCATCCATCCGACTTCGTAGTTGTGTTGACTCAGGTTTGGATGAACTGTACAGTTAGATCAATTGAAATGGAGAGTTTATGGCGACCACAACACCGAACAGGGATGGCGCGATCGTAGTCTCGGTACTGAGCCTGCGTACCAACCTTGGCAAGATCCTCCGCCGTTTGGATGTCGAACAGCGCTCCCTGGTTATCGAAAAGCGCGGGACCCCTACCGCCGTTCTTCTGAACATCCGCGATTATGTCAAACTTGCCGCGCCGGAGCCCGAGGTTCTCAGGATCATTGGTGAGGAAGCCAAGCGGAATAAGACCGCTGCTCTGACTTCGCGTCAGATCGATCAAGTCATCAAGGCCGCAAGATCTGAAAAGAAGAAGCGGTAATGTTTCCGTTGCGTCTCGTCATTGATACGAACGTCCTGGTCTCGGCGGCACTCAAACCCGACGGTCTTCAGCGAACTACGTTTCTTCTGGCGATCACGAAGCCAGGCCGTTTGTATGTTTCACCGCCTGTTCTCGAAGAATATGCAGAGGTGCTGTCCCGGCCCGAATTGTCCATTCGAAGAGGGTTGCGGCTTCAACTGCTTCAGCTCATCAAGAACCAAGGACATCTCGTAACTCCCTCGCGCCATATCGAGGTAACGAGCGACCCGGACGACAACGTTTTTGTCGAGTGTGCCGACGCGGCTCGCGCCGACTTTCTGGTCACCGGCAATCGCAAGCACTTTCCGGCTTACTGGAAGAATACGAAGATCGTCACGCCCCGCGAGTTTGTCAGCCTGGTGTCGCCGCATCTGATTCCCTGATCGAGTTCTCAGCGCGCTGCGAACCCCTCAGACAGCCACAACATGTTAACTGGCGATGTGAGTGTGCGCGGAAGGTCGCGCGCCCGAAAATGTGAATTGCCAAACCCTCATAGACTCATCGTCTACCGGGTTGCCGTTCTCCGCTCTTCTGTTGCTACGGAAAAACGCGAGGATTGGGACGAGCGGCAACTGAAGGCTGGGGTTGAAGTCGTGATCTGCCATCCGAAACTGGTGGAGACGGGGCTCGACCTGCTTGCATTTCCCACGCTGTATTTCTATGAGACCGGCTATTCGCTGCACACCCTACGCCAAGCGAGCCGCCGTTCCTGGCGCATCGGCCAGCGCCACGATGTTCTGGTAAGGTTCCTTACCTATCCATGCACGATGCAGGATACCTGCCTCCGCCTGATGGGCAATAAGATGCTCGTCGCACTCATGATGGAGGGCAAGTTTTCGGGTGAAGGCTTGCAATCGCTCGACACAGACGAAGACTTGATGAGCGCGATGGCGCGCGAGTTGGTTGAGAAAGCCGGGGTCGGGGAACCTGCAGACAAAGCCTGGCGTGAGTTGGATCGTGAGCACTGGAAGTCGCTGCCACAGCCGCCAGCAGCGCGGGTCGAGGCGGAGGGAAACTCTGAATTCGAGCTGTCCGGCGGAGAACCCAGTGGTCCACCAGTGGAATCGGCCGCCACCTGCCCTGTCGAGACAGCTGCAGTTGTGCAGGTCAGTAGAAAGCCTCTACCGTGGTCCACAGCTTCGGAACCCGCGGTGCAGCTGAGCCTCTTCAGCTGAGCCTGCATTGGACGGAGCTTTGTTTTAAGTCACCCGATAACAACGCATAAGGAGAAACAGCTCGATGGCCAGTCTCAAAGCAGAAGCTCTGCTGCGCGAGTTCAACTACAACGGCATTCGCATCCCCGATCCGGCCCCGCAAATGACGGTCGAACAGGTCCGAGATCTTCTCACGCCGACCTACCCGGAGATAGCAACCGCGACGCTCGCCGGCCCGGAAGACACTGGGACCGCTCTGTGCTATACCTTCAGCCGCGCGATCGGATCGAAGGGTTAAGCCGTGCCCAGGCCCGCAATGTCGCAAGAAGCGCTGGCGGAGTTGTTTCTCAAAAGGGCTGCCGAACCACCCCCGCAAGCCAATCAGATCCTGGCGAGCCATCTAAAATGCAAGGAATCCTGCGATCTCGCACACGCCGTCTCAGAAGCCATAAGCCGGCATGTGGCGGCGGGCAGCCATGGGCTCCCGACGCCGCCGGATCTGCTTCCGCCGCTGGGGTAGCGGCTCTCGCCCCAGCCTTCGGCCAGGCCTTGCCGTCGCTCGCCGACGTTCGCACCAAGTTCAGCCACGAGGCAAACGCGGAACTGATCTACGAACTCTGCGCCGCCCTCGTACGCGAGGGGTTGGGGACTGCCGAGACCTGGAAACAGTGTGGCGGCAACGCCCTTGCGTTCGCTCAGCACGCCATGATGAGCGGCATTGGCGCCGGGCGGGGCGACCTGTTGCGGCGCAATGTCGAATACCACCTTGAGGTGAGCGACGTCCTGGGACGGTACGGCAGCGATATGGCGCTCGAAAGCGGACAACTTGCCGTCACCGTCGAGTGCAGCGGAGCCGGGTATCTCAAGATCGGGCCGGCGATCGATGCGCTGGAGGCGGAAGTTGAGGGACTTGGAGCGGCGTTCTATTGGGCTTTGACCCATGCGCTCTATCGTGTGATGAGGATCTACAACCACGACGATGCGCTCATGTATGAGGAACGGCTGCATGAATATGCCGACGAGGACGAGGAAGGGAACGGCGGCCAGTACGAATTCCCCGAGGTGGAGAAGGCATTGCCTGAGTGCATCCGGAAAACACTGAAGCGCGAGGGCAGTGCTTGGAGAGCGCGCGACCGCGAGTTGCTGTGCAGGGCTCGCCATGGCCGATATCGCTCCTGGCTCACACGGCTACGGCGTATCCAGCGGATTTCCAGGATTTCGTTCAAGCAGTCTCGGGACTGCCTCGAATCCGGTTACTATGACGATCCTCCACTGCCGTCCTTGCTTGTCTCCTTTAAAGAGCACGACGCCATCATCGCCTGCTTCGATGACGGGCGACAATCATAAAGTTCGACCGGAAAGAAAGCTTGACGTCCGACACTTCGACGAAGAAGGCCAATCCATGATGGAGGGCAGCGCCGAGCCGGCGCTATGCGTCGTCTTCTCGCCCGGGGAAGGGAAGCAAGTCCGGCACGCACTCCTGGCTGTGGAACGCTTTGTCGCGATTAATTGCGAACTCTTTGAATTGGTCGAGGAAATTCGGGAAGTGGGGTAGCTGCCTTAATACAGTAGCTTCTACATGTTGCGTTTACTCTTGCGGTAATGGTTTGTGCGCGGCTGCTGTCATCAGCTCGCGACGCTACCTGCAAACAGCTTTCGAATATGCTTCCGGGCCAGCAATGTAGGCACCCACGTCAGCTTATAAAGCATGGAGCCTATTTCGCAGGTTCAGATTCCAAGAACGACAAGAAATGCCTCCAATGCTAGATTGGAGACTTGGGGATGATGGGCCTATATGCGAGTGGTGTTCGCTATGGCCTGCAGCCGAGGCTAAACGGCACCGATTAGAGCGCTCGCTCGAAGATTGCGGTAGCGAGGGTCAAGCACGCCTCTTGCACCGCTGCCCAGCTCTGCCACCGCCGTGCCAAGCCACTATATTCCCGAAGATCAACCTCGTCCAGATCGTAGGGCAGTGGGCTCGCCAACTGTACCTGAAGTTGCTGCAGTGCAGACTCTCCGTTCGACTGCGGATATAGGACATCGAACGATCTCAGCGCCAGAAGCGTCTCCTCTTCGCCAAGTTGATCGGACAACGCAACGAAATCAAGATAATCACGAGTAGCGTTCCGCTTGAGAATCAGCACCGCCTTGATCCGCAGCATCTCTGCCAAGGTTGGCACCGTGATAATGTGGCCGGCACTCTCAATCTGAGTTGTCTCCAATGGCTGCTCGCGGATTAGCTGACGTACTCCAGTTTCGATTCCATCGAGGCTGCCGAGAATGAGGACGGGACGGGCCACGCGGGCCGTTGACCATCCCGCTACACATTCCAGATCGGACAACACCTGATCGAAGGTCCCGCGCAGATCAAGGACGATATGATCGGCGTCTGAGGATAGACGGTGGCGCGCATAAATCGCTGCAGCGGTACCACCCACGAGAACCGCCCCGGGAAGGATAGCCTGCAAGTGGGCCGCCGCGGATAAGACCTGTTCCCACTCAGGCAAGCTTTTGTTCGGCATAAGACCTCCAGAAGTGGTATCTCTGAGCGAAGCGGTCGCTTTCCCGAGTGCGGGCGATCCGCAGCACCTTGGCCATTAGCGCCTTGTCAGCAAGCGCCGCGTCGCGCATACCGGCCCAGTCCTGACGCTTTCCACGAGCGATAATATCGTCGATAGCGGCCAGCGTATAGCCATTGTGATTGAGGTGGCGATGCTGCATTTAATCAGAACCTCCGCTATGGACTTTCTTTAGGATACTAGACCCGCTCTCATGAGTGAGCAGATCCTTCACATCGTTGTTTGATCCATCGCGTAGTCACCTGCACCCCTCAGCTTTCGCGATGGCTGCGTCAGTGGCTAAGACGTCATCACGCACGTTTCCTCCGTCCCGAACGTGGTCAGGGTGCAGCGCAAGTATCGTACCTGCCCAGATACGAGCAGCCTTCAACGCTTCATACATCTCCTGACCGGCGTTGAGAAGGTGCGCCTGTTTCTTCGCATCGGCGACGGTTTCCGGGTTGTCTGTGTTGACAAAAGAAACTTCAAGTCCAAGCCCTTCGAGATCCGACACCCGGAACTTAATCTTCCTCGGTGCCGATTTGTGCTTTGTTTCGCTCATCTCTCTCCTTTCGGCACTGTCGTAGTGCCAGCGGCTAACGCCACGCCGCAGTCTTGACGCCGGTCTGGTTTGCGCCCCACCACAACCTGTTGGGGCAACTGTACTAAGGCATCTACCCCACTTCGGGAATTATGTTGAGCGCTGCATAACAGGAATGGGAGAAACGCCATGCAGGTGCATGTGTCGATCGGGGAGAACCATCGCTTCGAGCTGCGTGAGGCGCTTCTGGTCTACCGCGACCGGCAAAGCAGTTTCATCACCTGCCACGATGTGACGGTCCACAAGCACGCACCGCCCACTCTCGGTCCGGCTCAACCCCTCACGGTGGCATTCATCGAATCCCTAGTTCGCTCCCTCAGCGGCGGTTGTGAAGCCGACGTCTTTCTGGTGGACCCCGGCGCAACGTCGTCAGATGTTCTACGAGAACTCCGAAGGGAAGGCCGCGGAGCTGAACGGCCGTTTCTTCCCTCAACCTCCTCTGGTGTGGCGGGTCTCGAATGGAGAGCTCACCATCCGGGCGCTCACAGAAAACAAACGGCCTGATGGTTCAACGAAGCTCGCGGTCGCTCCCTTTTGGAACTTGTCGGACGACGGACGCGTCTGCACAGGCACCATGCGGCGCCCGGACATTGCCTCCGTGGGTGCAATTCCAGCCTGGGAGCGCGGCGTCTACGAGAGCGCCTTCACGCACGCAAACATCGGTCGCCTGACGCGTCATGAGGGCGGGTTCGAGGGACTGTGGACCGGGCTGGCAGGTAAGCGTAAGCAGTTCCCGCTCCAAACACTCATTGTCTTGCCTCAGACGCTGACACAGTTCGTGCGCGGAGAGAGGGGCTAACATGCGCATCGAGCATACTCTTCCTCGCGATTTGATCGGTCAGCGAGCGTTGCGCGTTCTGGTTTTCGGAGCAGGCGGGACCGGCAGCGCCATCGTCATGGGCCTTCCCTATCTCGACCAGGCGATGAGAGTCTGGGGGAGATCTGGCGGATTGGAAGTTGTCATGATGGACGCCGATACCGTCTCCGAAACAAACTGCGTCCGTCAGCCATTCTCGATCTCAGACGTCGGGCAGAACAAGGCGACCGTCCTGATCAATCGCATCAACCTGTTCTGGGGAACAAGCTGGCGGGCAGAACCTTTCAATTTTGATGACCGGACCATTGACCGGATACAGGATGCTCCGGTTGACTTGCTGATCGGCTGCGTGGACACGAGAGCGGCGCGAAGCATCATTGCGCGCGCACTGACCAAGGCCAGAAACCGCACAGCCTATTGGCTCGATCTCGGCAACAACGCTGCAAGCGGACAGTTCGTTCTCGGCCAACCATTGAACGCGCGCAACCGTAGGAAGGTCGCCCGCTTGCGCACCGTGAGCGAACTATACCCTGAGATCATCGACGTCGAATCTGGTGAAGATCCGCTTCCCAGTTGCTCTGCCGTCGAGGCCCTGGATCGCCAGGAACCATTTATCAACCAAACACTGGCATCGAGCGCGCTGGCCATGCTGGCGCGGCTCTTCCGCTATGGAAAGCTTACGCATCACGGCGGCTTCTTCAATGCGCAAAGTGGACTCATGAGCCCGTTGCCCGTCGATCCCCAGCTATGGTCGAAGACGCGGAGACGCGCTCGGCGGCTATGATCCCAAGATCATCATTCACCAGGAGAGACATCCATGTTCAAAGAACTCGCACCAGTCCTGCGCGACCGCTCGGTTTTACTGACGGTCACACTTGTCGATGCAGATCAGATTCGGGTGAATATTGTGCCGAAGAAGCTGAAAGACGGCGACAATGACGCCCTCACCACTCCACTCAGCGTAACCGGCACCGCGGAGGAACTCGACACTGAGTTGTCCTCGACCATCGTCGGCTTTGTCAGTTCCCACCTTCAGATGAAGAACACCTTGGAGAAGGCAAAGGCCGAAATGGATGCGGCTTCCAAGGCGGCGCGGGCGGAGACGCGTGCAAAGTCGAAGACAGCGGGGAAAAAGGACCAGCCGAAGACGGAAACCACGCAGCTTACCGCGACTGCGAGGACCGTCGAACCTGCGAAGCCGGCTCCGCCCCTCTGTGCCAACATGAGTGAGACAAGTAGTTCCTTAACAATTACTGTAGGGCGGGGAAAGAAATCTCACTTTGATAAGCATGAGCAAGAGCATTACTTCTTCCGCTGCG
>CZKL01000104.1_pt1 | contig 10464 bp, 9 predicted proteins | sample 1122441 | NCBI WGS metagenome assembly CZKL01 (sample SAMEA3539301, study PRJEB10725) | soil metagenome | biome: tundra; feature: field; material: soil | place: USA | collected 2010-05 | depth 0.15 m
TCTCGTGGCTTCAACTCAATCTCAAGTCGCTTGCCTCTGCTCATACTTCAGCGATACAGCCTGAAATGGCCGCCAACAAGTATCTATGTTGATTACCTTTATATGAGGTCACGGTACTAGGTTCGCCATTCGTGAAGGACTTGCGAGTTCAACCGACTAAGTGCAGGATGTTACAAAACTAGCAATCATCCTAGGTGTGAAATAGAAATATTCGGTGTACCTTGACTCCCAGATATCAAATGCATTCGTGACCGCAATCTGATGAGATGCGGCAGATAACAAGCGACCTCTTGATTCGGGAGGGTCGCCGAGGAGACGGCTATGCTGCAACCGAGTGGGGCGGTCCTGAACAAGATGGATACGCGGGCTCTATTATCCGCAATATCGGCCAGCCTGGACGAGATCCTTCCCAATGACTGTGCAACCTTGGACTACTTTGACGCTGGAACGGGTGCACTGACTGTCCAATTCCTCACTTCCTCAGATGGGGACGTTCCTTCCGGCACAGTCCGCCTGCCGCTTGAGGGCTCACCGGCCGGTGCAGCATTTCGAACCCGCAAGCCTGTTCTGCTGCAAAGAATGCAGGACTCTCCCTTCGCGAAAGAAGCAGTGCGTCACCTCACTGGGCTAGGAATGCATTCGGGATGCTGGGTTCCCCTCGTACATGCGGGCAGAGCCATTGGAACGATGACGGTCGCTAGCCGCCTCGAATTTGCGTTCAGCCAGCGCGACGCAGATATGTTGTTAGATGTCGCCATCCGGGCCGCTCTTGCCGTACACGATGCGCTAGAGCTAAGTCAAATTGCTGATCTATGCGACCCGTTGATAGATGAAATTCCATCCGTTCAAAGTCAGAAATGCTCATGAAGGTGCTCGATCGAGATGCTGGTCATGATGGCCCGCTCAACCACCTTGGCAAGCAATCTGGCCAGTGGATTCATCGGGCACACTTGCTAGCTATTCAGCTGGTTTCACGGAAACTAGTAGTAGCCCTTAGATGCGCTCTGTTGGGCGCGAGTGTAATGATTGCACTGCTTTCGGATGTCCTCTCTTTCACACGTCCAAAGTTTGTCTTTGCGAGTTGCGTCAGAAAGAAGCATCCAGAAAGCTCGCACATCGTCGGGATAGGAAACTACGGTGCGCGAGGAAGACGTCAGAATTTGTGCCCGCTGAAAAGTCCGGCACTTCCCCGATGCAGAACCGACGTCTTCTCGGAGGATAAGTCAGTAAGGAAAGAGGTTCTGGGCCATGTCGAGCGTAGCAACTGCGTTTCAGAAAATCCTCAATAAGAAGGACAGAAAGAAATGGGTAAATTCGCACCGGTATCCAATTCAGAATCGTGAATCTGAGACAGTCGAGTCGCGCGAACTCCTACGCGACGTGCCATTTCCGCTCGAAGGAGCGTTTAGTCAGAACGAAGAGTGGCTCAGAGAATCACAGAGCATCGCGGGCATCGGCACTTATTCACTCAATATTCAGGCTGGACGATGGTGCTCTTCCTCCTTTCTCTATAAGTTGCTCGGCATCGGGAATCATTACGAGCGGTCTGTGGAAGGTTGGAAGACCCTCGTTCATCCCGAGGACCGGTTAGCAATGGCGGCGTACTTCGCTCACGACGTGGTGGGCAAAGGTCTGAATTTCGATAAGGAATATCGGATTATCCGCCAGTCGGACGGAGAAGTGCGCTGGGTACACGGCAAGGGCCGCCTGGATCGCGACGACCAGGGCAGGCCGTGGAGGATGCGCGGTACGATTCAAGAAATTACCGAGCGGAAACAGGCCGAGATGCGCTTGCAACTCGCTGCCAGCGTCTTCACCAATGCACAGGAATCTATCCTGATTACTTCAGCGGATGGGACCATCCTCGATGTAAATGAAAAGTTTTCGCAAATGACGGGTTATTCGCGCGAAGAGGTTGTGGGGCGGAATCCACGCTTGCTTCAGTCTGGACAGCATGACCCGGAATTCTATTCCGTCATGTGGCGTTCGCTCAAGGAGTCGGGACAGTGGTCCGGCGAGATCTGGAATCGCAGCAAGAGCGGACGAATTTTCCCGCAGATGCTCACCATCAGCTCCGTGCGGGATAACGACGACCGCATCCGTCACTATGTCGCCCTAGCATTCGATGTAACGGCTATCAAGGAGCGTGAAGGCAGGCTTGTTCACTTGACTCGGCACGATCCGCTTACAGGATTGCCGAATCGCGCCTTTCTTGCAGATAGACTCAATCAGGCCATGGCGCACAGTCGGATTGTGCAGCGCAACATGGCCGTGGCTTACTTGGATCTTGACTCTTTCAAAACGGTCAACGACACATACGGGCATGCAATTGGGGATCATTTACTCAAAGTGGTTGCCAAACGCATGCAACACGTTCTTCGCGAAGGCGATACGCTAGCCAGGTTAGGGGGCGATGAATTCGTCGTCGTCCTGCTCGACATTGAAAACGCAGATGCCGGTGCTCCGGTGATAGCGCGGCTGCTGGAAGCGGTCGCTCAGCCCATGCACATTGGACCGCTCGCTCTCAGAGTTTCATCCAGTGTTGGCATTACGTTTTATGCGCCGACAGATGACGCGGATGCCAACCAACTGCTCCATCAGGCTGATCAAGCCATGTATGAGTCAAAGCTCTCGAAGGACAGCCGTTTCTGCTTCTTCGACTCCACATCGACTCGAAGCCATCGCGGACGCCACGACGCTGTTGAACGCATGCATCGGGCGCTGGACGCCAACGAGTTCAAGCTCCACTACCAGCCCAAAGTCAATATGAGAACCGGCGAGGTCGTCGGCGTGGAGGCACTCGTCCGGTGGCAGCATCCTGACAACGGGCTAATGCTGCCTGACGCATTTCTGCCTGCCATTGAAATTGAAAATGATCCGCTGGAAGTAAGTCTCGGCGAATGGGTGATCGATACGGCGTTAACACAGTTGGAGACATGGCAGAATGCAGGCAGTGATCTTCCTATCAGCGTCAATATCGATGTCTTGCTGTTGCAGCAATCGGACTTTACAGCTCGCCTTGGTTTGCTCCTCGAAGCTCACCCCGATGTCGATCCATCTCGTTTAGAACTTGAAATTTTGGAGACCGGCGCCCTGATGGATGTTATCGCGGTCTCAAAAACACTGGATCGGTGCATGGAGTTAGGCGTATCCTTCGCTTTGGATGACTTCGGCGCGGGACATTCGTCTTTGACTTACATCAAACAACTGCCTGCGCGCGTCCTCAAAATCGATCAGAGTTTTGCGCGTGATATCTTGACCAGTCCTGAAGACCTGGCTGTTCTAGACAGCATTCTGCGGCTGGTTACCGCATTCGGACGGAAACCGATCGCGGAAGGCGTAGAGTCAGTCGAACTCGGATCGAAGCTGCTATGCCTGGGATGTGAAGTGGCCCAGGGATATGGCATTTCTCGTCCCATGTCCGCCGAGCATTTGCCCGAATGGATGGCTCAATGGCGAATCGATCCAGCATGGATGACCATTCGTTCTACCGAAAGCTGCAATCGGCAAGAAAACGTTAGGGTCCGAGAGGAATACCAACCGCTCAGCGTCATGTAAGTAGCCGTCTAAGTTGACAGTCGGATGGTGTTGTTATTCTTCCGCATCATTCGGCCCGCAAGGTTGCCATCGGATCCAACCGAGCCGCCCTTTGAGCCGGTACAAAAGCCGCCGCAAGGGCCGTGACCAACAACAGAAAAGCGGCGGTTCCCAGGCTGTAAGCGTCGATCGGGCTGACGCCAACCAGCATGCTGGTAATCATGCGTGCGAACAAAAAACTCGACACCAGACCCAATAGAACTCCGCTACAAGCCAGTGTTACCGCATGTTTCAAGACCATGCTCACTATCGTCCTTTTCTCCGCTCCGAAGGACATGCGCACGCCAATCTCGAATCTCTGTTGAGCCACGGAATAGGAGATCGTACCGTACACGCCCAGCATTGCCAACAGCAAGCCGATGCCGGCGAAAGACGAAACTAGAGCGGCGCGGAAACGCTCAGCCGCGATAGACGTACCCACCATGGCGTCCATTGTCGTGAAACGAAGCGCGATCTGCGGATTGGTCTGTGAAATTTTGTTTTGAACTGCATTGATCAACGCCAGGGGCTTAACCTGTGTCCGCAACACAAGGTGAATCTCGGTCGCGTAAAAGGGGTGCTGCCCCATCGGCATGTAGAGTGTCGCTCCCGGCCTCGCCGCGGGAGAATCTTGGCGCACATCGCCAACCACGCCGATCACCGTCATCCACTTATCTGAATCCAGTCCACATTGAATCTGTTTGCCAATCGGATCGGCATCGCCGAAGCTTTCTTTGGCCAATGACTCACTGATCACAGCTACAAATTGCGCGTTGTAGGTATCCTGCAGACCGAAGTCGCGTCCACGCTTTACGGGGATGCTCATGGTCTGAAAATAACCGGGGCTCGCCACGCTGAAGTAGGCCCAAGGAGCGTGCTTCGGATCGACAGGAAGTCCACCCCGCACGTTGTAATACCCGTTCGAACCATGACTTCCAGTCGGCAGTCCCATGATGCCTGCCGCATGTTCAACACCTGGCAGTGCGCCAAGTTGAGCGAACAAGCCGTTATACTGCTGCACGACCCGCAACGCGTCCTCTTTCGTGTGTGCGGGCGCATCGGCATCCACCACCAGCATCTGCGTAGTCTGGTAACCCAAGTCGCGATTGACCAGAGTGGACATGGTGCGCAACAACAATCCAGCGCTCATGGCCAGCACAAATGTCGCTGCCACCTCCGCGACTACCAGCCCATTCCGTAATACCGTCGCGCTCTTCTGTGTCATACCGCGAGAACTATCCTGCTTCAATGCTTCGCCCGGATCAACCTTCGTCGCCCGGCGAGCCGGCAGAAGCGACGCAATCACCGTGGTCAGCAGAGAAAGTCCGAGCGTAAACGCAAGCACGTAGTAGTTCAGATGAATCTCCGCGGCGCGCGGTAAACCTTGCGGGGCCATCGCCACCAATGCCCGAACTGCGGGAACAGACAGCAGGACTCCCATCACCCCGCCCGCCAGGGAGATCAGCAGGCTCTCGGCAGTGACCGGCCGCATCAGCTGCCACCGCGATGAACCGAGTGCCGCCCGGATAGCCAACTCTCGTTGCCGCTCCATCGCGCGCACCAATTCGAGATGCGTCACGTTTACGCAAGCAATCAACAGGATGAGGGCTACCGCTCCCGAAAGCAGCAGTAGCGTCGGCCGGGCATCCCCTGTCAGGGCCAGCTGTAATGGTCGAACAACGATCTCTTTCTTTCGATTCTCATCTGGATATGCTGCTTCCAGACGATGCGAGATCCCATCCAGTTCTGACTGCGCGGCACCGAAAGAGATGCCTGCTCGCACCCGCGCCACCGCTTTGTAATTGAAGGCTGTCCGCGACAACGACTCGGGCTTGAGCGGATACGCTTCCCAGACCTGTGTTCTGGCCGGGAAGTCGAAACCGAGCGGTAGAACACCGGCAATCTGCACGGCCTCGTTTTCGATGTGAACCACCTGCCCCAAGGCGGCCTGCGCACCGCCAAAATTGTCTCGGGCAAATTGCTCGCTCACCATTGCGGCGCGGTGAGCATCGTTTTCGGAGATCACGCGTCCGGCGATGGGATTGAGGCTGAAGACCTTAGGGAAATTCGCGTCCACACCGGTGACAACGGTGAAAACCGCGTGGTCGCGCAACTGCACGCCGCTGTTGCCACCTGAATAAAGACTCACCGCCTCGAGAGTCTGTGCCTGGTTGCGGACGTCTTGCCCGTCAGGTCCGGTTATGCCTGTCGATAGATGGCCGGTATCGGTCCAATGGGTTTGAACGACGGCAATCTTGTCCGCGTCCGTGTAGGGCAGGGGTGCCAGCAAGATTGATTGAACCACCGTGAAAATTGCGGTGTTGGCCCCAATTCCCAAGGCCAGCGTCAGCGTGGCCGTTGCCGTAAATGCCTTGTGCTTGGATAACTGCCGCGCCGCAAAGCGAAGGTCGAACGCGAACGAGCGGATTCCGTTTTCCCAGCCAGAGGACCGCACTTGCTCCGCCACAAGCGTCCTGCTTCCTGATTCGAGCCGCGCCGTTCTCCTCGCTTCCTGCTCCGACAGACCTCGCGCCATCAATTCCGCGGTCGCTTCTTCAAAATACTGATCCACTTCATCCGCCACTTCCTGATCCCGAGCGGTTCGACTCGTCAGGCTGCGTAAGCCGTGCTTGAGTTGACGCAGAAATGACATCGGGCTAACCTTCCGCTTTCAGTAACCGCGCGATCGCCGAAGCACGGCGATTCCAATCCTTGGTTTCTTGTTCGAGCTGCTTTTTGCCCAGGCGTGTGAGCGAATAGTATTTGGCGCGGCGCGAATTGGCCGTATTGCGCCACTCCGCATCCAACAGCCCGGCACGTTCAAGGCGCTGTAACGCCGTCAGCAGCGATCCTGGATTGACTTTGAAGACTTCCCGCGAGATTTGCTCCACGCGCCGCGCGATTCCGAAGCCATGCATCGGCTCCAGGCTCAGCGTCTTCAGGATGAGCATGTCCAGCGTTCCTTGAATCACATCGGTATTCGACTCAGTCATGGCACGACCATACGCCTTCTCAATATGACGGTCAAGATGTGACGATCAACATATGACGATCAAACTCAGCAAGCGGCAACTGGCGAAGAGCTTTTGCGATGAGTTATTTTTAGCTCCCACTTCAACGAGACGCCAGTCACCTGTTGCGCGGGTCTCGATTTTAAGATCTGTCAGACTACCCTCGATACCGGGCCTGTAACCGGCTCTATAAAAGGTTCAACGGAGTCGTCACCTGTACCGCTGAGACTTCGGACGCCACCCCTAACCTCTACAATAAAAACCGAATGGTCGTCCTCGCTGGCACTTCCCCATCGATCGATTGGCATTGGATCTGGCTCACCCTTGCCGCATTCATCGCGGGAGTGCTCAACGCCGTCGCCGGAGGTGGCTCATTTCTGCTGTTTCCTGCCATGCTCGGCACCGGCATGCTCCCGGTCCAGGCCAATGCCACTAATACCGTGGCCCTGTGGCCCGGCCAGCTTACTTCGATTGCCGCCTATCGCGAAGACATCCGCAAGAACCGCAGGCTCGCCGGTCCCATGGCTTTAGCCGGGCTGCTGGGGGGCACCGCCGGCGCCCTGGTTCTGCTCAGGACGCCTCAATCCACGTTCCTTCATCTGGTACCGTGGCTGCTCTTGATCGCCGCCACCATCTTCGCGCTCAGCGGACCCGTCTCGCGCTGGCTTGAACGCTTGAAAATGGCTCGAAGTCAGCGCGCGATCGATCAACCCGCTCCGCCACCTCACCGCCTGCTGGTTTTCCTATGCACTATCGTGGTGTGTTTCTATATTGGCTATTTCGGTGCTGGGGCGGGCTTTCTCATCATCACCCTGCTATCACTCTTCGGATTTCAGGATCTGAATGAGATGAACGCTCTCAAGGTCGTCTCCACCACCATGGCCAACGGTATTGCGTTCCTTATCTTTGTCATCGGGGGCGAGGTGGAGTGGCGCTTCTGCCTCCTGGCGATGGTAGCCTGCGCGATTGGCGGCTACACTTCCGCTCGCTTTGCGCGCATGATTCCGCAATCAGTTCTTCGCGGAATCGTCATCTTCATCGGCTTTTCCATGGCTGCCTGGTACTTCTGGAAAACACGCTGATTTGCGAATTCCCTTAAAATAGATTCATGAGCCACGAAGGCATCCGCATCCTCAGCCCCGAAGAGAACGCACGCGAAGCAGACGCCGAGCGTCCGCTGCCCCGCATCGCCGTCACGCCTGAGAAAGTTCGCGTTCTGATTACCGAGGGCAAGGGTCTGGAGATCGATTGGTCTGACGGACACCGAAGCGCATGGTCGTTTGCATGGCTCCGCAATGGCTGCCCCTGCGCCACGTGCAACGAAGAGCGCAAGCTCGACGGCCGCAAGCCAGGACAGCCCAAAGCCAAAGCTGCTCAAGTGCTTCCTATGTACACGCCACCCGCCAGGCCCGCAAGCGCCCACGCCGTCGGCCGGTATGCGTTGCAATTCAACTGGCAAGACGGCCATACCAGCGGAATTTTTTCCTGGGATTTCCTGCGCCGCCACTGCCAGTGCCGAGAGTGCACCTTCGCCGCTGAAGAAACAACCGGCACTCCAAATTAAATCTGCATTTGAATTTGAGCATTACCGGTTGGCCTCAACGGGTATCACATTCGATCCACTTCGCCGGAATTCAAAGTGCAGCACCCACGTGCTCGCGACGGGCTGACCATTCACTTGCTTGGGCTTGAACTTCCAACCCTTCGCTGACTGCACTGCAAGATTGGTGAAGTAGTGGCTCGCATGAGGCGGCTCGACGGTCGCGTTTGAAACTGCGCCGTTTGCATCCACATCAACTCGAATCTTGATCTTGATCGTGCCGTGAATGGTCCGACTGGCTCCAGCAGGGACGTCGGGCATTACACGATCGACCACCGCACCATCTGCTGTTGGCCCTTGCTGAGTTGCAGGACTTTGCGAGTTCTGCGCAGTGGGAGGCGACGAAGGCTGTGGCGCGGCTGCCGACGGTGCAGGAACACTCTGCGTCTGTGCTGGAGCTTGCTGAGTCGGCTCATTCTTCCGTGACCGCATATGCCACACCGCGAACACAAGAATCAGCACGACCACTGCAGCAATCAGCGCAATCAGGCGAACGTTCGCGGGCGACCCTGTGTCGTCCGCCTTTGCGGCACTTGGCTTCGCGGCGCTGGGAGTATTTACCCTGGCTGCCCGATCAGCCACCGGAGTTGCTGGCACCGCTGCCGGCTTTGAACGCGGCGCCACAGGAGGCGGGGCGACAGGACGGGCGGGATCGAGTCTTGCTTCGACATCGTTGAGGGTGCATCGGCGCTGCGGGTCGACCTTGAGACAGGCACGCGCCACACCGCCAAACGGCGATGGAATGGACGCCGGCACGTTTGGATCGTTCTTGCTGGCTCTGTCCCAAACCGGCGGACGTTGCGTGAGCGTTTCAACAAGTGTCACGCCCAGCGACCAAATGTCTGCGGAGGACGTGATCGTCCCTTGCGCAAGTTCTGGAGCATCGTAGAGTGCCAGAGCACCACGACTTGGATCGAGCTTGCCTGCGGGTTGAATTCGGTCAGAAGAAATTTTAAGTTGATTGTCGACCACCAGGATGTTCGAAGGCTTCAAGTGGCCGTGCACAAGGCCCTTCCCATGAAGGTAAGCCACGGCACCGAGCACCTGCCCGACCATCTCTCGAGTCTCATCGACCGTCAGAGCCCGTTCCGGAATAATGTTCGCCAGAATCTCTTCTGCATACTCCGTGACTACGTAAACCAGTGGAGTACCGTCGATCTGACTTTCCCCTGCATTAAAAATACGCAGTAAAGACGGATGCGACAGCGCAGCAGCCCGTTTCCAGCGGTCGAAATATGCTTGAGCACGTCCCGCTTCCGCTGGAATCAGCTTGATCGCAGCTTTCCGCTTTCCCTCCAGCTCGGTGAGGAAGACCCCCGTCTCCTCAGAGCCACCCAGCCATGCGAGGAGCGGGAATCTCCCCTCAATGGCTTGTCCTACCCAGTCCTTGCGAATCGTCACAGCACTCATTACTCAACCAGTCTAGTCGAGCACGCTACCCCTCGACGCGATAAGCGAACTCACCCGTGAATTCCTCTTCGCGGTCCGGATCTTAATAGATCAGGGGCCGTTCCCACTTCCCGGGTTTAGCGTGCAGCTGCTGCTTTTTCCTCCTGGTAGTCCTGGATGTGCTCATAGACCTGTTGCGGAAACTTCAGATTGCGATAGACATTTCCGCAGTCTGGATCGTCGAGGTGGGGAAGAATCGGAAAATCCTGCTCAGACTGCCACGCCACGATACGCTCTCGGCGCGGAGGGTTATAGTCACGACCCTCAACCTGACGCAACATTGCCGTCGCTGCCTCATTGCCGAAATCCGCGTCCTTAGTCAACCACTCAATCACCTCTTCGTCACTGAGGAAATGATGAGCCACCATCGCAAACACCAGCCTGCCGTAGTGGCCAATGTCCTTACCTGCATTGAGCGAGTCCATTAAATGCGCCATCATCGAGTCCTTGCGCAGTTCTGTAATCGGGTCCTGGAGATGTTCCTCTGCTACGGGTGCGCGCTGGTCAACCTCAGGCGTGTCTTGCGCAAAAAGATCACCTTCAGATGCAGAACTAGGGCGCTTCCCGGTTGCCTGCTGCGCTTGAAGGGTCTCGATGGTGTGCTTCATCGACTTCACTTCATCTTCAGCGCGTTCCGCACGTTCCTGCGCTTCCTGGACCGCTGCGTTCGTCGAAACCTGCTCGTCGGCATAGGCCCGGGGTTCAGAATTCTTGGTTGATTGCTTCATGGTCTCGGATTCTCCATTTCTTCGCCACTAGGAGTTTGTCGGAAATATCACGCTCGCCGACAGATTTTTGCGTGGTTGCGCGTGGTGACGAGCATTGCGC
>CZKL01000448.1_pt1 | contig 10393 bp, 11 predicted proteins | sample 1122441 | NCBI WGS metagenome assembly CZKL01 (sample SAMEA3539301, study PRJEB10725) | soil metagenome | biome: tundra; feature: field; material: soil | place: USA | collected 2010-05 | depth 0.15 m
GTCACCGCATTTCATCAGGATTTATAGGGGTTTTGTTGGCATTTCAGGATCGACTATTTATGCCGTAGTGGCGCAAGTGGCAGTGCGCAAGCCGGTGCTGGCGAAAAAGCTTGAAGCATTTGATCCGGACCTGAGAGACCACGCAGAACCTGTTTGCGGCTTGGCCGCATGGCAACGTGAACCTCTCCGAGTCACGTTTCATCCGGCAGGCCGCGATCCCCTAGATTTCGAAATCTTTCCCGGTTCAGCGGTTCTTGTGGAAGATTCGGCCGATGAACCGGATGCGCCTGCCGCCAAGCCCAATTGACCGAGGAGCCCAACTTTTTTGCGTACCCTTCGGCGTTGCCGACAAAGCTGAAAGCGACGCCGACCGCCTGACGGCTGTACCAACTCACGCTCGCTGCCCCGGACTTAGCAAGGAGGGAAGCCAGCGATGCCGAGAGTCGACGGGACGTCCTCTGTCTTCGGGAGTCGACTGCCAGTGAACATCTGTTACAAGACTCTCGTCAAACAGGAGTTCCTCAGACCGACGTCGTGGCCACCGCCTGTCAATACTTCCCCTTCAGAGAATCGATATAGGTGCGCCAGATACCTGAGAGTGCGGCCCACTGCGCATCCGAGGGTGCTTCGAGGGTCGATTCGGTGCGGGTGATGAAGTAGAGCGCTGGAATGCCGATGGAAGGCTGCGCTTGCATATAGTTCCACCACTCCTTGAGGTTGGTGGAAGACGCATTGTCTGTATCGAGGACCGGCCAGCCGCTGATGTGAGCAATGCGGGCGCGCAGGCGCATCATGTCGGGAACATTGCGTGCGCCGTACCAGATGTCGTTGAGGCGCGTTACGTCTGATGATTCGCGGAAGAGTGCGTTGACGGTCTGCGTTTCGACCAGAGCGTCGGGCTTCGCTTTGTGAGTCTCGTCATAGAGTATCCACTGAAAGCGGCGAACGAATTCAATACCCGTGGCGGGTCCGGTAAGAGGCAAACCGGCGATAGACGGCGCATCGACCCAGTCTTCTTTGAAACCGTCGACGCCGATATCGGCAACGAGGTGATGGACTCGAGCGCGCAAGTAAGTCTCGTATTCCGGCTTTCCGACGTCGGCACCCACGCATTTACCGCTGACAGAGATGCAGAGGGACGCCGGGAGGCCTTCACCATTTGCCAGGGGGACCCAAAGCAGGACATGACGGCCCTTGGCGTGTTGGGCAGCGATAAAGCCTTTCAGGTCTGGCCATTTCTGCGAGTCGACTTCAAAGGTGCCGTAGTTCTGCTGCCACTTATCGTCGATGACGAGGGTTCCGAACGGTAGATCGCGTTTCTCGAGCGTTGCGATCCATTTTTCATAGTTTGCCTGTGTGGCCAGCTTGTTGGGTGCGTTCTCGAAGGGGCTGGATTCCACTGTTTGTTCGGCCCACCCACAAAACACAGGCAGGTGGTGCCAAAACGCATCGTGCGTCTGAGCTTCAGTGGAGAAGCCGTTCCTGTCGAGCCAGGCTGTGTACGCCGTTAGGGCGTCAAGAGGGTCGTACGCGAAGGTGAAGGAGAGAACCGGCGAGGCGAAGTCGCCATCGAGGGCACGATAGCCAAGGTAGTCCACGAAGAACGACGCTCCGGCATAGCGTGCGCCGGTGTATTCAAGTGCTGGAAATTGATATTGGCCAGGCTTGGCGCCGATGCCGATACCCGTCCATGTTTTGTCGAGGTGAAACGCCATAAATAATGGGGACGGCGCGAACAAGCCCGTCATGCGCTCGGGGCGAAAGTCGGCCTCTGAGCCAGCCCTTGAGGCGTCGCTGAAGCCGACCGTCTGAGGCGTGGGGATATTGAATTCAGACTGGTTGGCGTGGTTGGGATTGGGGGTAAAATACCGATCAGCGTAAATCGTAGTATCCCAGGAACGGCCGCCGGTGGTGCCGCTGCCCCAGCGTTCCGAGACGCCGTTGGAAAGAAAATAGCTGCGGCCCAGCTTGCCGCGACCTGTGGCGAATTGCTGAAACTCGATGTGGTCTGGGAAAAAGTGCCACTGGAAGCGGCGGTTCGTCCAGAGGCTGCTCCTGGCAGTGGCGGTTAGTTCATAGGTGTCTGCGCTCGGTTTTCGAATGGAGAATTCAACGCCGGAGAGCGATTCTTCGTATTGGTCTGAGGAGAGACCTGCCACGATGGGTACCTCGAACACTGTTTGGCCATCCCGGCTGATGATGAGTCGCGGGGTGTCTCCCGCTGCAACGTCGACTGTGTACTGGGGCGTCCGTATTGTCTGAATCAGAGGGGTCGTCTGGGCGACGGAAGGGATCAGCGAGAAGGCAAAAAAGAGCGCGGCCGGCAAACTGCAGCGAAGGAGCAAAGGCATAACTTGAATCCTGAAAGAGATTGAAAACATGCCATGTTATGCCGCTGAGGACGGGTCTGTCCAAGTATTCAGTATTTGCGGACATGCTGATCACATTCATCCACTGCCTTGCGGTTGCGGATCCGCTTTTCGATCCGGATTTCGCGGGTCACATTCCACAGCACCCAGGCGGTGAAGGTGATCACAGAAAGTAACGGAAGGAGCAGCAGCCATCGCGGATCGAGGAAACGGGACATCGAGAACTCCTGAGCATGTGCTTTCATGCACGAGCAGCGAAAATCGGCCGCGGCGCGGCGCACTGTGCGCAGTCCCAGGAGAAATGGCCTGGCGTAAAGCTGAAGCAATCAATTGGTAAGCAAGTTATAAGGGGCAGGACTGGTCAGAATCGGGCTGTTATAGCGGTCTCGAGTCGGCCCAGACGCCAGCGAGAACCCTGCTTCGCTCCTTGACACGCAACCGGCTCCGCGTATCTTATCTTGCTAGGCATTCTTTTGGGATCGAACCGGTAGCGAAAGCAGTGTAAGCCGCAGGTTTGCCGGGAGCGAAGTCCCAGAGGAGAGCCGTGTCGAACAGGAAGCATAACGGTAGTTGGGCCACAAGCAGGGTGTCGGCGGAACGAAGTTAGTCCGTGGCGCGGCAGCCGGGCCCTCCTCCCAGAGTCTGAGCCCCCGGCGGCCAGAACCATTCCCGGAGACAAATTTTCTCAGGCTCCCGGCCAAGGCCGGGTACGCCTGTGCCTGAACGGCGCGTATGTTGCGTCCGCGGGTAGCAAAGGACGAATGTGGCAATCAGTTTGGCATTTCTGTGGGCGCCCGCGGGCGCAGGCGGAAGCAGTATTCCGATGCTTTTGCCGTTGCTGTTAATTCCGGTTCTGTATTTAGTGATGATCCGGCCGCAGCAAAAGAAGCAGAAGCAGTGGAAAGAGATGCTCGGCAGCATCAAGCCGGGCGATAAGGTGACCACGGCAGGCGGGATTCGCGGAACGATCCTATCCATCAAGGACGACGTCATTATCATCAAGGTGGCTCCGGACGGGATCAAGATGGAAGTGGCCAAAAACGCCATTGCTTCCGTGACCACGCAGGAAACCTCATCGGGCTCCTGATTTTCAAGCTGGCATCAAGCTCTTTCGAGTAGAGAAACGGAAAAATGAAGAAGAATCTCAATGGCAAAGTTGCGCTCATAGTCGCGGTTCTGCTGGTGTGCATTTACGGCATCATCGGAGCGCCCTCCGGGGTGACCGGCAAAGCGCTGACAGACGCGCTGACGAATCGGATCCATCTCGGCCTTGACTTGCGGGGCGGAGCTCATCTGATCCTTCAGGTCGCAGTCGCGGAGGCTGTGAGCGCCGAGACGGACGACGCGGTGGCTCATATTGAGCAGGATCTGCAGAAAGCCAATTTGACCTTCACCAAGGTCTATAAGCCCGATCCGGCTAAGCCGCAGGTGATCCGCGTTGAAGGAACTGCCCCGGCGAGTTCAAGCACGGTGCGTTCAACTCTCGACAGCAAGTACTCTACCGAGTACGACGTGAGCGGCAGCGCCGATGCTTGGACGCTGACGATGAAGCCCAATATCCAAACGGACCTCGAGAAGAAGACGGTCTCGCAGGCGATTGAAACCATTCGCGATCGGGTTGATACGCTGGGCGTGAGCGAGCCGGTCATCCAGGATTACAACCTGGGCGCAAACCAGATTCTCGTGGAACTGCCTGGCATCTCCGATTTGGATCGAGTGAAGAGCATCATTCAATCGACGGCACGGCTCGAGATTCACGCGGTTGTGGGCGGTCCCTTCCCGAACGAGCAAGCGGCCCTCTCCAGTGTTGGCGGCACACTGCCGTCCGACGACGAGATGGTCCATGGTTCGGGCGCTTTGGCGACCGGCTCCGATGCGGATAGCGTTTATGTTCTGCGCAGGGGATCAGTGGTAGCTGGAAGCGATTTTCGTTCAGCCGATCCAGGGACGGATCAAAATACGGGCCAGCGCAATGTTCGCTTCACGCTCACGAATGAGGCGGGTGACAAGTTCTACGAGTACACCAGTAAAAACGTAGGCAGCGCCATGGCAGTGGTCATGGGCGGTCGCGTGAAGGAAGTCGCGAACATCAAGAGCGCCATTCGCGACACCGGGCAGATCGATGGCAGCTTCAGCGAAGACGAAGTGACGATTTTATCGAAGATGCTGCGGACCGGCGCATTGCCGGCCTCACTTAACGAGATTGAGACGCGTACCGTGGGCGCCTCGCTGGGTGCTGACTCTATCAAGGAAGGCGTGACTGCAGCGGTGGTGGGCGTGCTGGTCGTTATGATCTTCATGCTGGTTTACTACCGTGGCGCGGGCATCAATGCGGACCTGGCTTTGTTCCTCAACCTGGTGATCCTGCTGGGATTCATGGGCTACTCCACGGCGACGCTGACGTTGCCTGGGATCGCCGGAGTCATCCTCACTATCGGTATGGGTGTCGATTCAAACGTGCTGATTTTCGAGCGCATTCGTGAAGAGGTTCGAGCAGGGAAGGCGGCGTCGGCGGCAGTAGACCAGGGATTTGCACGCGCGTGGGTCACGATCGTCGACACGCACGTTACGACTATTGTCTCGGCGGCCATTCTATTCTTGTTCGGCACCGGCCCGGTGAAGGGTTTTGCGACCACGCTCACATTTGGCCTGCTCGCGAACCTGTTCACGGCGGTTTTTGTCTCGCGGGTCATCTTCGACGCGCACCTCAACAAACTGAAGCCGGGCGAGATGGTTTCGATTTAGTTCTGCGTCTGAATTCCGTACGCAGGAAGAACATTGAATGCCGGAGCCCGTGGGCGCTCCGATGCAGCAGGAAGGCAGAGAACCAGTGGAATTGTTTCGCAACGTTAACGTGGACTGGCTGGGGAAGAAATGGTATTTCCTTGGCTTCTCATTGATCTTCAGTATTGCCGGCATTGTCTCGATGGCGACACATTGGGCGCGCACCGGCGAACCGGTTCCGCTGGGAGTCGATTTTCGCGGTGGTACTGAGATCCAGGTACAGTTTCAGCAGCGTCCTGACATCAACGCCATCCGGCAGGCGCTGGACGCCGCGGGGATCAAGGATGAAAAAATTCAGCCCTTCAACGAGGCCAGCCTCAACGAAGTGCTGATTAGCTTGCCCGAGCAGAAGGACGAATCTTCACTTGATGCAGGTCGGCAACAGGTTGTGAACGCGCTACATGCGCACTACAACAACCCTTTCAGCGATACCGGCGTCAAGGTAGATGTCGTGGGACCAACCGTAGGACGTCAGTTGGAGAAGCAGGCTGGGCTGGCAACGCTTTATTCCCTGCTGGGCATGCTCGTCTACCTCTGGTTCCGGTTCCAACTCATCTACGGCATAGCGGCGGTGGTGGCATGTTTTCACGACACACTAATCACCGTAGGTTTCTTTGCACTGACGGGGCAGGAGATCAGCCTGACGGTCATTGCCGCGATCCTTACGCTGGTCGGCTATTCGATGAACGACACAATCGTAGTTTTTGACCGTATCCGCGAAAACCTGCGCCTGAGTCGGCGCGAGTCTCTTCCGGATGTGGTCAATCGCAGCATTAATCAGACCTTGAGTCGAACGGTCCTAACATCGGGCCTGACGTTCCTCACCGTTCTCTCGCTTTATGTGTTCGGCGGCCAGGTGTTGCGTGGATTTTCGTTTGCGTTGGTGGTGGGCATTCTGATAGGTACTTATTCGTCGATCGCAGTGGCTGCGCCAATGCTCGTGGCGTGGCAGGACTGGCGTGCCACGCATGGCAAGGTTGCCGTGCTTCCCGCCGCGAAGCGCGCACGCACGTAGTTGAACGGAACAGGATTGCACTGTTTTTGCAGCACGTTTTGCATGTTGGTGCATTGTCTGGTATAGGTTGAGCACGCTGTTCGGTGACGTTTAGACGCGCGGGAACATTCCAACTTTCCGCGGTGTCTAAATAGAAGTAACAGACACCCGATTCGAGGCTGGCCATGTTTGAAGATTCCACGTTTGAATCCGGAGGCAGGATCAAGAGCAAGAGCAAGTATTGGATGGTGGTGACATTTATCACCAACGGTTCGATTCTTCTTCTGCTCATCCTCCTTCCGCTGATTTACCCCGAGGCGCTCCCGAAGACGATGATGACCACTCTTCTGGTTGCACCGCCACCGCCACCGCCTCCCCCGCCCCCACCGCCCCCGCCTGAGGTTATCCACGTAGTCCACGTGCAGTCAGAGATGATGAATAATCAGCTCACGGCTCCCACGCGTATTCCGCACGACATCAAGATGGTCGCGGAAAAGGAAGCTGCTCCAGCGGCTGGGTTCGGTGTAGCCGGCATGGAAGGCTTGGGGGGCAGCTCGAGCGGCGTACTCGGTAGCGTCTTTGGCAGCGGCAACGCGCCCAAGGTGAAGGCCGAAGCGCCCAAGAAGGTGAACATCTCCGCTGGAGTTGCAGTCGGTATGTTGCTGCAAAAGACCAGCCCGGTCTATCCGCCGATCGCCAAGGCGGCGCGCGTCTCCGGCACAGTTGTGCTGCAGGCCATGATTTCAAAGACTGGATCGATTGAAAACCTGCGCGTCATCAGCGGGCCGGCGATGCTGCAGCAGGCAGCCCTGGACGCTGTGAAGTCCTGGCGCTACAAGCCCTACCTACTCAACAACGAACCAGTTGAGGTTGAGACCACAGTGAACGTGATCTTCAGCCTGGGTGGATGACGCGAAATCCGTGGCCCTTTTCGCAGCAATGTGAAAAGGGCTTCCTTTTTGACCCCGAATGCGATCCGGATAAAGTCGCATTCCAGCAACCGCATGGCAGTCGCAATCAACAGAAAACTCCTTAGGAGGAACGATTCAGTGATTCTCGCTCAGTTCGCACATTTCGCTTCGCACACAGTCAGCAGCCTGGCACTTTTCCAGGAAGAGCAGACAGTCAGTTTTACCCCCATGGGCTTGTGGAGCCACATGGGATATCTGGCCAAGACTGTTGCAGTTCTCCTCTTCGTTGAGTCGATCTGGTCGCTGGCCGTAATGATCGACCGTTACTTGTATTTCTCTGCGGCCCGTAAGCAGTCGCGTGAGTTTGCTCCCAAGGTTGCGGGTGCGCTGAAGGACAGCAAGCTGGAAGAAGCGATCAAGATCGCAGACCGCAACAAGAAGTCGCACCTCGCCGAAGTTGTCACCGCAGGCCTCCAGGAATTCCGGGTTTCGTCCGGCTTGGCCACTGAGGAGACGATCGAGAGTTCGCAGCGCGCACTGGAACGTGCCGAAGCGATCGTGCACGCGAAGCTGAAGAGAGGCCTCAGTGTTCTCGCCACCATCGGCGCCACGGCTCCATTCGTTGGACTGTTCGGCACCGTCGTCGGCATTCTGAACGCCTTCCAGCAGATCGCAACGCAGAAGACCTCTGGTATCGGCGCCGTCGCCGGCGGTATTTCTGAAGCACTGGTCACCACCGCGTTCGGTCTTCTCGTGGCCATCCCCGCTGTGATGGCATTCAACTATTTCACAGGTCGTGTCGAAGCCTTCGACGTCGAGATGGATAACTCGTCGAGCGAACTGATCGACTATTTCATCAAGCAGAGCCACAAGCGCTAAGCGAAGCGGCTTTAGGCCTGAGCGAGATGTCGCGGAGGGTGGGAGACCAAATTCTCCCGCCCGCCGGTTTCGAACCTGGCCGGTTTGATGAACAAATGCCGGAGACCATCCGGAAACAATCTTAGGTACGGAGCCCACAAATGGGAATCGCGGTTCGCAACGAAGGCAGCAAAGTCAGCTCCACCATCAACGTGACCCCAATGGTGGACGTGATGCTGGTACTGCTGATCATCTTCATGGTCATCACGCCCATGCTCCAGAACAAGGTATCTGTGGACATGGCGAAGGTGGACAATCCCACTTCCATGCCGGACGCCGACAAAGAGGATGCGATTGTCGTGGCCATCACCCGTGACGGCGGAGTGTTTCTCGGGCAGGACAAGATCGCGACCAGCGAGCTTGGCGCCCAGGTACGCGACAAACTGGCCGACAAGCCAGGCAAAACGATCTTCATCCGCGCCGATGCGCGCGCGCAGTTCCGCGCCGTGGAAGACGCTATCGACGCAGTGCGTACGGCCGGCGTAGACGAAGTAGGATTGCTTACGCAAAAACGTGAAGGCGCCGGTGGAGCAGGCGGTCAATAAGCATCTGCCGCGCAAAGATTCACGAATTAGACGAATCGAGGAGTTTTAAACCATGGCAATGTCAATGGGGAGTAGTAGTGGCGCGATGGGCGACATCAATGTCACGCCGATGATTGACGTCCTTCTGGTGCTGCTGATCATCTTCATGGTGATCGTGCCGGTGACACCAAAGGGCTTGGACGCATTGGTGCCCCAGCCACCAAAGGATCCTGCCAAGACGCAGCCGCCGACGGACCGCACCATTGTTGTGCAGGTTCTCTATCGGCCCGGTGCTTCGCCGTCCTACAAGATCAACGAGACCGATGTGCAGAAGTCTGAATTGTTACCTCGTCTGACCGAGATCTATTCCAACCGCGCAGAGCGGGTGATGTTCGTCAAGGGTGACGATGACGTCAACTTCGCTTACGTTGCGGAAATCATCGATATCGGCCGCGCAGCGAACGTGGATCACATCGGTCTGATGACACCGAAGATCATGGCCGGACAGTAATCACGGAACTCGGGACAGGTCGCGGAATGATCGTAACGGATGAACGCCACGGCGATGTACGGGAAAGCGGTGGCGCGCTCCATACGCGGTTCCGAAGTGAAAGATCCTGGGTTGCTAACGTCGTATTCGGCCGACAGGCCTTGAATTTCGCTTGGTTTCAGGGGCTTGGAGGGGGCAGGTCTTGTATTGCTTTGCCTGATGGCAAGTCGCATTCGAGAGTAGTCCATTCTGGTCCACAACAGGAGTACAATTCTTTTTCATCCTGGTTTCGGTATCTCCCGCCCGCGGCCAGCTTCATCAAGATTCCAGGCGCGCGACGACTAAACACGCCCTGAAGGAGAAGGATACGAACATGAATGGACCCGCACGAATTACGGTGCTCGCGATTGCCGTGGGCGGCATGGTGCTTTCCATGAGCGGGTGCAACCGCCTGGCAGCCCGTGACCAGTTGAACAAGGGAGTCGACGCTTATAAGAGTGCACGATATGAAGAGGCTATCGGTCACTTCCAGAAGGCCACCCAACTTGATCCAAGCCTGCCCATGGCCAAGAGCTATCTGGCCACTGCCTTGGCACAAAACGTGGTTCCTGGTCTAGATACCCCCGACAATCTCAAAACCGCGCAGCAAGCGATCAGCATGTTCCAGGAAGTATTGGATAAAGATCCCAGCGACGTGAACAGCCTCAAGCAGATCGCGGGCATCTATTTCAGCATTAAGAAGTTTGACGAAGCCAAGATCTGGCAAAAGAAAGTTCTTGCTGTCGATCCTAAGGATCCAGAAGCTGCCTACACAGTTGGCGTCGTCGATTGGACCCTGGCTCACGAGAATACTCTCAAGGCCTTGGTCCCTGCCGGCATCAACGATGACGGTGAAGGCAATGTGAAGGCTCCCAAGAAGATCATGCAGACGATCAAGGAAGAAAATACTCCCTTCGTTACCGAGGGACTGCAGTATCTGAATCAGGCCGTAGCCAACCGCGCTAATTATGATGACGCGATGGCGTACCTGAATCTCATCTACCGCCGCAAGGCAGACATCGACTACGGAGACGCCGACGCGGTGAAGCAAGATGTCGCTTCTGCCAAGGAATGGAGCACCAAGGCGATGGGTACCCGCAAAGCCAATGAAGAGAAGAAAGATAAGGGCCCTGGCGGAATCACGATGGATTCAAATGGCAATATGAAGTAAGTTTCAAGCTCTAAGAACAAAAACGACCTCTGCTAATGCGGAGGTCGTTTTGCGTTGGGATAGATGCCGTTCGCAAGGAAAACACAGTCCGCAGCCTGGTGGTCGCATTGGATTCAAAATTGAGGAAACTAGTTGAAATGTTTGGAGGCTTTTGTGGGCGCAACCGGTTCTGGCGCTTATCCAAGCGCCTAGG
>CZKL01000200.1_pt1 | contig 10387 bp, 6 predicted proteins | sample 1122441 | NCBI WGS metagenome assembly CZKL01 (sample SAMEA3539301, study PRJEB10725) | soil metagenome | biome: tundra; feature: field; material: soil | place: USA | collected 2010-05 | depth 0.15 m
GATTACATCTGCGCCGATGGCTCAGTGTCGAGCGCACCTTGCGGTAGTCCCTTACTCGTTCCCACCACGGAGGGAACTCAGACACCGGCCCGGTCAGGCCTGGTTTTCGATCCGTCTAGCGGTGACTCGTCGGGATCTGGGAGGGCTGCCTTTACCCAAGGTGGCCAGCCTAACATCGTTCCGGTCGCCGGGCCCATCGCCAGCCTGCTGAAGGACCTCCCCCTTCCTAATCACGGCAGCGACATCTTCAATAACTATGTATCTTCTGGCAGCCAGCGATTTGACAGTGATCAATACGACGGACGCGTGGATTACAACCTCTTCTCGAAATATCATTTGTTCGTGCGTTACACCCTGGCCGACTTCAATAACTATTCCCCGGCGGCCTTCGGCGATCTTGCTGGCGGTCCGTCAGCTTTCAATTTCTCGGGAGACTCGGTCGATCGTAACCAAAGTCTGGCCGTCGGATTCGATCATGCCCTCAGCTCGACTCTCCAAACTGATTTTCGATTTGGCTTTTATCGCTACCGCATTCGAGTGCAACCCAATGGAGTGGGTACCACACCAGCATCCGATGCAGGTCTGCCGGGACTCAATACAGGGACGCCCGAGACGAGTGGGATGCCGGCGTTCTACATCAATGGCAACGGTGGTTTCAACTTTGGGTACGCCCTCGGCGTAAACCAATGCAATTGCCCATTGAAAGAAACAGAGAATCAATTTCAATGGGTTAATAACTGGACCAAGCAGCTGGGCAATCACTTGCTTAAGTGGGGAGCAGATGTCCGACGGGGGCAGCAGCAACGCATCCCCAGCGACTCCCATCGTTCGGGCGAAATCTCGTTTAACGATTCGACGACTGGAAACTCGGATGCGGACACCCTTGCAGGAGGACAGGTCAGCACCGGCTCAGCTCTGGCGTCCTTCCTACTCGCTGACCCTTCATCGTTTTCTCGGTATTTCACAGGCGTTGGCTATTACCCAGGATTGCGACAGACTCGTATTTTCTTCTTTGGACAAGATTCCTGGCGCGTAACACCGGCACTGACGATTAACTACGGTCTTCGCTGGGAAGACTACCTGCCGCAAACAGCGGCAAAGCCTGGAGGCGCCGGAAGCTTTGATCCAACAACCGGTGAGGTATTAGCGGCGGGCATAGGGTCTGTCCCACTGAACATGGGAGTTAAGGCTTATAACCTGGGCTTTGCTCCGCGGGTGGGTCTGTCCTACCAATTCATGAAGAACTCGGTACTCCGCGCCGGCGTTGGCCGCAGCTTTAATCCGAGCGGACTGGGCGCGGTTTTCGGACAAGGAGCCGATTACAATCCTCCCATCACGAACCCGCAAAACGTTAGCCAGACCAACCCATATACTCCCGACTTCGATCTACTCGCGGGTCCACCGAGCGTTCCTAATCCTCCTGTAGGTAACAATGGACGCTACCCGCTCCCGGATGGAATCAGTGTGTATTACTACACGTATCCGGCCGATTCCTATCGCATTCCTGAAGCATATTTCTGGAACCTTGCATTGGAGACCGAGTTCACGCATTCACTAGCGTTTGAACTTGCATATGTCGGCAATGCCGGACGCCACTTATTCCTCTCGTTGAATGAAAACCAAGCTGTCCCCGGCCCCGGAGACTACGACCCTCGGCGCCCATTCTATCCGAAGTTCGGGCTGGAGCAGGCCCTCTACCAGACTTGCAATTGTGATACTTCCAGTTACCACGCATTGCAGAGCAAACTGCAGCAACGACTTTCCCACGGTATCGATTTCCTGCTGACCTACACTTGGTCGAAGGCAATGGACAACTCTGAGGGCGGAGGCGGCTTCGCAAATAACTACGATGTAGAAGCTAGCCACGGTCCAGCTTCCTGGGACAGGGCGAACGAGATCACACTTGAGCACAATCTAGAGCTCCCCTTCGGTCATAATCGGAAGTGGAAGCTAGGCGACAACAAAATTGCCGACGCGTTTGTTGGCGGTTGGCGTTTAAGCGGAACACATAATTTCGGCTCTGGATTGCCGTTTACTCCTACTGTTTCCAACGCTCCGCTCCTCAACGCGGATTTCAATTATGTGAACGCTGACGTTGTCGGGAACCCGACACTCTCAAATCCTACCCGCAATCTCTGGTTCAATCCCGCAGCGTTTAGCGAGCCGCAGACACCCTATCAGAATGGAAGCGCCCGGCGGGACTCCCTCCGTGGACCGCGTTTGACAGTCTCGAATCTATCCATCTCGAAAAACCTGCTACCGCTTGAAGGTAAGTCGTTGGAATTTCGCGCCGAGGCATTCAATGTGTTCAATCATGTGAACCTTGGAACTCCAAACTCTACTATCGATAGCTTTGGCGCTGGTCAAATTACGAACGTGCAGGTAGCCATGCGTCAGATGCAATTCGCACTACACTTTCAATTTTAAGGAATAGGCATTCGTAATAATGACGCTCAGATCGGTTCTTACCTTGTCGCTCGTGGCACTTTCTGTATCCTCCGGTTTAGGCCAAGCCATCAAGCCGATTCCACCGGATGAACGTTTCAAAGCGGACATTCTTGTCATCGTGGCGCACCCTGACGATGAAACCGAGGTGACGGGATACCTAGCTAAGGCCATCTTTGATGAGCACAAGCGGATAGCGGTGATCTTTGGAACGCGTGGAGATGGTGGAGGCGATGCGACTGGCCAGGAACAGGCGGCGGCGTTGGGTGCAGAGCGCGAGATCGAAGCGCGGCGCGCGCTGTCCGTCCTGGGCGTCACCAACATTTGGTTCCTGGGTGGACCGGATACACCGGGGCAAGATGTTCTACGATCACTGGAAACATGGAACCATGGGGCATCGCTGGCTCAGACTGTCAGGCTTGTTCGGCTGACGCGTCCCGAAGTGATCCTTACTTGGCTACCAGATTATGTTGCTGGTGAGAATCATGGGGACCACCAGGCAGCTGGCGTTGTCGCAACGGAGGCCTTCGACCTGGCGGGAGACCCAACAGCATTTGCAGAACAGGTGGCCGCACCGCGCGATAAAAACAATATCGGCAATCTAACCGAAGGACTACATCCATGGCAGACGAAAAAGCTCTATTACTTCACAGACGCTTCAGATCCGAAGTTTCAGAAAGGCAAAGGTCCCAGCTATTCGACCGACCTTGAATCCCCGTCAAAGAAAGAGCCTTACTACAAAATCGCTGCCGAAGAGATGGCTTTCCACCTTACCCAGGACGACACGGGACAAATGGCAGTAGCTGCGCTGCAGAAGGGCGACTTCACCTATTTTCGCCAGCCTGTGTTGCTGATTACCGGTAAGTCCCTCGTGCAGGGCTCGGTAACAGGGGATGTTTTCGAGGGTATTAAATCAGAGCCTGAATCATTTTCTGCACCGCCCGGATATAAGGTCACGCACCGCTCCGGCATCTCCTTAGAGTTAGGCGGACCGTGGTACTTCTATCACGAGTTTTGGCAAGCTCACGGGCTTACGCATCTCGCGAGTTTGCTGCCAGACTACGCGGTAAACGTGCTGCCAGGCGAACGCATTCAGGTGCCCCTGCTGATCCACAACGACTCAGACGCCGATGCTACCGTCAATATCGCTCCGAGCCTGCCGCCGGGATGGACGGAAGCCACGGGAGGCGGAGCCTATTGGGTTCCCGCACACCAAACATTCCCTCTTTACATCAAGGCCAAAATCTCGAACAACGGAAACAAAGAAGCCCAGAAACTTGTCCTGAGTGCAGAAGCCACCGGAGCGAATATTGCTCCGGTCGAAATCTTGGTCTATGGTGTGCCCGGTTCCTTACCCCAGTAAGTCTGCCGCTATCGAATGAATGGAGTCTCAAGCTACGCGGCTCTCATAGTAAGAAACGGGTTGGAGAGAAGTCTTCGATCGCGTGCCCAGTCTTCCCTTGTGTAGCAAGATCAGCAAGAATCTCGCCCACGACCGGCGCAAATTTAAACCCGTGACCCGAGAACCCGCAGGCGATGGTCACTGATGAAGCCTGCGGATGCGGTCCGATGACAAAATGCTCGTCAGGCGTCATTGTGTAAAGACAGGTTTGCGCTTTGACGACTTGACCTACCAAAGTTGGAAAGCGCGGCGCCAATTTTCCCATAAGCGCTGCTTCATCCGAGCCGTGAATCACGCGATCAATTGTCTCCGGAGTGCATTCAATATCGCTTCCATGAATCGCTGCCTTAACTCCACCCGATGGACCATCGATCGCGGGAAATCCGTAGCAGGGGCGGCCATCTTCGAGCGATTCAGAAAGGAACACCGGAAAGTGCTTGGGCGCAAAGGAAGTGATCCCGGCGACCGGCTGGATCCAGAACATCACTTGGCGTGTAACGCGCAAGGGCACGATCTCTTGAAGAGCTTCTGGTGCCCACGGTCCGGCAGTAATCACGAGATGGTCGGCCTCGTAGACCGCTCGGTCCGTAGTTACCTCGACGCGATCTGGATGAGACGTCCAATGGAGCAAGCGCTCCTCAAATTGCAACGCCGCTCCGGCTCGGGACGCTACCTGCAATTGAGCGCGAATACACTCCTCAGGCAGCAGGTAACCGGCAAGTTTTTCGTGTACCGCAACATCGCCCAACAAAGGCGTGATCGCAGGAAAGCGAGCACAAATTTCCGCCGGATCGAGCACATCATGCGTGATCGCATACTTAGTAGCCGCGGCTATGCCTCTTGTAACGAGTTCACCGCTAGCAGACCCAAGTATCAAGCCGCCCGTGATATGAAGCAATTGCGACCCGACGTCTTTTTCCAGTCTCTGCCACAGCTCGTAAGCCCGCAGCACCAGAGGAATGTAGAATGGGCTCTCCCCATAAGCTTGACGAATCATCCGCGATCCGCCGTGAGAAGAACCTTTGTCGTGCGGCGGCGAGAATTGATCGATCCCGAGTACCTTCGTGCCCCGCTGGGCTAGTTGCTGAGCGGCGGCACTGCCCATTGCGCCGAGTCCGAGGATGATTACGTTATAGCTCATATCTAGGTGAAGACAAAACGCCAAATTGCGCGAGGTCCTTGGTCCCACTCTATAAGTCGCGCTGAAAGAGATGCAAGCACGATTACCCAGTGGCTCCGAAATTTTATCTCTGGGCATAACTGCCTTTGCGTCAAGGAGGAGTGCTTTGTCGTCCCATGAGGAATTTGCTCGAACAAAGCGGCTGTGGATGCTTGCCGCGCTAGCCGGTTTTGCATTGGTCAGCTATATGGCGCGCGCCAACATATCTATCGCATCGGAACTCATGATGCCCGCACTCGGCCTGACGAAGGTTCAGATGGGGCAGATATTCACAAGTTTCTTGTTGGGATACTCGTTGTTTCAGATTCCAGGCGGTGCACTTGGAGACCGGATCGGGGCGCGTCTCACGCTTGGCTTCTCTGCGATCATTTGGGCGCTTTGTACGTTGCTCACGGGCCTGGTTCCGCTTTTGTCTTCGGCTCGCCTGTTGGCAAGCTTTCTCGCACTGTTTGTAATTCGCATGATTCTCGGCATTAGCGATGACCTGCCCCGTTTTTCTCAGCCAACGATAGCTGGAGTTTCTCGGTTTTGCGTTGTGGGCGAGTATATCTCGCCGCCGTCGTCGGGGCTGTGGAGATGTGGGAAGCGTACTTTGCTTTCCACATCTCCATAGCCCATTGCGATGCTGAACTCTGCAGGGGTCCTGTAGGAGAGCGAACTGTGCGGGCGCTCGCTGTTGTACTCCATCCGATAGTTATTCAACGTGCGCCGAACATCATTCAGAGTCCGGAACCAGCTCACATTCAGGCACTCATCGCGCAGTCGTCCGTGGAAGCTCTCTACGTAGCCGTTCTGCATCGGCCGACCTGGTTGGATATGCACCAGATTGATTTTGCGCTCCTCTGCCCAGGCCAGTATGCGCCGCGAAGTGAACTCTGGACCGTTGTCGGATCGTATGTTCTCCGGCTGACCGCGTTCTTCGATCAGCCGATCCAGTACTCGCGTTACACGGCCTGAGCCCAGGCTTGTGTCGGCCTCCAGCACGAGGCATTCGCGGGTGAACGCATCGATTACGCTGAGGATTCGCACCATGCGCCCATTGGCCAACCCGTCAACGATGAAGTCCATGGCCCACTCCTGGTTGGCGCGTGTGAGCAGCGGCTCGGCCACGCGCTCACGCACTAGCCGCTTGCGCTTGCGCCGTCTCACCGCCAGACCCTGCTCGGTGTACAGCCGGTAGACCCTCTTCACGTTTACCGGCTGACCGCGGCGCTCCAATACTGCATGCAATCTTCGATATCCATAGCGCGGCTTTTGCCTGGCCAGCTTCACCAGTTCCTCGCGCAAATCCGCGTTCCGATCCGCAGCCGGCTCATACCGATAGCTGGCTCGATCTATTCCCAACAGCTTGCAGGCCCTGCGTTCGCTCAGCTTGAACTTCGCAGAGACGAATGCGATATCTTCTCTCAAGCCGGCAAGCTGCACCCGTTTTTTCGTATCACGGCCTTCAGCGCTTCGCGGTCAAGGCTCAGATCCGCCACCAGCGACTTCAACCGGCGGTTCTCGTCTTCCATCTGACGAAGCCGCTGCGCATCACTCACATCCAGGCCGCCATACTTCGACTTCCAGTTGTAGAAAGTGGCATCGCTGATCCCATGCTCCCGGCACAAGTCTGCTGCCTTCACTCCGGCCTCATGTTGCTTCAGAATCCCGATGATTTGCTCTTCCGTAAACCGGCTCTTCTTCATCCGAGTCCTCCCGTTCAGATTACGAGAAAACTCCTGTTTTGATTGGCTGAGTTTTTGGGGGGCAGGTCAGCGAGGCCACTACTTTTCCGGTTGGTAACCGCGTGGTCCACAACTGGATGCCACTTCATCAAAGGGCTCTCGGAAACTCCATTATGTTTATGGGCACTTCGCTTGCCTCTGCAGTAACTGCGCCACTCGTCTCCTGGCTCATGCTAAGTTTCGGTTGGCAGGCGTCCTTCTACGTGACCGCCTTACCCGCTTTAGTGATCGGGATACTTTGGCTCTGGCTTGCCCGGGATTACCCCAATAGAACTGCTCTATCCAGCAACAACACGATCAACGTCCTCAACGCTACGCGCGACGACATCGTAGAGCACCCAGTTGTCCATATCGGCGATCTTCTGAGGAATCGGAATGTGCTTCTCCTCATCGTCACCTATGTAAGCGAAGGCTATGTTCTATTCCTTTTTGTCTTTTGGCTCTACATCTATCTCGTGGAGAAACGCGGCTTTACTATGCTGAGCGGAGGTTGGATAGCCGCGATCCCCTGGATCACTTCGATGGTGCTTACGCCCTTTGGCGGCTTGGTTTGCGACCGGATAGCAAGACGAAAAGGGCACCTTCAAGGCGCGAAGGTTGTGATCATATCTGGTTATAGCCTGAGTGGACCGCTCCTATTTCTTGCAGCCTACTCTAGCGCCAGGTGGACAGCGGTAGCTGCGCTTGCACTCAGCATTGCTTGCCTCATGGGCGCGGAATCATCATTCTGGTCATCGGCCACTCACATGGCGGGAAAACATGTGGGACTGCTATCCGGCATCATGAATACCGCAGGAATTTTGGGGGGAATCGCTTCAACCTCGCTCTTGCCGTTGATCGTGCAGACATATGGTTGGTTGACCGCCCTAAGTTCCGGAACCGTAATGGCTCTGATCTGCGCATTGCTTTGGGCCGGCGTGCATGAACCGCCAGATCGGGTTCTTAAAAATGCTGCTCAATCCTCGACAGACGGGGCTAATTGATTCAAGCCTTTTCTTGAAGCCCAAATGCACCTAACCTATCTACTAATCCGCGCATTTCTTCGAGGGTTATAAGACGAGTGCGCATAGCTGCTATGGATTTCATACGCGGCGTTGCACTCATCTGCGTTGCCATCGAAGCACAACAAATCGCTATTCCGCACGTAACGCTCTCAAGGGGTCGATGCTTGCTGCGCGCCGCGCTGGCACAACGCTCGCTGCAAGTGCAACGAGGGAAATGCCGACCACAGCAAGCGAATAGATTGATGCGTCCAGAGGCTTGACTCCGTAGAGAGACGACGTTAAAGCACGGCCGACTAACATCGCCAATGGAATGCCCATCATAACTCCGAAAGCAGTCAACACCAGGCTGTCCTTCAAAATCATCCAAACCACCTGCTCTCGACGAGCACCGACGGCCATGCGGACACCGATTTCCGCAGTTCGCATGCTCACGCGATATGCCAGCGTGCCATAAAGTCCTGTCGCTACCAAAATCACAGCGAGGAATCCGAAAAACCCAGCCAATCGGGCGAACAGCACATGTTGCGAAATGGTCATGTCGTATTGTTGCCTTTGTGTCATGGGCCGAATCAGCGGTAAATTCGGGTCAATCTGTTGTAGTGCTTTCTGTGCTGAGGGAAGAATTGCGAGTGGATCGCCATGCACATGCATCTCGACATGCATGCCCCCCACGTAGGGGATCTGCGCGTACATATACCACGCCATGGGAATAGGCTCCTCGTCGATGCTGCGATACTTATGATCCTTAACAACACCGACGATCGTCATTGTGTAGCGCCCATCGTCTGATCCGATGGTGTGACCCAACGGATTTTGATTCGGCAAAAAACGCTTCGCGAATTGCTCATTGATTATGCCGACATGAGGCGACGTTGCAGTATCCGAATCAGCAAAATCCCGGCCTGCTAGCACCGGTACGCCGAGCGTGCGGAAAAAATCGGGGCCTGCTACATTGCTTCGGACCGTTCTCGAGGCACCGTTTGCAACCTCTGGCAATCTGCCATCGACCATCATGTCACTGTTATCCGACCACCACGATCCAAGACGTTCCTCCATGATGGTCACCGATTCCACACCTGGCAAAACCCGTAGCTTGTCCATCAGATTCCGATAAAACTCAACGCCTTCTGGAATGGATAGTATGTTTGGTTTCACACCAAAAACGACCAACCCTTCAGTGCGAACTCCAAGCGGAGTATTTTCCAGATTTTGCAGCGTACGAATCAGAAGGCCCGCGCCGACCAAAAGCACTACGCATAAAGTCATCTGTAGCGCCACTATGACTCTTCCGGCACGAGACTTACCGGCATCGGTGTTGGCTGTTGCCGACCCAGTTTTCAGGGCTTTCTCTGCTCCTCCTGCGAGCGCAATGCGCAAAGGAGCCAGACTGAAGAGCAGCGCAGCGAGCACCAACACTCCGAGCGTAAAGGTGAGCACCGTCTTATCGGGAGCAAGACTCGCTTCGATTTGAGCCCATTGCCCAAGAAGTCGTGTCGCCATCTGAGCGAAGCACCACGCCAATGCGCCGCCCGTTGCTACCAGAATAAGACTCTCTGTTAGGAGTTGTCGCAGCAACTCACCGCGCCCCGCGCCCAACGCTTGGCGAAGAGAGAATTCACGTTGCCTCGATGCGTTTCGCGCCATCAACAGCATCACTACATTTGCCAACGCAATCAGCAACACCAATCCCACCATCGACATAAGCATCCGGAGCGGATTGCCGTATTGCTGGTCGTATCCGGGAAAGCTCTTGGCATCGACCATGCTCAGAATTGGCGGTTTCTCGCCACTCATAGGCGAACCGAGACCGATATAAGCTGCCCTCTGAAATATTGGTTGCAGTTGCGACAGAGCTTGCATCCGAGTCACGCCCGGAGCTAGGCGCCCCATGAGTCGCAGGCACCACCAGGTTGGATTGGCGATGTAGAGTTTGCCGTCTTGCGGAGGATTACCCCATGCGTTTAGTTCGCGACGATTCTGCAGCGGAATCCAGAAATCAGTCGAGCCGCTTCCCTCGACACCTTCGAAGCCTTTGGAAGCCACTCCTACGATCGTTGTGCCCACCCCATTCACATAAAGGGTCTTGCCCAAAACGCCTGGATCGCGGGCGAACCTTCTCGTCCAATAATTATGGCTAATCACCGCGATTGGAGCATGTTTAGATTCATCTTCTTCGCTGAAGCCTCGTCCCAGCGGCACATTCACGCCCAAACCTGAGAAGAAGGTCCCGCTCACCATGTCGCCTTCAGCTTCTTCCGGTTGCATTCCGTATCGGACGGCTACTTTGCTGCCTGACAGAGGAACATAAGCTATCACTGAAGACAGCGCGGCGGTTCCATGACGCAACGCATCGTAAACTGGATAGGAAAATGTCTCGTTCGAATCGATGGTGCCGGTCCCTCGAGGCGGGTTCGACGTTCTCAAATAAACCAGATGAGCAGGATCGGTCACCGGTAATGATCGAAGAAGCACGGCATTCATGACGCTGAACACAGCCGTATTCGCGCCAATGCCCAGGGCAAGAGTCAAAATCGCGGTTGCTGAAAAACCCGGACTTTGCCGCAGCGACCGAAGCCCGAATCTCAAATCGCGCGCCATTTTGTCCAGCCAAACGAATCGACCTTTTAAA
>CZKL01000198.1_pt1 | contig 10294 bp, 10 predicted proteins | sample 1122441 | NCBI WGS metagenome assembly CZKL01 (sample SAMEA3539301, study PRJEB10725) | soil metagenome | biome: tundra; feature: field; material: soil | place: USA | collected 2010-05 | depth 0.15 m
TCGTAAGGGCCTCATCAGCCCAATCTATCGGAGAACTCTCAATTCCGCTGGACTAAATCAGAGGACGCAGCTCAAGCCAATTCCCCGTCAGCGGGACTGGTGAGAACAATCGGAACTTTAGCTCCGACCACGACTCCTGCTGCGAACGCTCCAGCCAGATATTGAAGCTCCTTAAATAGGATGTTTCCAGTTTCCACTGATCTCTGTGAGGCCGACTTGGCTTCAAATGCGATGAAACCGATCGAAGAGCCGATCGTCGATCCTAGGCGAAGGCAAAGTCGTTCCGCGCCCTTGCTTTTCAAACGCATCTGGACTCTAATTCCGGTCGGGTGAAAGCAGCCGCAAATTCCGGCAAGCTGTGCCGTACGCATCGATCGCCAGCCGCAGCAAGAACAGCGTTAACGCTCGTGGGGTTCAGCGCAGTCGTCGGGCAGATCGTACTGATGCGGGAACTGATCGTCGTCTTCAATGGCAACGAGATGTCGCTGGGTATCATGCTGGCCACGTGGCTTTTCTGGTCCGCCATTGGAAGCATTGCATGCAGTGCCTTTGATCTCGGCAGGAGCCATACTCGCTGGACGGTCGCGACTCTCGAATGCTTGCTTGCCGCAAGCCTTCCAATGACGATATTGGCATTGCGGGCTGCAAAACCGCTTTTTCAAACCGTACCGGGCGAGTTGGTTGGGCCGCTGCCGATGCTGCTCGGATCCATGGCGTGCCTGAGCCTTTTTTGTGCTGCTGCTGGGGCACTCTTCGTGGTTGCGGCGCGGTTGTACCTGACCGAGAGCCGCACCTCTACGCGCGTAACCGTCAGTACGGCCTATCTCCTTGAGGCCGCAGGTTCGGCGGTTGGGGGACTCGTAGCCAGTGTTGTGCTCCTTCGTTTCCTGGAGTCTTTCCAGATTGCTGCCGTCGTAGTTCTGCTCAATCTGTGCATGGCTGCTGTACTGTCGCGGCGGATGAGGTTCCGGCAGGTGGTTGTGCTTGCTGGATCGGTGGCTATGATCGCGGTCCCCGTGCTTCTGTTGGCGGCACCGTCGCTGGAGAGACTATCACGTACAAGTCTTTGGCGAGGCTTCCGCTTAGTGGAATCGCGTGACACAATCTACGGCAATTTGACCGTGACCGAGACTGGTACGGTTCGCACCATATACGACAATGGCGTAGTCCTTGCCAATGGACCGGACAACAATGCCGCCGAAGAGGCGGTTCACTATGCGTTACTGGAGCATCCTGCGCCGCACACTGTACTGTTGATCGGCGGTGGTGTGAATGGAAGTATCGCTCAGGCGCTGAAGCATCCCACGATCGAGAGGATCGACTACATCGAGTTGGATCCCGCGCTGATTCAGATCGCGCGGCAGTTCTTCCCTTCTCAATCTTCGGGGCTAGATGGGAATCCGCACGTGCATCTCCACTATGAAGATGGAGTGCGCTTTCTAAAGACAGCCACCGGAGTCTTCGACGTAGTCATTGTCGATGTGCCCGACCCCACGACTGCGCAATTGAACCGGTTCTACACCGCCGAGTTCTTTCGATCCGCTCGCGAGCGCCTCGCGCCCGGCGGCCTCGTCGCCATCCAGCTGCACTCTTCAGAGGAGGCTGTAAGTCCCGATCTGGCGGAGTTTCTGCGCTGCATCCAGCACACGCTAGACAGCGTGTTTCCCTATGTTGCCGTCATTCCCGGCGAAACGATCCACTTCTTTGGAGCTATGCAGCCCGAGGTATTAACAGTCGATCCCGCGACTCTGATCGAACGTTTGCGAAGCCGACACCTGAAGACTCAGTACGTTCGCGAGTATTTCATTCCCTACCGGATGGCTCCTGATCGCATGGAACAGGTTAGCGAGCAATTGCAGCAGCTTGCTTCGACGCCGGTGAATCGCGACTTTGCACCGATCGCCTATTACTTCAACGTTGTGCTGTGGTGCACGCAGTTCAGTCCCGGCAATTCGAGCTGGTTTCGGGCGGCCGCACGCATCCCCTTCCGCAGCATACTTACTGCGGCAATGGTCTTCCTATTGCTTATCGCAACAGTGGCTGCGTTTGCATTGGACCGCGAAGGACGCGCCAGATTCGCCGCAGCGTATTGCATCACGACGGCCGGCTTCACTTCCATGGTTTTGCAGATTCTCCTTCTGCTGGCGTTCCAATCCGTCTACGGCTATGTTTACCACCAATTGGCGATTCTCATTGGCCTGTGCATGGCCGGGATAGCCTGCGGAAGCTGGCTGGGTATCAGGACTGTTCGTCTACGCAATCGACGGCCGTATCCCAATCTGGTATCAACGCAGTTCCTGCTTGCGCTTTCCACTCCGGCTTTGATGTGTGTCGTAAGCATTCTGGCGAAGGTCTCGGGGAGCGCGACTTCATGGATAGCGGCGCAGCTGATCTTTCCCGCGCTGGCCGCTCTTGCGGGATTGTTGGGAGGCTATCAATTTCCGTTGGCTGCGGAGATATACCTTCACGACCGCGAGAGCCGGTCAAGGTTGGGAACACTCTACAGCATCGATCTGCTGGGAGGCTGCGCTGGGGCTCTTGTGCTAAGCACCTATCTGATCCCGGTATTCGGATTCTGGGAAACCGCATGGCTCAGTGCGGCGATAAACCTGGCGCCGACTCTGCTTGCCATGCGTGCAAACCTTGAGGCCAGGAATGCTCGGGCATGAGTGCTTGAGGTTTATCGTCGCCGAATACTACCGCGGTAAACGCGAAAATATCGGTATCTTCATCCTTCCAGCAATCTCGTTGCATCCCAGCTTTGGAGCAAGTTCCCTCGAGGAACTTGACCCGATCCCACTTTTGCTCCACCGGCACCTGCGGGAGCAAGATGCCCTCGTGCGCACCATTCTTCATCAGCAGGCCGTGCTCGCCCACCTTGATCTGGCGTATATTTGTGACGCGCCGAAGGGGCGAGAGAACTGAGATTTCGTACTCGAGTTGCGGCAACTCAGACACGGACACCGGCTGGAATCTTGGATCGCGCAGAGCGGCCATTATCGCGGTGTCACGAATAGCCATGTAGAGAGGCTTAATTGCGGATGTGTATCCAACACAGCCTCGCAGCTCTCCCGACTCGGTCAATGTTACAAATGCGCCGCGCTCCTGATTCAGTGCCTCGTTGGTCACCGGACCCGGGCCATAGAGTTCCTTCTGCTTCACCCCAAATTCCACAGATTTACGGGCGAGAGCGAGCAACTCGGCCTTCTCATCGCGGCTTACTGAAAATGTGGATTCGACTGCGCTTCCATGCAAAGACTTTACAAAGACATCCGCGCTGTACCCAACCACGCGCGAGCGATCGCCGGAAGTATCACCGGAATTGGCATATTTGAGCACGACCGCCTGGTTCGCGCCCATGCTTTCGGCGGCAATCATCGCGGCCACGATCGGTGCGCCGCCGCAGGCTTCCCATATCCGCTCCTCGAAGTTGTGTGACATGCTGAAGTAGTCCCAGGCCTGCAGTGCATTCAGCGTTTTGTGATCGATTTTCGCTGCCTCATCGTAGGGGTGATAGTGAGAAAGATCGGAGCTGGCCAGAATGAGAGTGTTTTCAGGAGCCTTCTTGTCTTGAATCAGCTTTGCCAAGGCTACGCCTAGTGCACGGCTGCTCTCGTAACTTTGATCTCCCATGATGATCGGAATAAGTTCGAAATTGCCCAACACCCGTTGCAGCCATGGCAACTCAACTTCGATGGCATGTTCGGCCCCGGCGGACGTGGGGTCGTGCCCCTTGCTTGATAGCTGAATGGTCGAACTCATCTTTGCCAACTGCCGGGCCAATCCTTTGTCGACTTGGATTGTCCCGAGCGGCGTGACATAACCATCGCCGTCATAAACCGAAGTGAAACCGAACGCTTCATAGTGAGATGGAGCAATCACGACGACGCGAGAATACTTGTGGCCCTTCAAGGCCGCGTAAGTGTAGGCTGCGACGGGACCGGAATAGGGATAACCAGCGTGCGGCGCAATCGCGGCGAGAACAGGACCGTCGATTACCGGCGGTGAAGCGTGCGCCAGCATATCGTCGATCATCGCCGTGAGCGCCTTCGGGTCAGCGGGATAGAAGGCGCCGGCTACCGCGGCCTGGCGAAGCTTCTGCTGAGCTCCAACGCATCCTGACTGCAAGGGTGCAAGTACCAGGAGGGTGATGACTTGAGCCGTGAACCAGACCATAGTCGAACTCCTCTTGATCCTCATTACGAGGGCCTCCGACCGATGGTTATGCATGCCAGATGCCTGGTATTTGACGACGGCAGAATGGACAACTGCCATCTTTTCGAATCAGCATCTTGCTTGCGGTGAACCCGATACGCTCCACCAACATTTGGCGGCATTGCGGACAGTAAGTGTTCTGCGCCGGATGTCCGGGCACATTGCCGATGTAAACAAAATGAAGCCCTTCAGCGTCGGCAATCGCCTTGGCGCGTTCAAGTGTGGGCACGGGAGTGATCGGCAGATTCTTCAGTAAGTACTCGGGATGAAACTGAGTGAAATGGAGCGGCACATCGGCGCCCAGATTGGTTTTCACCCATTGCGCCAGACTGCGGAATTCAGCGTCGCTGTCGTTGAGCGTGGGTACAACCAGGTACACGATCTCGGTCCATTTGCCCATCTTGCGCAGCGTCACAAGTGTGTCAAGCACCGGCTTCAACTGCCCCGTGACCACTTTGCCGTAGTAGGACTCGGAGAAAGCTTTGAGATCGATCTTGACCGCGTCCATTTTTCCGTAGGCTGCCTCAAGCGCCTCCTGCTGTATATAGCCGTTGGAGACAACGATGCTGCGTATGCCGGCTACATGGCCGGCATCGGCTGCATCCATCAGGAATTCGCTGAAAACCACTGGCTCGCTGTAGGTGTAGGCGATGGTCGGACAGTTGTATCGTCGGGCAAGTTCGGCAACGTGCTGTGGAGGAATGTACTCGGATGGAACTTGCTCAGGCCGCGACTGGGAAATGTCCCAGTTCTGGCAGAACTTGCAGTTGACATTGCAGCCCGCTGTGGCAAGCGAGAAGGCTACCGTTCCCGGGAGATAATGAAACAAAGGCTTCTTCTCGACGGGATCGACGTGCGCTGCACATACGCGAGAATGCACCAGCGAGTAGTAGGTTCCTGCGCGATTCTCGCGCACACCGCAGTAGCCGCGTTCACGATCGCCCACTATACATTCGCGTGGACACAGCTTGCATTTGATCTTTTTGTCCTTGAGCTTCTGATAGAACTTCGCTTCGACTGTGAACTGCGAATCATCCTGATTCTGCGAGCCAGCCGAAAGAGGAGACGCGGTGGTAGACGCCCCAAATCCACCAACGCCCATAGCCGCTCCCGACGCCAATGCGCACATTAAGAACGTACGGCGATTGAAGGGACCCTGAGCGCCGTTGACCGTCGGAGCGTAGCCTCGCTGCACGCTTTGTAAATTCGGTGCGCACAACATATCAGACCCCCCTCCTGCACTCCGCTACACCTTGATCGCCGAGATTCTTCCAGGATCGTTTGTGCCCAGCCGATGCAGCGTATCGGCTGCTGTTGCGATGTAGTGAGGTGCTCTGTTTTCCGCTTCCAATGTCCTCAATCCAAGTGTTGCCCGCTTGCGCTCGATCATCTGCCAGCCCGTGTAGTCGAGCGCAACGGGATCCTGCGAAACCACGAGGGAGTTGCAATTCCAACTGTGTTCCGGCTTATATGCAGGCCCGCCTTCGTACATTGCTGTGGTCGCGTCGCAAATCGTCAGACGCATTCTTGCCCTGATCTCCGGCAACATGTTCAAGTCCGCTATGTACGGATCGCAGCCGTTGGGATGGTATTTGTTGGGATTGTGAATTACGCCATACATATTCTTCAGAGCGAGCGTCACACCGGCGCCGTCATGATCCTTCAGCACCGGAATATTAATCAGGACGTCCGAACGTCGAGTGAGAACCTTCGACAGGCGGCTTCCAACACTGCCGCAGCTGACCAGGTCCTCTTCGTAGTCAACGCGATCGGTACCGTAGCATTGGACTCCATTGCCGCCTATCGAAAGATGGAATCCCGCGTGTTCCAATTCCTCGCTGTTACGGTCCCACACCACGATGTCCGCGCTCCTGATGGCTGCTTCCTGCAATCGCTCACAAATCGCTTCGACGAGTTGCGGGTTGCTGGATATTCCGCGGCCCCCAAGAGTGTTCACTTTCAGTCCCACCAATTCGCCTGGGCGAACCAGCTTTCTCCATGCATCGATAGGGTGATCCTGGTCCATCAACGTCTGCATCGCACGATCCAGCAGGCTCAGCATATGGCTCGAATCCAGAGCAGAGCCCGTACCACGCAGGAGGGCATCGTGCGCAATCACGACTCTGGATTTCGCCTGTTTTCTAGTGTGCTCAGCGGCAACGAGGGACCCTGTTCGACCTGTCACCCGCAGAAGTGTGGCGCCGGCAAGTACCTCTTTCAGAAAATCCCGCCGGCTCGCAATGTGGAGCTCGCTCATAAAGGATTCCCCGTGCCCAAAGCCATCCAATGGATGGGAGCGGATTCGCACGGCTATAGCGGTTCAACTTATACCTTCAAGGGCTGGCCGCCAAACATCGAAACCAAACCGCTCGCCTTGGAGGACCGTCCCCCACAGATAATGTCTACCGCAGTTTTGGATATTTCGCAGTGATGACCAACACCTATCGAACGTCGTGGCAGGAACCCGATATTGATAGCAACTTCTTTGTCGCCGTTCCAGTGGCGAAGCGTTCTGGTCACGGAGTGGTACGAGGGAATTGCACTGTGGACTTTCAAGTTCTGGAGGAATTGCGAGCGACTCACCTTGCCGGGAATTCGCCTCAGAACCATCCCGAACTTCTCAAACCCGAAAAGAAGAAGTGCAGCCGGTGATTCGCCCGGGCCTCGGAAGGGCATGGATTTCCACCGCTTGCGAACCCTTGCGCTTTGGAGCGACTCGCCGCACAATGGCAGCAAATGCTGAACCGGACAACCACATCCTTCGATGGCGTCTCCATCGTATATTCGGTGACTGGAACCGCAGAAACTGCTCTGATGTTCATCCACGGCGGGATGTCGGACCGGTCGTTCTGGGACGGACAACATGCTGTTTTCGCGGACCGGTTCCGCGTGATTGCGCTCGATTTGGCCGGACACGGAGAATCCGGACAGAATCGGCAGGTGTGGGGCATCCCTCAATCCGGTCGAGATGTGGCTGCGGTGATGGACGCGGAGTGTGTGTCCCGCGCGGTGCTGATAGGTAATTCACTTGGTGGTCCAGCAGCGATCGAGGCTGCGCTAGTTACGGGCCCTCGCGTGTTAGCGGTGATCGGCGTGGATACATTCCAGGACATGGGCCAAACAATGGATGTCAACCAGATGTTCGAAATGGCGGAGGCTTGGCGACACGACTTCCCTGGTTCGATGGATCAGATGTTGGGTATGCTGCTATGGCCCGATACCGAGCCGTCCTTACATCAAGATATTCGCCAGCGCAGGTCCAGAATGCCGCTTGAATCGGTCTGCGCCATGTTCCGGTCCTTTGGTGGCTACGAAACGGGGGCATCGGGGAAGAAGTTGCGGGTGCCGGTGAGGTGTATCAATGGCGATCGGTTTCAAACGGACATTCCGGCAATCCGTAGCACATTGACGGACTTCGACGCGGTGGTGCTGCCGCATACTGGACATTATCCGATGCTCGAATGTCCCGAAGAGTTCAATCGTCGGCTCGGCGAGATTCTCCAGAACCTGTCAATCGGATGCGCGGATCAGAGAGGGTAGCTTTGTAAGCATGTGCTACCAAGCGAGCCATGGCAAGCTGGGGTGCGGCACTTTTCACTCCATCCATCACACTCCCAAGCCGCAAGATGAAACCGCTGCTTACCGGACCGCCCGTCTCAGTTGCCACACCGCCAATAGCTGCAAGCTAAAGGCAGCTGAAAATCTCATGCTGATCCCTCGCCGCGTTGTCCTGGTCATCGTCGGAAAGGCGACACGGAGCTAGGACGGCTGTAACCGGAGAAGGACCTTGCATGGTAGAGGACGGTCACACGGATTGTGCACCAGGATTATGTGAGTGTCGTCACAGCAAACCGAGGCGGTTGGAGGTGTCGGCCAGGTCCTATTTATGACATCAAAATCGGGCCAGAGATTGATTGCGTCTGATCTGAAACGGGGGTAAACTTGTGCCGCGTTTTGGGGGAGGCAAATGAACAATTTGCTTCGCCTAATCGCAGTTGGTGGGCTTCTCCTTGTCACGGTCCTCATGATTGCTCTGGGAATGGCTAGAAACACCAACGATCTGTTGGCTCCCGCGCACCTGCTTCTGTTCGTGTTTGTAGTTGCGCTCTATCTGCTGCCGACGGGACGGGCAATGTACCGAGATTGCCACGCGACTATCTGGATCGCCCTGGTGAATGTCTTTCTCGGTTGGACGTTCTTTGGCTGGGTCGTAGCGATTGGCTGGGCAGCGAGTGGCAAGACCCGGACTCTGCCTCCCACGATTCCTACGCATCCCGTTCCATCGCATTGACGAGCTGATGGCGCGCCGCACGAGGCCCGGCGTTTTCAGGATGTTGAGGCTGTCGAGGATGTCGGCACGGTGCGGGCGGGCGCCGTTCATGGCGAATAGTCGGCTGGTGGGGCAACAATGGGCAAAGAACTCACCACCGCAGCCACAATCCACAAGGTTGCGGCAGTCGGCGCACAACCCCCACTCGTAAAATGCCAGACTTGTCCAAAGGTGGTCATCGTTGAAGAAGAACACCCATCCGGCGCGAAGTAGAGAATGACAAGAAACAGCAGAATGGCGCTGTCGAACAGCGCGATGCCGGCCGCGACTCGCGATGAGCCGTGCCCAAGACCGCGCGCTGCACTGAATTCGAGGACGATCCAGATCAGCTTAACCGCGGAGATCCCAAAAACGCGGCAAAGGGAAGCTGGATGTGCAACGGCGAATAGCCTTGCGAGTTCACTCTCCAGTTGGCAGCCGGGTGGTAGTGAAGACTGAAAAACAAGCCCTGATTTGCGAAGGGGCGGATATTGTTTGCAGGGAGTTGAGTGAATCGCCTGGATTCGTCTTCTTCTTAGCTGAGGAGGGGATTAGAATCGTACGCGAACTCCGATGGACGTCTATCAACATCTGCCTCCGGAGGCAGTAAAGATTGTTCTGGTCCTGTTCTTGTCGTTCCTGATCGGACTGGAGCGGGAAGAGCACAAGGCATCCGGCGGTGCATACTCCTTTGGAGGAGTGCGCACATTCCCGCTGATTGGCCTTATCGGTTATTCCATCGCTCTTGTCGCAGGCACCCAATTGTTGCCGTTGACGATCGGCTTTCTCGTAATCGCCGGATTTCTGCTGCTGTCTTATTGGCACAAACTCTCCACTACGGTGGCCGCAGGTGTGACCACTGAGATGTCCGGCCTGGCGACCTTTCTGGTTGGTGCGCTTATCTGTTATGGGCATTTCTGGATCGCTACGACAATCAGCGTTGCCAGCCTGCTTTTGCTGGATTTAAAGACAGCTCTTGAAAAACTTGCTGTGCGCATTGCCCCGCACGAGATTCTTACCTTCGCCAAGTTTCTGCTTTTGACCGGCGTAATTCTGCCCGTATTGCCAAATCAGGAATTCAGCCAGTTCCATATCAACCCTTTCAAGACATGGCTCGTCGTGGTTGCAATCAGCACGATCTCGTACGCGAGCTACGTGTTGCAGAAAGTGACCAAAGCGCAGGGCGGAATAGTGCTGTCAGCATTGCTGGGCGGCGTCTATTCATCCACGGTCACCACTGTCGTGATTGCGCGACGAGCTGCACGCGAACAGCATCCTCACGTCTTCGCGGGCGGCATTCTGATTGCGTCAGGCATGATGTACCTGCGCCTGGTCGCCCTTTTGGCGCTGTTCAACCGGCAATTGATGTCGCTCCTTTTCGCGCCGTTTCTTGTGTTGGCGGGTCTGGCAGTTGGCGTTGGTTGGCTTTGGACTCGGCGCGCGGAATCAAGGTCGCAAGATGTGCAGCGGGAGTACGACCCCAAAAACCCGCTCGAATTGCTTACTGCGTTTCTGTTTGCCGGTCTCTTTCTGGCAATGTTGGTGGCCACTCAATTAGCGGTCACCTATCTTGGACGAGCTGGAGTGAATACGCTGGCGGCAATCATGGGTGTTACCGATGTTGACCCGTTCATTATGGGACTGACACAGGCGGCGGGTACACTCACGCCTTTGAAAGTCGCGGCCGTCGCAATTCTGATCGCCGCCGCCAGCAACAACATCGCGAAAGGGATCTACGCGTTTAGTTTGGCTGACCGCAAGACCGGCATC
>CZKL01000119.1_pt1 | contig 10274 bp, 5 predicted proteins | sample 1122441 | NCBI WGS metagenome assembly CZKL01 (sample SAMEA3539301, study PRJEB10725) | soil metagenome | biome: tundra; feature: field; material: soil | place: USA | collected 2010-05 | depth 0.15 m
GGTACGTCCCCGTCTTTCTGCTCAGCGCGATGCGCATCACGCGCCAGGCGAGAGATGCAGAGGGCAACCTCGGCGTGCGCGTCCTGCGCGACAAGCGAAACGTGTTCTGGACGGGTACAAGTTGGCAGACTGAAGCTGCAATGAAGCAATTCATGGGGTCCGCGCCGCACGGTCCGGCGATGCGTAAGCTGCTGGTATGGTGTGACGAAGCGGCGCTCGTGCACTGGAACCAGGTAGAAACGGAATTGCCGTCGTGGACAGTCGCTCACCAGCGCATGCAGCACGAAGGACGCCCGTCTAAGGTCTACTACCCGTCCAAAGCGCAGACAGCGTATGTGATTCCTTTGCCCGCTTCTCCGGAGCGTCGTGAGGTGGTATTCAAGTAGCCGGCATGGAATTTGAAGGCGCCCCCGCAGAAAATCGGGAGAGTGCATCAGTAAAAAATTCTCACCCTGGCAAGGCACCGCGAGTCGAAGGATGTGCGGTTAAAACATGCATCTGCAGATTTGCCGCTGCGAGTCTGCGACATCAATGGGCGCATATCGCCGCGGACCGGTTAAGGCATCCCCTCAAGACAGATCCATCCGACTCAGGTCCAGCGGCGCACGGTGTCCTCTAACTTCAGCACCGTGCGCCTACTATCAACCGGGCCTTAGTTTTTACCCAGGCCGTCTGTCTTGTGATAGTTGGGATAGGCGGGCACCGGGATGTCGGGGATCGGGTTAGCCTTCAACTCGTCCAACACCAATTGCACGCCGCTCTCAAGTTGCTTATCGTGACCCTCTGCCACATCCTTCGGTAATTCCTCGACTGTCACGTCAGGCGGAATGCCACGGTTCTCCACTTCCCAATCGCCATGCAGGCCATAGATGGCGTAGCGCGGTGCCATCACGTAGCCGCCGTCGAGCAGCGACGGATAACCGCCGATGCCGACCAGTCCACCCCAGGTACGGGTTCCAACCAGCTTGCCCACGCCTGCTTTGCGGAAGTACCAGGGCATCGCATCGCCGCCCGAGCCCGAGTTCTGGTTGATCAGCATGACCTTGGGTCCGAAGATGGCGCCCACCGGATCGTGGATCGGCTTGCCGTCGCGTTCGATGGCGCCTGAGAGCGGGAAACGCTTCAGGACGTCCACAACGTAGTCGGCAATGAAGCCACCCTCGTTGAAGCGCTCATCGAGCACCAGCGCCTGCTTGTCAAGTTGCGAATAGAAGTAACGGTTAAAGCTGTCGTAGCCCGATCCGCCGGTATTGGGCATGTAAACGTACGCTACCTTGCCGCCGGAGAGTTCATTGACCTTGCGCCGGTTCGATTCGATCCAATCAATGTTGCGCAGGCCGTCCTCGTCGCCGATGGGAACGACCGTCACGTCACGCGCGTCTTTGCCGTCAGGGTTTGGACCGACGTGGAGCACAGTCTGCTTGCCGGCTGTTCCTTCGAAAAACGCGTAAAGGTTGTCGCCTGCGTGCAGTTCACGGCCATTGACTGCCAGCAGGTACTCGCCTTCCTTTACGTATACGCCGGGCAGTGTGAGCGGCGAAGCGAGGCCGGGTGTCCAGTTCTGTCCGCCCAGGATCTTAGCGATCTTGTAGCGACCATTTTCTTCTATGTAATCGGCGCCCAGCAGACCGACCTTGGGAGCATTGTCGGGATGGTAGGGACCGCCGACGAACATGTGCCCAATGGTGATTTCACCGAGCATCTCGTTGGAGAGATAAGTAAACTCTGACCGCGACGCGAGGCCGTCGAGATAAGGCTTGTAGCGCGCCTCGATTTTAGGAATGTTGAGACCGTGCGTATTCGGGTCGTAGAGGAAGTCGCGCTCGATGCGCCACGTTTCGTGATAAATCTGCTTCCACTCCGCGCGCGGATCGATGGTGGTTTGCATGGAACTTAGGTTGAGCGGCTTGCCGGGGCTGCCGTCGCCGGGCTTCAAGTCATCCGCAGAGCCGATGGTCCAGGCCATTTTGCGCGCATACAAAATCTTGGCTCCATCCGTGGAGACGATGAACGCGTCCACATCGTTGAGCACGGTTTCAGGCTGACGCTTCTCGAGCGTATAGCGCCAGACCGCGTGGATTCCGGGGCCGCCACCCTCGCTTGAGGAGCGGCCCACCGGGGTCCCTTCGAAGAGATAGATCACGCCCGCTTTACCGGTGCCCAGGCCGCCGTAGTTGCGTGCGGGAATGGGCAGCGACAGGATCCGGTTGCCAATGTTTTCAAGATCGACGGTGACCTTGACCGGCTCGTCCTTCTTGTCTTTGGAATCCTTATCCTTGTCTTTATCTTTGTCCTTGTCGTCGGCTTTGGCTTCGTCTTTGGTTGAGGACTTGTCATCCTTCTTCTTGTCGTCTTTCTTGTCGTCGGACTTCTTAGGCTCGTCCTTCTTGTCTTCCTTCTTTTCGTCCTTCGGCTTCTCGTCGTCGCTCTCCGGCGGAATGGGCGAAGCACCATCCTTAGCGAGCACCACGACATAGGCAGCACTCGATTCAGACCGATCCAGCGAAGACAGATCGATGCCCGCGCGCGATGGACCGTCATCGGTTGAAGCAAGGAAGTAGAGATATTTGCCGTTAAGGTCAAAGGCCGGGCTGTACGCGTCGCTCATGCCGTCTGTGACCTGCGTGAACTTGTGCGTGTCCATGGAGTAGACGAAGATGGCGCGCAACTGATTTTCAAGATCGCGATGGTAAGCGATCCACTTTGAATCCGGCGACCAAACGATGCCGAAGTCGGAACCGAAGCTGCCGTACATGCCCTTGTCGATGAGCAGGGGCTTCCCGGTCGGGACATCCACGACCCACAAGCGCAGATGCTTGTCAGTGAAGGCGATGTGCTTTGAATCCGGCGACCACGTTGGATTGTAGAAGTAGCTGGGATCGGGACCGAGATCAATTACAGTCGGAGCCTTGAAGCCGGTCTGATCGTGAAGGTAAAGCTGGTACTCGCCGGACGCGTCAGAGAAGTACGCGATCATTTTGCCGTCGGGACTCCACGAGGGATTGCGCTCGGCGTGGTCGGAAGTGTTGGTCAGGTTGCGGGTGTCGCCCTTCTCCGCAGGCACGGTGAAGATTTCACCATGGGCTTCAAATACTGCGCGTGCACCCGACGGCGAGAGCGAGGCATTCTGAATCTCGTCGGGAGTGACCGCAGCCAGGTGCGGAGCCAGCGTTGGCAGTTCGCCATGAATCTGGATCGGCACCGTGGTGTCGGCCTTGGTCGCCGGGTCAACGAGGTGGATCGCCCCAAACTGCTCGTACACCAAGCCGCCTGGCCCGCCTTGAATCGACTTGAGGTCGCGACCCGTGTTGGCGGCAACTTCGCTCACTTCCTTCGAGCCGACGTCATAGCGGAATAACGACACCGGGCCTTTGCGATCGGAAAGGAAGTAAATGGCATTGTCCATCCACACCGGGTTGGAGTCATTGGAATTGTCGCGAGGGACGTTCACCAGGTCGAGGGTCTTCAGATTCACGATCCAGATGGGCGTCGTCTGGCCGCCGACGTAGCGCTTCCATGCCTGCTGCCACTTGGTGATGGGCTGGTAGGCGAAGGATTGTCCGTCTGGAGAAAACGAGCCTTGGAAGCCGGAAGGCAAGGGCAGCGGCTCCGGCATTCCTTTACCATCGGCGTGCACCAGAAACAGTTTGAGGAAGTGGCGATAGCTGACGGCGCCGCTGGCGATGAGGATGTTCTTGCCGTCGCGCGACCAGCCTTCAACGCGACTTCCCGCGGGATTCCACGTAATGCGGTGCGGTACGCCACCACTTGCTGGAATCACGTAAACGTCGGAATTCCCCTGAAGGTGTGCGGTGTAGGCGATCTGGCTGCCATCGGGCGAATAGAAGGGACCGGCCTCGACCGCGCCGTTAGACGTGAGACGCTCTGCCTCGCCGCCCTGCCGGTTCACCGTCCAGATGTCATCGGCGTAGCGGAAAGCGATATGGTCCTGGCTCAGCGAAGGACTGCGAAGCAGGAGCGGCGGGGATGAAGGGGTTTGTGCGGTCGCAAAGGCGGGAAGGAAGGCATAGAGCGCAAACAGGCCGAGCGCCAGCCGGGAGCCAACAGGAGTCATCGATCCTCCAAAGAGTTTTGTGGGTGGAAATGGACCGGTCTGCTACCTACCGGTTTGGAATCAGTAAGGCACGCAAAGGTATCGTACGCTGGAAGTTGAGCGGCGGTTCGCGAATTTTTGGCATTTCTCGCGGCCGCTTACCAGCCAATGCGGTAAACATCATAGGATCGCTCTACCTTTCAGGAGGCGGAATGCTGAAATTGCAAGCAGGAATGTGTCTTGGGCTCCTGGGATTGGCGACAGCCTATGCCCAGCAGGCCGGCGACAGCGCACAACGATGCGAGGACTTGGCCCAGGTCTCGCTCCCGCACACGACCATCGTGCAGGCTGCGGTCGTTGAGGCGGGCAAAATGACGTCTCCCGACACAGGCCCCGAATCGGCCAAGGATCCCATCTACGCTCAACTGCCGGCAATGTGCCGAGTGATAGCGGAGGCCCATCCCAGCGAGGATTCGAAGATCAAGATCGAGGTTTGGCTGCCCGTGGCCGGATGGAATAGCCGCTTTATGGGTGTCGGCAATGGCGGATTTGCCGGCAACATCTACTACCACCAATTGGCGCGTGCGGTGCTCCACGGCTACGCGGTCGGGAGTACCGACACGGGGCACACCGGAACTTCGATAGAAGCGGCCTGGGCACTTAGACACCCGGAGAAAGTGGCAGACTTCGGCTATCGCGGGGTACACGAGATGAGTGTGACAGGCCCTGCGATCGCCAAGGCTTTTTACGGTCGGCCGGCTGGGCACCGCTACTTCGACGGCTGTTCCGACGGTGGTCGCGAAGCTCTGATGGAAGCACAGAGATTTCCCACGGACTACGACGGTATCCTGGCAGGCGCTCCGGCCTATAACTGGACGCACCTCGTTTCAAGTGGCATTCATGCCTATCACGCCATGATGGATGACCCGGCGCGCTACATCCCGCCCTCGAAATTGCCGGCGATCAGTTCCGCTGTCCTCGCCCAGTGCAAAAAAGACGATGCGGGCGGATTTCTGGACGACCCGCGTAAGTGCCATTTCAATCCCGCCGCGATGGTCTGCAAAGGTAAAGAGAACGATCGATGCCTGACCAAACCTCAGGTCGAGACGCTCAAGGCGCTCTACGCGGGCTCGCGTACCAAGGACGGCAAGCTGGTGGATTACGGCCTGATGCCGGGCGGCGAACTGGGTGACAACGGATGGGGATCGTGGGTCACTGGTTCTTCTCCATCAAAAAGCCTGGGCGTGGCATTTCTCCAGGGCTATTTCGCCGATATGGTCTACAGCAAGGCGGATTTCGACGTTACCAAGCTGAATCTCGATGAGGGGTTGAAGGCGGCTGAAGAGCATACCGGGACGAACCTTGATGCGGTGAATCCCGACTTGAGCGCCTTCAGCGGTCATGGCGGAAAGCTGATTCTCTATCACGGTTGGGACGACCCGGCGATCCCGGCCCTCGGAACGATCGATTACTACACGGCGGTGGTGGCGAGAGCTGGGGAAGCCAACGCCAACGACTTCACCCGCCTGTACCTTGTCTCCGGCATGCAGCACTGCGATGGTGGGCCTGGACCCACGACCTTCGGGCAGAACGAGCCCTATGAAGACAGTGCGATCAACGACGCGGAGCACAATATCTACCTGGCTCTGGAGGGATGGGTCGAAAAGAGGTCGCCTCCTCAGAAGGTGATTACACAGAAATTGGAGGAGCACGGCGGGAAATCCACGGTCACCGAGAGCCGTCCGCTTTGCCCCTATCCCCAAGCAGCACAATACAGTGGGACAGGAGATCGCAGCAGCGCGGCCAGCTACTTCTGCGCTGCCGCCAAGTGAACCGGCTCCCTAAAGACGGATTGATCCGGTTGGACGGCTGCGCGGTCCGACCCGTAGGCGGCAACGGCCAGAGTAGAGAAAATCCCGGAACCGAAGGCGCGCAGTCCGCGTATTCTTCGAAGCAGGCGATGGACGATCGCGCGGGGACCTGTGCCGGAATTGGGTCTCGCGGGTGGGTTGATCCGTCGATATGAGTACCGTCTCCTCATTCCGGGCTATTTGTACTGACAGCGATAATCCCACAGGACGCAGCAACTTCCTGCGGCGAACCAAGGTGAAAGCAGGACCATGCAACTCATTGAGGCCTTCAAACTCGCGCTGCAATCCCTGTGGGGAAACAAGCTGCGCTCCATCCTCACGCTGATCGGCGTGGTGATGGGCGTAGCCTCGGTGATCATGGTCATCACGCTGGTGAACGGCGCCAATAACTACGTCAGCACCAAGCTCTCCGGTTATGGAGCGGACGTGTTCACGGTCAACCGGATGTCCAGCGTCATCTTCACGCCGGAGGAATACTTCAAGTATCAGAAGCGTAAGATCCTGCGTTTTGAAGACTATGAAGCAATCCGGGACGGCTGTACGGAATGCAAAGAGGTTGGGGCACTCCTCAATAAGTCGACCAACGTGGTGGCAAACGGAAAATCGAGCAACAACACCAACGTGCGCGGCTACACCTGGACCATGCTTTCGCTTAATAACATCGATATCGCCTTGGGCCGCGGGTTCACACCTGCCGATGATGAACACGCCACCAAGGATGCCATCGTGGGGTATGACATCGTGGACAACCTGCTCGGAGACGGCGATCCGATCGGCAGAGAGATTCGCGTCGACGGCATTCCCTACACCATCGTGGGTGTGGGCGATCGCCAGGGTAAGACGCTCGGCCAGTCGCAGGACAACTGGGTTGCCGTTCCCATCACCACGTACCAGCAGACGTACGGATACAACGATTCGGTCGACATTTACGCGCGCGCCAACGGCGATGCCGAGGCGATGGAGCGGGCTAAAGACGAGGCGCGGGTGCTGATGCGGACGCGCCGGCACGACGCCCCGGGCACTCCTGACGACTTTGAAATTGAAACCAACGACACCTTCCTCGACATCTGGAAGCAGATCAGTTCTTTGTTCGCCACGGTTGTCCTGGGACTAGCTTCGATTGCCCTCGTGGTCGGCGGCGTGGTGATCATGAATATCATGCTGGTTGCGGTTACGGAGAGAACACGCGAGATCGGGGTGCGTAAGGCGCTGGGAGCCAAGCAGCGCGACGTGCTGATGCAGTTCCTGATCGAAAGCGCGTTTCTGGCGTTGGTCGGCGGCGCACTGGGGGTTTTGGGCGGCGTGCTGGTGGGCAAGCTCATCACGCTCGTGGTTGGATTCCCAACGGTGGTTCCGGTGTGGGCGGTCTTCCTGGGACTCTTTTTGGCGACAGCCGTAGGCATCTTTTTCGGAGTGTATCCGGCCAGCAAGGCGGCCAAGCTTGATCCGGTGGTTGCGCTCCGAGCAGAACTGTAAGAAGGACAGTCATGAGCTAGTAGCCACCAGCTTCTAGCTCATCAAATGCTGAGGAAGATCAAAGTCACATCCGTCCGGCGGCGGATACCGGTAGGACACAAGTTTTTAGCATGAGGCTAGAAGCTGGCAGCTAGGAGCTGTTTTTATGGCGCAGGGACAGACGCGAGAATCCGTCAAAATGGCACTTGACACGTTGCGAGTCAACAAGCTTCGGTCCGGATTAACTATCCTGGGGATTGTCATTGGCGTGACCACCGTGATCACGATTTCGTCGATCATCAGCGGTCTCAACAATCGAGTTAATGACTGGGTCAGTTCGCTCGGCTCTAACGTTTTCTGGGTATTTCACATGCCGGTCATCGGCGTGCGGCCCACCACGGAAATGATCAATCGCAAAAAGCTCAACCTTGACGACGTGCTTGCCCTGCGCAAGCTGCCGCACGTGGTTGCAGCCGACGGCGGATTTCAACATGTCGGCCAGTTTCGCGTGGGCGCCGTCAGCGTGAAGTACGAAGGGAAAAAGATTGCCGGCACCATGCTGCAGGGCTCGACAGCCGAGGTTGCGCAAGTAACTGATCTCAACTTTCTGCAGGGACGCCTGTTTACCGACCAGGAAGACCAGAGGGCCTCGCATGTGTGCGTGCTGGGCCACGACACCTGGGAGACGCTGTTCGGCGACTCAAACGCGATCGGCAAAGAGGTGAACGTCGAGACCGGCATGTATACGGTGATCGGTGTTCTCCAGAAACAGAAACAGCCGTTCGGCGGCGGCAAGAATCAGGCCGATAACATGGTTTATTTCCCGATGGGGACATTCCACAACCTGCATCCCGAAGACAAGGATATGTGGGTCAGTGTGAAGTATGACGATCCCAAGAATAAGGCGCTGGTAGAGGAAGAGATTCGCGAATTGCTGCGCGTCCGCCGCAGAGTGCCAGTAGAGAAACCCGATAACTTTGAGATATTCGGCCCTGACTCGCTCTCCAAACTGTGGGGGCAACTTACCGGTGGACTGGTGTTATTCATGATCGCCGTTTCCAGCGTCGGGCTGATGGTGGGCGGCGTAGGCGTGATGAATATCATGCTCGTCTCGGTCACTGAACGAACCCGAGAGATCGGTGTGCGCAAAGCTATCGGCGCCACCAAACGCACCTTGCTTACTCAATTCACCACCGAGGCGGTCACGCTCTGCGCCGTGGGTGGACTGATCGGCGTCTCAGTGGGCGCTGTACTTACCTGGATCGTCTACTTTCTTCCCATAGGCTTGCCGGCCACATTGTCAACCACATGGGTCCTCATTGGCTTTGGGGTGTCCTGCGCCATTGGGTTACTTTTTGGTATTTATCCTGCGTGGAAGGCTGCTAATCTTGATCCCATCGAGGCCTTGAGGTACGAGTAAGCTAACTCTGCCTTCGCGATCGGAAATTTAGCACCCGAAAGCAGGACATGGCACAGGGACAAGCTGGCGAGTCAGTGAAGATGGCCCTGGAAACATTACGGGCCAACAAACTGCGCTCCGGGCTGACGATTCTTGGCATCGTGATCGGCGTGACGACGGTGATTATCATCTCGTCAGTCATCAATGGCGTCAACATACGCGTGAATAACTTCGTTAGTGCACTCGGCTCTGACGTTTTCTGGATCTCACGCGTACCGATGATTGGTGTCGAGCCAACCAGCGAACAACTCACCCGCAAAAAGTTCACACTTGACGATGCAGTTGCCCTGGGATCCCTGCCCCATGTTGTCGCCTCCGACACAGAGGTGGTCTACATCAAAGGCTTTCAGGTCGGCAATGTAAGCGCCAGGTATAACGGCAAAAAACTCTCCGGAACGATCTTCGAGGGCGACACTTCGCAGGTGGGCGAAGTTACCGATATGCCGCTCATAGAAGGCCGTCTCTTCACCGAAGGCGAGGACCTGCGCCATGAACATGTCTGCGTTCTGGGCCATGACGCGTGGGACATGCTGTTCGACGGCCAGTCTGCGATCGGCAAACAGATATCCGTTGAATCAGGAATGTATACCGTTATCGGCGTACTCGACAAACTCAAGCAGCCGTTCGGAAGCGGCAAGAACCCGAACGATAACGCTATCTACTTTCCGCTGCGGACCTTTCATAACTTGCACCCTGAAACCAATGATTATTCGTTGATTGTGAAATACGATAATCCGATCAATAAGTCCCTGGTTGAAGAAGAAATTCGCGAGCTACTGCGAGTGCGTCGAAGAGTTAGAGTCGAAGCAAACGATAACTTTGAAGTTAGTTCCCCTGAAGCGATTACCAAGTTATGGGGTCAACTTACCGGCGGACTCGTGCTCTTCATGATTGCCGTTTCCAGTGTGGGCCTGCTGGTGGGCGGGGTGGGCGTGATGAACATTATGCTGGTCTCGGTGACGGAGCGAACCCGCGAGATTGGCGTGCGCAAAGCGATCGGCGCAACCAAACGCACGCTACTCACTCAATTCACAACCGAGGCCGTAACCCTGTGCGCGGTTGGGGGAGTGCTGGGAGTCGCGATTGGTGCAATCCTCACCTGGATCGTCTACTTTCTGCCGGTCGGAATTCCGGCTACGCTTTCGAGCACATGGGTTACGATCGGCTTCAGCGTCTCCTGCATCATCGGCCTGGTCTTCGGAATCTATCCCGCATGGAAGGCCGCCAACCTCGACCCGATCGAAGCGCTGAGGTACGAGTGAGACCGACCGCTTCTAGCTCCTAGCCTCCAGCTTCTAGCCTTCACCTTGCTGGATCGGGCCGCTGAGGGCAAACCAACGCGTGCTGGGGCGCGTAAGAGTCAGTAAATATCCCCCGGCAGAGCCGCATAAGCGCTAACTTGTTTGAGAAAATATTTGCTCCTGCGATTTGCGCT
>CZKL01000067.1_pt1 | contig 10257 bp, 9 predicted proteins | sample 1122441 | NCBI WGS metagenome assembly CZKL01 (sample SAMEA3539301, study PRJEB10725) | soil metagenome | biome: tundra; feature: field; material: soil | place: USA | collected 2010-05 | depth 0.15 m
AAAAGAACCTGTGCCGGCGGAGCAGGCGTTGTTCATGGTATAGCCGATAGGCACGCCATTACGCAGATATATATACTTCGAATCCTGGCCACCGATTTCAAAGATCGTGTCGGCGTCCGCGGCAAAGTGCGTTGCGCCTACGGCATGTGCCGAAATCTCGTTGTAGACCTGCTCAGTACCCAACCACGCGCCAATGAGCTCGCGGGCCGAACCCGTGGTGCTGACGAGGCCCACAGGGCGATTGCCCACTTGACCGATGAGAGCCATGAGGCACTCGCGAACCGCTGCCACGGGATCATCATGCGTACGCGCGTAGTGGGCGGCGACGATGGCACGTGTCTCAGGATCGAGCAGGACCGCCTTGGTGGTGGTCGAGCCCGCGTCCACTCCCAAAACCAATGGACCATCGGGGGTGCCTGCAGCGGCGGGGCGACCATGACCTGCACCTTGTCCTTATAGTGAGACAACGGCGGGAGCGTTTCGAAGAGAGGCAGAGGTGCAATGTGCGGGGATCTGTAGATCGGATCGTCACGCGTGAGCAGTGCGGTCCCCCATGCTTCGAACCAGGGGCTTTCTGGGAGCACGATGAACTCAGTAGCGGGCAGCTTCTCGCGAAGAGTTCTTACCATGGCTTCGTTGCGGGTCACGCCTCCGATCAACAACACGCGCCGCAGAGAGCTCCGGCTCTTATCGAGGAGCGCAACTACTTTGCTGGCCATGCTGTCGTGCAGCGTGGTCAGGATGTCAGCGGGCGTAGCCTCGTGGCGATTGAGCTTATGCGTCACGTCGGACTTGCAATGCACGGTGCAGCGTGAAGCCAGCGGTACAACCTTTCCCGAAGCCGACAGTTGGATCGCCGTGTCAACCTCGAGCCCCATGCGACCGACGAGTTGCATGAAGAATTCGCCGCTGCCCGCCGCGCACTTATTGTGCGACAGCACATTGGTAACTCTTCCACCTGTAAGCGCATAGACCAGAAATGATTCACCGCCCAACGAAGCTACCGCATCAAACTTGTGGTCCACTTCACGCAATGCGCGTTGGATGGCGTCGAATTCCGATATGTGGCCGAGATGGCCGGATACGCCGAAATATTCTGCGCCCGCGAACTCTGGCTCCGCGAGCAACTGCTTAAGCACTTCTAGAGGACGCCCCTGATGGGCCATGACTTTGGCATTTTTGCCGCGGGATTGAACCGAGACCACCTTGACCGTCAGTGCGCCGATGTTGATGCCAACGTTGGACATGGCGTCTCGGTACTGAGGAAACCAGGTAAAGGCCTTCGCGGACTGGCAAAGACTGCGAATCCTATCGACTCAAATCTGCGCGCGAGGAGCCGCACTCCCAATGGGGGAAAAACGACAGTTCGATCGGAAGATCGAAGAACGACCGCATTGATGATGTTCAGTATAGGGAATTATGGAAGTGATCCTCATCACTCTCATGCGCCGAATGGGTCTCGAATCGACTGCCTGGTTCAGAATCAACAGGTTAGTGCTGCTCGTCAGATTCCACCGTGTTGACGGCGCAGAATTAAAGCGGTGTTTCCGATTGCAATCCTGCCAAAACCCACCGCCGCGATCTACCCTGATCCCAGTAACGGCACAAGGTATTGTGCAGCAGATTACGGACCACAGTGGTTTCTCGCTGTCCTCGTCTTGCCTTATAGCTGACCTAGGTCCGTGCCGGGGCATTACCTTCCGCGGTCACGACCTTGGCTCTACACCGAAGCAGGCGAAAGGCGGTTTGGAAAGCCGCTCCTGCAAGCCTGTTCCGCGTGGCCTATCCTAACCTGGATAAGCAGTCACGAGCGATTCGGGGTTCACGGCCTTTTGTGCTCATGACGCGCTAGTGTCGGCGATGCTCCCCAGCTCCGCATTGCGGCCGGAGAAATCGTTCTCAATCTCCGGCTACGGAATCGCATCGCTTCTTTTTGCGGCAGGCGGCCTGATTCCTACTCAACACCTCGTATCTCGACGGTGACCCCCTGGGTCGTGAGGGAGAACGGGGCGACCAAGAGACGCAGTGAACATTGGACTCTGATACCAGAGTTATTCTTCCGAAGGTAGTAGTTTAGACGTCATAAGATACCCTCGAACTCAAGCCGGCGAGGCGGAGGACGGTAATGGAACGATGATCGGATACCAGAGAACGAAGACGCTTAGTAGAAGAAGGTTAATCCGGAATGCCTTGATGGTTGCATCCTGGGGAATCGGTCTACCTGAGCTAGTCTGCAAAATGGCAATGGCCCGGGAGCCAGTTCAACCAGATTCTGCATTGCAAACGTGGATCATCGGCAACGAATTAATCCAGAGAGTGATCAGCTTCAAACCGCGCAAGGGTCTGTTCACCGAGCGGCTATTCGACCTAGCAACGCATGCTGACTTTATAGTGCCAAGAGAAGTCCGCGCAAATATGGCGGATGAATTCTCGTTCGAATGTAACGGGCGCGAGTACCGGGCCAGCGATCCGGGGTTCCAGTTGTCAGGAGCCGACAAGGCTGCGGTTCCAAACGAAAGGTCTCTCACAGTCCGCTTACGACACAATGAGATTGCATTGGAGGTTTCCGTTGTTTACATCATCTATGACGGTCAACCTGCTGTCCGCAAGCATCTGTTGTTGCGCAACATCGGTGACACAGCCCTTCGTTTCACACATCTGAATATCGAGGCCCTCGGACTTTCCCTCGGACCCGAAAACGAGACAATCCTTAACGCTCAGTACGGCGCGATTCCGCGCGAGATCTTCTACACTGGCCGCTCAGAAGATGCCGGTCTAATACTGGCTAACAGCCGTACGGGCGTTGGCATCGCGATCATCAGCGAAGTTCCCGGATATATGAAGCGCACCGAAATTGCGGGCTGGGACGATGCAGAACACGTGAGTATCGGCGTCATGTACGACACCGATCTCATGCCTTTTGAGCGCTCGATTGCCGGTGGGCAAGAATTCCGAACTGCGAGCGTTTCACTCGTGACTTTTCGGAACGGTGACGGTTTCCACGATCCGCGTTGGGTGCTGCCCTCGTACACGGCAAAGACCCTGATGCGGCGGGTGGATGGGCAAGGTCCACCATGGATTTACAACACGTGGGAACCCTTCGAGCGGGACGTCGATCGCGAAATCGTCCTTGAACTGATCGAAGCAGCCAGCATGATGGGAATCGATATTTTCACTATCGACGACGGCTGGCAACAGGAGTATGGAGAAAACGGCGTTAACCTGACATCGTTTCCAGGCGGACTGAACCCAATTTTGGACGCTATCGAAGCCAAGGGCATGCGACTCGGGCTGTGGATCCCGATGGCAGCTATAGGCATGACGGCTACCGACTTTCGCAACCATCCTGAATGGGCGGCCTTGGACCAGCAAGGAAAGCTGAAAGTTACCGGTACCGCTGCAGGCGCAAAGGTGGTCATGTGCCTGGCAAGTGCTTTCAGGGACTCCGCGGCGGACCGAATCAACGACGCAATTTCGAGGTTCCACCTTGCCTACGTGAAGCTTGACCTTACCACCATTTTTAACGCCTACGGAGAGGCGCCAGGCTGCTGGGCAAAAGGCCACGATCACGGCAGCTGGGCCGAATCGCTGAACATGATCTATGAGGGCATCGCATACGTGACCAGCAAGATCTACAGCAAACATCCCGACGTCCTACTTGATCTGACGTTTGAACTCTGGGGCCAGAAACACGTTATCGATGCCGGCCTGATTGCAGCTGGCGATCTCGACTGGATGAGCAACGTCGATGATACCCGTCCAGATTCCGCGGGCCCTATCCAGGCGCGTCAGTTGTTGTACCAGCGTGCTGCATCCATGCCGGTTGAGAGCATGCTCATCGGGAACATCCATGCGGATCTGCCGACAATTCAGGAAAGCTTCGCCACCGCCATAGGATCTGCCCCGCTTCTCCTCGGCGACCTGCGCAAGTTAAGCACTCGCGACCGGGAGTGGTACCACAATCGAATTGATTGGTTCAAAAGGCTGAGAAGCAAGGCAAAGATCAGTGAGAGTTTCTTCCCGCTGGGCAGTTGGATGCAGACCTCATCGGACAAATGGGACGGTTTTGCGCGCTTAGCGGCCAGCGGCGAGGGCCTGATCGCGCTCTTTCGAAACAAATCAAAAGCGACAACCTTGACGGTGCAGTTGCCACTGCTCCCGTCAGGGGAGTACCACGTGCGCTCGATCATGTCTGGCAAAGATCTTGGCGTCTTCACGTATGCCGATTGGGTTCGTGGAGTACCATTCAATTTTTTGGAATCAGAGAGGGTGGATGTCCTGGAGATCACCCCCGGCAGAAGTTCTGTGAGCCACACTGAAGCATTGGGCAAACTTCACCACAGATCAAGTCCTGCAAGGTTCGATAGCGACATTTTCGAGGCTTAGTGCGGTGGCCCCGCGATGAAATCGTTTCTTATCTGAAAGGAGAGGGTTTAACTCCATCGAGCCGCTCGCGACGAAGACCCGGTATGCCGAATCATCAACGGAAAGAATGAACAGTATTCCGGAACCTCTGCAATTGTTTGCCCAGATCGCTTATTTCCGTCGCGTCTTGTTCTTAGCTTGAGCCGACTTTTCGTTGGCTAGCGATGAGACCAGCTTCTCCAATTCCGCTAACCTGCCCTTCAGGTCTTGCACTTCAGCCGCTTCCTTGGCTTCATCAGCCTTTTCCTGGCGTATCGGAGCACCTTTTGCGGCTGCAGCACGCCTTGGGTCTTCCCGCTTTTCCTGGGCGCGAGGACCCTGCATGAAGTCGAATGGATTGAGAGGATTCGGCATTGCCCGATAGGTGTTCTGATAGATCTCCAGCATTGACTTCATGTACTTTAGCGCGCTTTCCTGGCTGGCGCGACCAGACGCAACTACCATTTGCCTCAGAAGATCGAGAGGAAAGCTTGAATCTGCTGTTTTAGCGTCTTCAACAATAATTTGCGTAAGGATCAGGCGGGTGATGTCCTCCCCGGAGGTCGCATCGAACACTTGAACGTCGTTCCCCTGCTGCAGCAGCTGCGCTACCTCTTCGAGGTTCACGTACCGGCTGTTAGTGGTGTCATAGAGGCGCCGGTTTTCGTATTTCTTGATCACTACAGTCTTCTGCGCCATAATTCCCAATTTTACCCCTTGACACGCTGCAACAAGCGGCGCAGCATATTGTCATGCTGCACTGCAGCATGTACCGCAGCGCGCTAGCGCGGGATGGAGAAAATATGGACACCAAGGAAGCAGAGCCTAGCGGACAGGTAAATGCTGCCGCAGGCGAACAGGTCGACATCATGGAATCGATGACCCAACTTTATATAAGCGGCATCGAGCGGCTGGCTGAAATCCAGAAGAAGGGCTTGGAGTTTGCTGTTCAGCATAACGCGCAGGTGGTGAGTGCCTGGAAGAAACACATCGTGTCGGCGCCGAGCGTCCTGATGCTCGATTTGGCAACTACAACGTTTGAGCGCGCTGCCGACACGCAGAAAGGCGCGATTGACCTGGTGGTCGAGCAGACACATGCTTTGGCCGGCCTGGTAAAGGAGCGCAAGGTAAAGGCAACCGCCACAATGGAAGAAGGCAAGACACGGGTCCAGGAAGCCATCGATCACACGATCGCAGCTCAGAAAACAGCGATCGATTATTCGGCAAAGCAGGTGAAAGTGGCTCTTGAAGCCGCCAAGCACCAGCTTGGGATTGTCGGCACACCCGTGGGAGCGGCGGCCGATTCAATGCAGCGCGGTATGGATGTTGTTGTTGAGGCTCAGAAAGAACTGCTCGACGTGCTAAAAGGGCCAGTCCTGCACTAAACCGCGATATGGCAAACCACGAACGGGGCCGAAGGCGCTGTTGACGGCGCACGATTCAGCTGCGCCAAAGCGAATTTTCCGCCCCGTTGAGGTATATGCTTTTTGTGCAAAGTGAGTGGGAGCTGGATATGGCTGCAACAGAGGAAAAAAGCGCCGCGGCTGATCCGTTCGAATCGTTTCGCGACGTGCGTGACGCATATCTCGAGGGTATGTCGAAGGTAATGATCAACGCGGTGAACACGGAGCAATATGCGCAAGCGACCGGAGCAATGCTCAATGGTTGCCTTACATTTTTGGCGCCCTTCCGCGAAGCTCTTGATAAGGCGATGGTGATGGCGCTCGAGCAGTTCTCGATGCCTTCGCAACAACAATTAGCCAGCCTGGCGGAGCGGTTCACCAACCTCGAAATGAGACTAGATGATCTGGATGCAAAGTTAGATCGACTCATCGAATTGTCTGCAAGCCGGTCGCCGGAGGTCTCAGTTCCCCCCCCGACCTTGAAGCGGCCTGCAGCGGCCGATGCGAAATCTTCGCATCGAGCAGGAACAAGCAAGATGTAGAGGTCGATATGATTCAGGCTGCGCAATCTCCTGCTAGCTGGTCGGTCCTCGACCAGAAGTTGAAAACGTTCAATAGACTAATGACGACCAAGGCCGCTATAGGCCAGACACCGAAAGAGCTTGTGTGGACTCTCAACAAGGCAAAGCTCTATCGTTACGTCCCGGTTATGCCAACCGAGGACCGTCATCGTGTGCCTTTGCTCCTGATCTTCGCCTTGATGAATCGTCCAACGATTATGGATCTTCGGCCCGGTCATAGCTTCGTCGAATACATGCTGAACAAGGGCTACGACATGTATCTTCTCGATTGGGGTACCCCAGGTCCGGAAGACAAGAATCTAAAGTTCGACGACTACACTCTGGACTATATCCCCAGGGCAGTTCGCAAGGTAAAGGCGATCTCCGGATCAAAAGAATTCAGTATGTTGGGCTGGTGCATCGGTGCGATTCTGACCACGATCTACGCAGCGCTGCGGCCTGATGATGGCCTACGTAACCTGCTGTTACTAACCGCCCCGCTCGACTTTTCAAGAAAGCAGGAACTGACCTTCGCGCGTTGGACCGATGAGCGGTACTTCGATGTCGACAAGCTGCTCGCTACGTTCGGCAACATGCCGGGCGAGATGATAGATTACGGATCAAAAGCCCTGAAGCCGATTGAGAACTACTTCACCAACTATTACAAATTGTGGGACAACCTTGACAATCCGCATGTTGTGGAATCGTGGCATGCGATGAACACGTGGGTCACGGACATCTTTCCTATGGCCGGCGGCGCTTATCGGCAGCTCATCGTGGATCTCTATCGCAACGATCGATTGATGAAGGGCGAACTGAAGATTCGCGGAGAACTCGTCGATCTCAAACGCCTCCGGGCAAATTTGCTCACAGTGATTGCCGAAGGCGATCACATCACGCCGCCCTGTCAATCTGAGGCAATCCTGGCTAAAATCAGCAGCGCCGATACCGAAATCTACCGCGTCCGTGGCGGCCATATTGGAATAATGGCTGGGAGCGGGGCGAACAAGCAGACCTGGCCGCACATCGATGGTTGGCTTGCGTCCCGCTCCCAGTAAAGCACCCAGGGCGCCTACATGTAGACGCCGCCGTTGATGTTGATCTGTTGTCCGGTGATATAGTCGCCATCGCAAATGAGGAACGCAGCGGCTTTGGCGATCTCATCCGTCAGTGCCAGGCGGCGCATGGGAATCTTTTCCTTGATCTGTTCCAGGCGGTCGATGGGGATATGATTCGTCATGTCAGTCGCCGTGAATCCCGGCGCTATCACGTTTGCAGTTATGTTGAACTTTGTCAATTCCAGGGCGAGGACCTTGGTAAACGCAATAAGACCTCCCTTGCTGGCCGCATAGTTTGCCTGGCCGAAGTTGCCGGCCTGACCGACAAAAGACGCCACGCTTACGATGCGGCCAAATTTCTGCTCAATCATCGCGGGAATTGCCGCGCTGGTGCAGTAGAAAGCCCCATTGAGATTGGTGTCGATAACCTCGGTCCAATCGTCATCGGTCATCTTACGAATACTTTTATCGCGGGTGATGCCTGCGTTGTTTACGAGGATGTCGATTCTCTGGTAGACGTCGGGGACATCGCGAACCAAGCGGCGGGCTCCAACGCTCTCCGAGATATCGCCCTGGAAGACCTCACTTGAGCCGCCGCAATGCTCAATTTCATCTCTGACTTCTTCGGCCCCGAGAATGCCTGAACGGCAATTGATGGCGACTTTTGCGCCGCGGCTGGCGAGTTCCATTGCAATGGCGCGACCTATGCCCCGAGACCCGCCGGTTATGAATGCAACTTTACCGGCCAATACCTTGGGGACCGATACTGAGACTTCAAGTAGATTCGCTGTTGCCATGGGGATGCTCCTTTCTTCTCTACCTTGATCAGTTCAACGATTGAAAAATGGCTGCGATACCTTGTCCGCCGCCAATGCACATCGTTACGAGAGCGTATTTACCGCCGATTCGGTGTAGCTCGTATAGGGCCTTCACAGTCACAATCGCTCCGGTTGCTCCCAGCGGGTGGCCTAGAGAAATACCGCTGCCGTTGGGGTTCGTTTTTTCCGGCGGGAGTTCTAGTTCACGTCGAACCGCCAGCACCTGCGCCGCGAAAGCTTCGTTCGCCTCGAAAACGTCAATGTCGTCGTTGGTCAAACCGGTGCGCTCGTATAGCTTTCTTACTGCCGACACAGGTCCAATTCCCATGATTCCGGGCTCAACTCCAGTGACGGCATAATCAATGAGCTCGGCAATTGGCTTCAAGCCTCGATCTTCGTGAGTTTTCGGCAGCCATGCGTAATTGAAGATTCGGGCCTACTTCTTCTTGGGTGGGACGCAAGCATGCGGCGCACAGAAGTGCGACCGATGTGAGACGGTGGGCGACCTCGGATTTGCTGAGGCCGCACCGGCACATTTTTTGCGAATTTGATTGGCACGCGGTGCGGGGGTTACAGGCCCGGCCAAAGCCGCTTTCCTTTCAGCCGAGTGTGATCGAGTCCGGCTCGCACGCCGTCTCCCATAATGTCTCGCTCGAAGTCGGCATATTGCGGAAAACCGCAATACGGATCATATGCGGCAAAACAGAAGAAGGCCGCGACAGTCAATACGGCACCGGCTTTGCTTCTCATAATTGGGGGCCTTGGAGACTTTCTCCGTGACGCCGTCATGAAGAGGAGTGAGGATGCCGATTACGCGGCGGTTGTGGACCAGTTTCCGATTACTCCTGGACTTTCCGCGGGTGGAGCGTGTAATTCCACTTGGGGTATATGGCATGGGGTTCAAGCTTGAGTCGTTCAAGATCTTCACTTTTCACCTTTTGTCCTCTCTTGTAGAGGCCTCGGTCTAAGAACGCTTTAACTTGCAATCCTGTGGCCGTACTCGTCCCCCGAATATACCCCAACATGATTTCCAGGGTTTTGAGGGGCTTCCCCTGCCAATTGGTGCTGATGTAGCTGAACAGGCGGTGCTCGACAGGGTTCCACTTTGAACATCCCGTCGGATAGTGGCAGACCGTCGCTGTTAGACCGAACGTATCGCAGAGCTTCTCCTGGAGGTTTAGCTTCCATGCTCGTGCTCGGCAACCATTACATCCGCCACTATCGGCCAGAATGAGCAACTCACTTCCAATTGGATAAATGTGGCACCCTTCTTCCTTCCACCACTGGGCGATTGAGCAAACCGCAAATTCCGGGGTATCATTTGATATACCCACGTAGACATATCCCTCGTTTTTCGCGAAGTTGTAGATGCCAAAAGGAACTGCCCGCCACTTGGCCACTCCGGGAAAGTCGTGCTCATTGACTTCTTCCGCTTGCCTGCGCCATGTACGTCCGTTGTTCCTGAACTGGCCGATCAACTCCTTCTTCTTTGTATCGATACTGATAACTGGCCACCCCGCCGTAATGAAACGTTGCTTCTGGGAGGCGATGTACTTGAATTGCTGGTCCCTTTCCGGGCACCCGAGCCTGCCTTGCTTCCTCTTGTTGGCCTTCAGGGAGAAATCCATGTCCTTGAGCAAGCGTGCAACCGTACCGGTTGAAGCTCGATGACCTTCGTCTGCAAGCTTCTTGCTCAGGATGCGCAGACTACTCCGGATCCACTTCTGCTCGGTCATTGGGTCGCCTGCTATCTCGTCTGCGAGCAGCCGCTCCAACGCAGTTAAGATGCCTGGATCTGTTTCCTCTATCGGCTTCCGTCCCCCACCGGGTCGACGTATTCGGCGCTGTTGTTTGCCGTACGGCCGACGGGCGCGGCGAGGTGTCCTGGTAGGGTTGGATCCTTCCGAACCGCCGCACCCACCGACGAGTCGTTGTGTGCCTTCGGCAGGATCAGCTGGGTCTTGCTGCCTCAACTCCGACATGCCTCTGACGATCGTCGCTCGAGATAGCCCAG
>CZKL01000089.1_pt1 | contig 10247 bp, 13 predicted proteins | sample 1122441 | NCBI WGS metagenome assembly CZKL01 (sample SAMEA3539301, study PRJEB10725) | soil metagenome | biome: tundra; feature: field; material: soil | place: USA | collected 2010-05 | depth 0.15 m
GGAGGCCGAGCAAAGCGGCCTGCCTGCATCCAGCTGCGACCTCTTCTTTCTCGCAAATCTATGGCATGAGATCGAGGATCGAGTTGCAGTGTTAGTGGAATCCCAGCGAGTTCTCAAGAAGGGCGGGCGAATTGCAATCCTCGACTGGCGCACGGATGTCGAACCCGTCGTGGGGCCTCCTCTGGCGCATCGAATCGCACCCGCAGTTGCCCTTAGGGAGATGCGCCTCGCCGGTTTCGAGCAGCTTGCGTCCGCAGAAGTCGGACGGTACTCCTGGCTGGTGCAAGGGGAGAAAGTGCAATGACGGCGCGAAAGGGTGTTACCCGGCCTGCTGGTCCGCGGCATTTTCGCGGCGAGCGGATCAAGGATGAGGTATACCGGCAGATGTTCCTTCTGGAAGAAGGCCGTCCTGGCGCGGAGATGGGGCTCGCATTGGCGTTGTTGCGGGCATGGATGTCCGCTGACTCACAACCTGCAAGCGACGAGGAACGAGACTGGCTGAAGAAGGTATCCCCGATCTGCCTGGAGATGATTGAGGCAGGATTGCAAGCGGGCGGCACTGCGCATCCCTGCGTACAGTGAGTCCATTTCAGAGTGCTTTGCGCGGTGAGCCGGCGGACCTTCAGGAGGGATCAGCTTCCGTGTACGTGGGGGATATACTGGTATTGACCTCGATGACCCCATACGATGCGACCTGAACTGATACAAGCCACAGATTTGTTGCGCCTCAACACCCCTGAATCTGTTGAAGAGGCGATCAGGTTGCTTCAGAACACAGTCTATTCCTTCAGCATGAAGATCTGCGGGCAGCCTGAAGATGCCGAAGACACCATGCAGGAAGTGCTCTTCCGTTCCCTTGAGCACCTGGCCAAGATACAGGACCCGCAGGAACTGGCCGTCTGGCTTTACACAGTCACCAGAAACCGGTGCTGGCGCATGCGACGCAAGACTGCCCATGCCCCTGCGAACATGCTCTCGCTCGACGAGTTGATGCCGAGCGATGAAGAGTTGGGGTTGTTGCTCCAGGATGCCGGAAAGAGCCCCGAAGGCAACCTGCTCCACGCCGAGCAGCATCATTTGCTGCACCAGGCGATTCTGCGCATCCCGGCGCCCTTGCGTATCGTTCTCGTGCTCCACGACATGGAGGAGTTGGCTACCGAGCAGGTCGCGCAGATTCTCGAATTGCAGCAGGGAACTGTGCGGATTCGGCTTCATCGGGCACGCCTCAGTGTCCGCAAGGAGATGAATCTGCTCCTCAGTGGCACAGCCCAGAAGCTAGAGAACTCACAAACCTCACCGAAGAGGCCAAGGGGCGCGCGGTCCAGGGGTGGGCGACGCCCCGATGAATGCCGCGATTTGTTTGCCAACCTTTCTGAATATCTGGATGGCAGAGTGGAGCCTGTGACTTGCGAACAGATGAGGGGGCATATCGAGGCATGTCCATCTTGCGTGGCATTTCTGCACGACCTGCGCGCCGCCATCGACCGGTGCCGCTCCCTGAAGATTCCCTGTGACCCGGCCTTCGCACCTCGATTGCGCGACCTCCTTACACGGGAGTACCTGCGCATGCTGGTGATGCCGGCCGCAAAATAAATATCCGAGGCTTTGTAACGAATCGCTCCAGTCGTGTCTTTCTTCTAATGAAGAGGAGAAACACAATGGAAGTAAAGATTACTCATCTCGACAAGGTTAAATTCGCCATTCATTCGCGATCACACTCCATTATTTGCGACCAGCCGGAAGAGAATGGTGGGGAAGACTCCGGCATGACGCCTCCGGAATTGCTGCTCGCGTCGCTGGGGTCTTGCGCGGCCTTCTATGCGGTGCAGTATCTGAAAACACGCAATCTCGCAAAGACAGGCGTGGAGGTCACAGTGACCGCCGAAAAGTTGAAACAGCCTGCTCGCCTTGGCAACTTCCGCGTGCATGTTGTGTGCCCCGTCTCTCTCACGGAAGAACAGACGGAGGGCCTCATGCGCTCCGTGCATCACTGCCTGGTTCACAACACGCTCTTGACACCACCGGAGATCATGATCGAGTTGGCTATATCCGAACTTGCTGTGTCCCACAGCTGACATCCCACGCCGATTCAGACCGATCCTGGAACGGTGCCCGTGCAGATCGGCGCGTGTCAGTGTTTTAATCATCGAATGGCGAGCCTCGAAAATTTCCGTCTCGTGGTCTTCCGGGCAGTTGCGGAACAGCTCAGCTTCCGCAAGGCCGCGGAAGAACTGTATCTCACGCAGCCCGCAGTGAGCCTACAGATCAAGGCACTTGAGGAGGATCTTGGCGTTCAACTGTTTGACCGATCTGGTGCCCACATCACGATGACCCCAGCCGGGCGAGTACTCCTTGGATACGCAGCCCAGGTGAATGCGCTCCTCGTCCAGGCTGAGCACGAGATTGCCACCTTGAGCGGAGAACATGTTGGACAACTGGCGCTCGGCGCCTCTACAACCATTGCCCAGTATGTGCTGCCTCGGCTCCTGGGAGAGTTTTGCCGGGAGTATCCTCGTGTTCATCCCACGCTGGTCAGCGGCAACACGGAACACATTGTAGAAGCCGTCGAGAAGCAGAAGATTTCGCTGGGGTTCATCGAGGGCCCGGCCCGCAGCCGGGAGGTCAAGACAGAGCCATTTCTAGAGGATGAACTGGTGCTTATCGCGTCCACTGCGCACGAGTGGACCGAGCGCAATTCGGTCTGCTGTTCTGAAATCGCCTCAATTCCACTGCTCATGCGGGAGCGCGGATCAGGCACGCGGCATGTGATTGAATTGGCGCTGGAGCGGCAAGGCGTCAAGCGGAATTCGTTGCACACTGTGATGGAACTCGATTCGACTGAAGCCATCAAATCCGCCGTGGAAGCTGGGTTGGGGGTCGGATTCGTCTCCCGCTGGGCAATTGCGAAAGACCTGAGACTCGGTAACAACTTCAAGATTGTCGAGGTCGAAGGATTGAGTATCAAGCGCCAGTTTCTTGTCGCATATTCGTCCGGTCCCGAGCCGCAGGGCCTGGCCATCGAATTCCACAGATTTGTCACAGCACGGGCGGGCCTGCAGAGAATTCCAGTGAGGCCCAGGCGATCATAACCTGCCGGAAGCCATAAGATTCGCAAATAGGGCATGATTACTTCTGCTTGGACGCGATTGCTTGCTTCGGGAATACTTGTACTATGTCCAAGATGAGCATGGTTGGCAAGGCAATCGTTGCGGGAGTGGTTGTATTTACGGCACTTCAGATATTGCGGCCGAGTATTCCAACGAAGCCAGCGACTGCCGAGTTGCAGACCCCGCCTGAGGTTAGGCGCATTCTCGAAAAGGACTGTTATAGCTGCCACTCGGATCAGCGGCGGCTGTCGTGGTTCGACCAGATCGTGCCCGGCTACTGGCTCGTGCGGCACGACATTCTTAACGCGCGTGAGCACCTCAACTTTTCGACGCTGGGCTTCAAGCCCGCCGCCGTTCAGAAGGCGACGCTCTACGAGGCAGTGAACATGATCCAGCTTGGCGCTATGCCTCTGCCGCAGTTCGTTAAGCTGCATCCCGAGGCAAAGGTGACGCCCGAAGAGTTGGCGACGTTGAAGGCGTATCTGGCGCCGTGGGCTCCCGTTCCAAACCAGTCCGGCAAAGCGCCAGAGGCTGTTTCCGCCGAGGCTCATGAACCTATCTCTCTGGCGATGGTACAGCCGGAGTTTAATGGATTTCCTTTCGATCCTAACTTCAAGGGCTGGAAGCTAATGAGCACCACTGACCGCGGCGACAATAATACTTTTCGTTTCGTTCTTGGAAATGACGTGGCCGTGAAGGCCGCGCATTCGGGCAACATCTCGCCTTGGCCGGACGGAACACACTTTGCCAAGGTTGCGTGGCTGCAGGAGTCCGGGCCTGATGGACTGTTGCATCCCGGCAAGTTCTGGCAGGTCGAATTTATGGAGAAAGACGCCAAGCGCTATAAGGACACTGAAGGATGGGGCTGGGGCCGCTGGCGCGGCACGGATCTGAAGCCCTATGGCAAGGATGCGCACTTCGTGAACGAGTGCACGGGCTGCCACCAGCCGGTGCGCGGCAACGACTACGTGTATACGTTGCCTGTCACAGCAGCCAGGCCCAGCCGCGATGAGGTGGTGAACAACCGGGCTGCCGCATTACCCAAAAGCCTTCCCTATCAGCCGCTCGGCTGGAGCGCAATCACAATGTACGTTGACCCAAAGAGCCACACAACGGCGACGCTCTACGGCAACGACGCAGCTATGCAGGCCGCACAATCCCAAGCAGCTGAAATGGGCGCACCGAAGGCTCCGGCGTATTCTGCTGACTCAGTGCTGGCGCTCGTTACATGGGCGCAACGCGACGACCCGCACTGGTTCGGAGGACGCATCCCCGACAAACCGCTGTCCGTGGAGTTCGTGCAAGTGGCCGCGGCAGGACGGCCGAGCCTCTATGGGCGCTTTGCGGGGCCGGAGTTCCTTGAGGACCACCCGGCGGCTAGCATTGCGGCGCAGCGGGCGAATTTCGTGCAGAGCCTTGCTCCGACACAATTGCCCTAGTCTGTTGGCTTCCCGGCTCTTGTGGAGGGAGCTTCGAGAGCATGCGCGTGTTCATCCCACGCTGATCAGCGGCAACACGGAGGATATTGAGCAGGCCGTGGAGAAGTAGAAGGTCGCATTGGGCTCCATCGAACGTCCGGCGCGAAGCTGCAAGGTTAGGACCAAGCCATTTCTTGAAGACGAAATGGTCCTTATCGCGTCAAGTGCGTACGAGCGGGCCGTTGCCTATGCGTCCGGCCCTGAACTTCAGGACGTGGCCGTCAAATTTCACAGGTACCTCACCGCACGAGCAGGCCCGCAGGGAGCATCTGCCAGGGCCACACGCAATGGAACTGTGGGAGCCCATAAGAATCGCAAATAGGGCATGATTACTTCTGCTTGGACGGCTACGCGTTCTTCGGGAACACTGGATGTGTGACTAAGAACGTATTCTTCATCGGCTTGATTATTGCGGCAAGCGGCTTGGTATCACCACCAATTGCTTTGGCCGGCGGTCTCATCTACGGATTCAGTTTCGTGCATCCCTTTCAGCTTGAGGCAAAGCAGTTATCGAAGTTGCTGCTACAGGCATCGGTGGTGGGGCTCGGATTCGGAATGGACTTGCAGCAGGTTATGCAAGCCGGACGCTCAGGGTTCATCTATACCGCGGGCAGCATCAGCATCGCGTTGCTCCTGGGTTGGGGGTTGGGACGACTCTTGCAGGTGAAACAGAGAATCTCTTATCTCATTTCGGCAGGCACGGCCATCTGCGGCGGCAGCGCTATCGCCGCGATTGCCCCAATCACCAATGCGAGCCAGGAAGAGATTGCCGTCTCGCTCGGAACTGTTTTCGTGCTGAACTCCATTGCATTGCTCACATTCCCCGTGATCGGGACGGCGCTGCATATGACTCAGTCGCAGTTTGGCCTTTGGGCAGCACTAGCCATTCATGACATAAGTTCCGTCGTCGGCGCGACAGCAAAGTACGGAGCAGTGGCTCTTACCGTCGGCACTACCGTCAAATTAGCCCGCGCTCTATGGATCGTACCGCTTTCGGTTGGAACCGCAATGGCAAACAAGAGCAAGGCGCGCATTCAATGGCCCTGGTTCATTCTCTTCTTCTGCCTCGCGGCGGTCGCCAACACCTACGTTCACATCTTCCAGTCCGCGTATCCAGTGCTCAAGCACCTTGGGGGCATCGGCCTGACCGTCACGCTTTACCTGATTGGAACCGGGCTCTCCGTGAAGACGCTCCGCGAAGTCGGAGTTCGACCATTCCTTCAGGGAATTCTTCTCTGGCTCTTCGTCGCGGTGGGATCGCTGGCATTGATCCGTTCCGGCTGGATTCACCTGTAGCGGTCCCGAGACAGGTATCCCGTTTGCTCTCGGTCCAGGCAAGGCGTACATGGTCGGTTAACTGCTGCTCTGCTGCGCAGTTATGCCGGCTTACAGATCTTAAAGCCGAATGGCAGGTATGCCGGGCACCATCCGATCAAACCGGTTGCGAGAGGGACAACGCCGATCCAGCCCCAAATCGGCAGCAGATGAAACACGGTTGCGCCGATCAGGGCCAGCCCTACAACGATCCGCAAAACGCGGTCGATCCCGCCAACGTTCCTTGACATGGAATGCACTCCTTCTGGATTCAGAGACTTCAAAGTGTCTCTACCCTACGTGGCGGGGCGCGGGCAGTCTGTGACCTAGTCACTTTGGGAAGAAAGATTCTTTGCCAACAGATCGAGAGCACGCGTGCTCAGAAGCAGCAGGTGGCCGCGGCCCAATTGAACCCAGCCGCGGCGCTCGAAATCCTTGAGTTGGCGGCTCACCACTTCGCGGGCCGTTCCCAGTTCCACCGCAAGCTCTTGGTGCGTGGCGTCCACCTTGTCTTTTCCCTTGCCGATTTGAAGCAGGCATGCAGCCAGGCGCTGATCGATTCGCCCGAAGGCGACTTCCTCAATCAGCATCAACAGGCTGGAGATGCGCGTGCCATACGCTTTGAACACAAAATCGCGGGAAGGTGGCCGACTGGGACAGCAGTTCGCGGAAGGCCTCCATGGGCAGCGCCTGGCCTTGAATGTCGGTTTCGGCAATGCCTTCTGCGTCGTAGTTTGCGCCGCTCATCAGGCAGGCGGTGGTTACAATGCAGGTTTCGCCCGGCTCGACACGGTAGAGCACGATCTCGCGCCCATTCTCGCCTACCTTCTGCACCCGCAACTGGCCTGACAGAAGAATCAGGTAGGCGCGGCACGGGCTGCGCTCGCCGAAGATACGCGTGCCTGCCGGGGCAGCGATGGGACGGGTGAGGCTGCGCAGGCGAACGCGCGTCGCCTCGTCAAGCAAAGCGATTGCCGGAACGGAGGCGGTCCAATCGCCAATCTGCGGCCCAATAGCTGACATGGCCAAGCCCTCATTTGCGGTTCGTAAAGCCTACAGCGATCATATACTCGATCATTTTGGCGGCATCGGTCTGTCCGTTACGCTCTGCCAGATTGGAATGGGGCCCAGTGAAGGCTCTCCGTGATCTCTGAGTTCGACCGCTTTTGCGAGGAGTCCTTCTCGGGGTATTCGTTGCAGTGGGGTCCCTCATGCTCATTCGTGGCTGCTGGACTCAACTTTGTGGGATGCAGGAAGAAGTCTTACTTGCAAATGGCAATATATCTGTGCGCAAAGCCAGGCATGTCGGCTTTTCTATGGCAATGCATAAGAGAAGTGATCGAGGAGCTCGATATTCCTCCAGTGGGCGTAATCATCGCCGTGAACCACGACCCCGACTGCGAGAGTTGCGTCTGCGAGCCACTGTGGTCAAGTTCCACCCGAAGCGTGCGGACTTCTGTAGTGCGGTGGACGGATTGATGTGGGCAGTTTTAAAGAATGGCGGGGGATGGACAGATCATCTTCAGTTGAGCAAGGAGAATAGAGATCAACAGCAACGGTGATCGATTGGTGGGACTGGGTGATTCTATCGTGAGTGGCCAACAGCCGCTATGGAAACAGGATCTCGTGTGTTGAGGTTGGTGCCATCCCAGGTCTCAAGATCGAGACCTGGGGCACCCATTTTCGTACACGATCGAGTGGTCGGAGACCGCTAACCTAGACCCCTACGGGCTGTCGCGCGGGGTTGGTAACGGACTCGATGACCGCGCGGTTAAAGGCCGGAATGTCGTCAGGCTTGCGGCTGGTGATGAACTGGCCGTCGGTGACAACTTCCTTGTCCACCCAGTGAGCGCCGGCATTCTTGAGGTCGGTCTTGAGCGATGGCCAGGAGGTAACGGTCTTGCCTTTCAGCGCGCCTGTCTCCAGCAAGGTCCACGAGCCGTGGCAGATGGCGCCGATGGTCTTTCCGCTGGATACAAACTGCTGGACAAACTTTACTGCCTTGGGGTTCATGCGCAATTGGTCGGGGTTCATGACCCCTCCCGGTAATATCAGGGCGTCGTACTCGTGGGCGTTGGCGCTGTCGAGCGTCTTGTCGACCTTCACCGATTCTCCCCATCCCATATGCTCCCAGGCCTTGATCATTCCGGAGTTGGGGGAGACCACCTCTGTGTGCGCTCCTGCTTCTTCAAGCGCCTTCCGCGGCTCCATCAATTCCGCCTGGTTGAATCCGTCGGTTGCCAGAATTGCGATCTTCTTTCCCCTTAAGTTTGAAGCCATGTTTTACCCCTCCTTGGGGTTTTCCGTACTTTCATAGGACGCCGGAATTGCACCGCGCGTTCGCTCGCGGCAGGCACAAATCCGGCCGCTGGAGCCGCCGGTCACCTGACTGTCTCCCCTATGGGGTTCAATGCGAACGGCTTGCAGGTCTTCGTTGCTACTGATGCTTTTCTTCGAAATAGCGCCGATGGAAGACAAATCTCAACTGGATATGCCCTAGGAAAACTCCGCACAAGTCAATTTGGCCCTGTCTTGAAAGAGCATGGCTTTAGCCACGCGGCTGCAGGATTAGCCGCAAATCTGGTTCGTTGGAAGTGTGGTGAAGAATTGGTTCATTGCGGCATCCGAGAAGGCCAGGAGGCTTTCCTGCTCGGCGAAGGAGGAATTGAAAGGCGGGGCATCGGCATCTACAATCAACAGGAGAGAATCCGTCATGAAAAGCCCGATAGAGCGCCGCTGGGCCCTGGGTTTGGCCGTCTTAGCCATTACCGCAGCCAGCTATGCACAGTGGTCAAACCCGGCAGACGATGTTCCTGCTTATCACCCGTCCGCTCCGCTCAAACTGAGCGCGTTGCCGCCCATCCTTGCCGGTGTCAAGCTCACCGGTGAGAACTTCCGCAACCCCTGGCAAATCCACGTTTATCAGCAGGCAGCCCAGATAGGGAATGTGATCTATCAGCTTCCATGCTATTGCCGCTGCGATCGGGCTCTGGGCCACACCAGTCTCCGGAGTTGTTTCGAGGGGCTGCACGGCACTGAGTGCTCCACTTGCGCCAAAGAGGTCTTCTTCGCCTACAGCCAAACCAAGGCTGGCAAGACCCCGGCCGAGATTCGTGCCGCCATCGGCCGCCGCGAGTACGAGAGCATCGACTTGGAGAAGCAGTAGAGCCCGTCTGCGCCAAGATCCAACTCGACGTAGATCAATCTGCGCTGCACGAGGCAATTAACTCGGCTCGCATCGACAGCTGAGGACGTTACGGTTGTGATGGGATCGATTGGGCAATCCAGTACGTCTTGTATGGCGTGACGCGTATTCTGGCACCGGTGGGAAGGGCATTGTTTATCTGGATTCCGCCATCATGATTATCCACGCCCAATATCTCTTGGACGATCACTGGGAAGCAAAACATCTCGGCATGGGTCGTGCAAGGAATTGAACGGGTCCGGGGGGCCGATCCTTGTGAGCCAAGGGGCTATTGCGCGAAGCATTGCTCGAAAGCCAACAACGTTCTCACACCTGTCCTCTTGCCCACTTCCTTTTCAAAGAGGCTTCTGTCCGTCAGCGGCCCCGCTCAACCCGATAGCCCTGATTCGCCCAGCTGATTCCGAAGTTGTCGGCGAGATACAGAACCTTCACGTTGGTGAAGCCCATGTTCCGCAACTTCGTGAACGCAGGCGCAACGTTGCAGCAGCGGTTCAATGCGCAACCATCCACAATAGAGCACGATAAACCTGGTTCGAAGGAGAGATTCCACTCTTCTCTCCAAACCTGCTGGTCCTGTGTACTCTGCGCCGGGGATATGAGCCGCAGCGTAAAGTACATGGGAACCGACTTGCAGTACCAAAGGTCTATCCGCCCTGGCCGCCTTCAGCAAACGGAAAAGGGCCTCGGGCTGAATCAATTGATCCTGGGGAATCGAGAGACCATCCACTGTCGCTGCTCAGGGCAATCACCGGCACAAAGGTCTTCAACGCCAGTTGTTCGGACAGGTGTGCGGCGTCGCGATCGAGCGCCACGATCGCGAGCGCGTGTTCGTCCATGAGCGCGTGGACGAGTTGGGTAGAAGCCGCGCCCCAATTCTGATCGCTTGCTACGGGCAATAGTTTCCATGCGCAATTGTCGGTTTTTCAGGAGGAGGCTGTTTCTCCATCCTCGCAACGCGATAAGTGATGGCGCCATTGTGCACTGTGCCCAGGTACATGGGAGCGACATTCTTCTGATTGGGATCGAAGATCATGTGCCCGGTGACTCCGTCATACTGCTCAATATTGGCCAGAGCATCGTGAATGCGGGCGCGATTCAGGCCGGCCTTGCAGATGGAATCGAGCAGCGCGTTCATCGCGTCAT
>CZKL01000103.1_pt1 | contig 10236 bp, 7 predicted proteins | sample 1122441 | NCBI WGS metagenome assembly CZKL01 (sample SAMEA3539301, study PRJEB10725) | soil metagenome | biome: tundra; feature: field; material: soil | place: USA | collected 2010-05 | depth 0.15 m
GAACCTCGATGATCAACTCGGCGTTCTTAAGCTTCTTCGTCAAGCGGGCGTTTGCGGCCTGTAATGCGCGGTTCGACCTGCGCCGCACCTGCGCCAAGCTTTGCCGCAAGGCCGGCGGAGATATCGAGCAGATCCAGATGCTGCTCGGCCATGCCTCCATCCAGACCACGGAGCGCTACCTGGGCACGGAACAGAACCTGGCCACGGCAGTGAACGACGCGTTGGGCCTCGAGCTGGAGTGACTATGATGGAAAGGCCTCTATTAAAGGTCGTGGCCAGCTTATCCCACCGCCTTGAAGGCCAACCGGGCGCACGTCCGTGAAACGGATGCGAAGGTCGGCCTCTTTGAATACATCGAGCAGGCTTGTCATCGGCCAGCGTTCGAGCATGCGTGCCTTGAGTGCAATGAGATTGGCGGGTTCGGGCTGAACGGGCAGAGGAGATAAGCAGATCCGACCGCCATTCTTGTCCTCGATGCTGACGAACTCATTGGTGGACAGCCCATCATGAAATGCGTTGAGCGCATCGTGCATCTCGCGCTTCACGCTTTCGATAAAGGTCTCCGCCTCCGATGGCAATTTGAGGGCTGAGTAATAGGTAGAGCGTTCCTGCTCGAAGTCGCCGGGCAAGTCTTCATCCGGGTTGCGATAACGGTTCGCACCCTGGAGCCAGACTTCCTTCGAGCGCAGGTGCTCCCGCAATTCGAGCAATACACACACCTCATAGGCGATACGGTTCACGCGCTCAACACCACCTTCGTCCCGCTCCAGCACTGTTTCCAGCCAAGGGCCGCGCACGATGCCATCAACTGGGATGTCGTCCTCGCGAGGATAGACACGGAGTCGGCTGTCTGCATACTTCCTAACGATGGCAAGCGCATCGAGCACTGGACGGTGTCGGACGTCAAGCTTTCTTTCCGGTCGAACTTTATGATTGTCGCCCGTCAGGACGGTGCCTTTCGTTGTTGGAGCGAAATTCAAGCGTATTGAGAAGCCGAACCAGCATGGCACGGTAATGCGAACGGTATGCGCTCCGCATGACCGTATGGAGCTGTTGCCTGTAGGCCGGGCCGGTGGCCTTGATGATGAGGACAGACATCGCGCATGGAGACTGTATTGTGACGCGTCGCCGTCTTGACAGCGACTTGCGATTCTCGGCGGCGGATTGCACCTTTGCGCGGAAAGCACTTGGTTCAGCTCCAAAAGGCAAAAGCACTCAGGATTCGTCTTCGGTTAATTCCTTAAATAACTCACGTACGCGCTCTTGGCCCGCCTTAAGAGCCTGACGCCCAGTCCGGGTAGCGACGTATACACGACGGCTCCGACCACCCGCTTTCTCCTTATTAGATTTAAGCCAGCCCCTTTTTTCCATTCCGTGCAGAAGTGGATACATTGTGCCCGGGCCTAGCTTATATCCATGGCGATTCAGCTCTTCGATCATTCCGAACCCGAAGACGGGCTCGCGGGTTGCATGATAGAGCACGTGAAGCCGGACAAGTCCGGAGTAGAGTTCGTAGAATTTAGCTCTCAAAATTCACCTTCTCGAACGGCGTCATTTGGCTTGGTCGGAATGCGACGAAGCAACTTTCACTTGTTGTCCCGCGTGAATCGCATCGGTGGCATTGCGGATGACTTCATCTCCAGGCCTTAGATCGCCAAAAACCTCAATATTGCCGTTCACGCTCAATCCAGTCACTACGTCCACCCATTCTGTCTTTCCGTTGAGTACGCGCTCAACGAAAGAGCGTTGTTGATCATTTGTCACGGCAGTGACGGGTACGAACATGGTTGGAGTAGCCCGCTGCACGGGCCATTGCACGCTGCTGAAACTGCCAGGCGACAATTTCCCATCGGCATTATGAATGTCCAACTCAACAGGCATCGTTCGAGAACTGACGTCCACATCGTGCGAGATTCGTGCGATCGGTGCGTGAAATACCTGACCAGGATGTGCGGGAACGGTAAACGCGACCTGCTGGCCTACCTGCATCTGCCCCACGTATGCCTCGGGAACTGGCACAATCAATCGCAAGTGGGTCGTATCAACGATCTGCACGATGGGCATCGCTCCGGGCTGGCCCGACGCGGGTCCGACTAAGGCACCCGGATGCAGGTTTCTCGTCGTGACCACTCCGTCAAAGGGTGCATCGATGCTCAGATAAGATTCAAGTTGCGTTACGCTCCGCAGCGCTTCTCGCGCAGCGGCTACGTTGCTTTCAGCCGACTGCACTTGGCCCTGATCTGCGGAAGCGGCCTGGTCTGCCACCATTACATCGTTTTCCGCAACGACACCGGGGGTCTTGGCTGCTGAAGCCAGGTGAAGATAGGTTCCCTTGTCCGAGGCGAGCTTGGCCTGGACAGTCGTCAATTGCGATTCGGCTGAGTGCAGGGCAGATTCAGCCTGTGCGCGTTGAGCCACCAATTCCGGAGCTGAAAGCCGGATAATGAGTTCGCCCTTGTGTACTCGAGACCCTCGATCCACCTTAATCATGTCCATGAACCCGGTGACTTTCGGATAGATGTCGACGGTTTCAAAGGGCGTGAGCTGTGCCGGAAGTGTGAAGACAGTCACCAGTCTTTGCGAGGTAACAGATACAACCTCGACTGTTTGGACACTGGGACCTGTTTGTGTGCCGGCATCGGATTTCGGACTTCCATTGCAGCCCACAATCGAAAGCGAAAGTGCTAGAGCGATCAAGAAGGTCTTCATGAGGCAATCTCCGGCTTCTGGGCGAAGGAACTACCGGGGTCTTCAGGATCGAGAGACGGGGACTTGAGAGATCCACGCTTCTGCACGATGCCGAATACGGTCGGTAGCAGGAAAAGGGTTGCAAGCGTTGCGGCAGAAAGGCCACCGATTACAGCGCGTCCGAGTGGCGCGGTTTCCTCGCTGCCTTGGCCAATCGCGAGCGCCATTGGGAGCATTCCAGCAATCATGGCCAAGCTTGTCATGAGGACAGGACGCAAGCGCTCGGCGGCAGCTGCTCGTGCCGCGGAAACTGAATCGGCTCCATTGCGGCGATTCTGTTCAGCGAACGTGACGAGCAGAATCGCATTCGCTACTGCGACACCAATGGCCATGATGGTGCCCATGAAACTTTCGAGGTTCAGCGTCGTACCCGTGACCAATAGCATGAGGATGGCGCCGACGATCACAGCGGGAACGCTCGAGATGACGACCAGAGCCAAGCGAAACGACTGAAAATTCGCCGTCAACAGAAGGAGAATCACAACTACGGCCAGCGTGAGACCGATTGCCAACTCGGTAAAGATTTGTTTGAGCGCATTCACCTGACCGCGCACCTGAGTCACAACACCACGAGGCGCTGTGCCTGCATTCGTAATTGCGCGATCGATCTGCTTTGCAGCCTTGGCAAAATCGTTGCTTTCCACATTGGCTGAAACGATAATCATCCACAATCCGTTCTGTCGGTCCAACTCCCCCGGCACGGTAGTGGATTGCACGTCGGCGAGCTGGCTAAGAAGGGGATGCGCGCCTGTGCTGCTATTGACCGGAATGCTCTGAATGTCTTTGAGAGAGGTCATCTCCGCTTGAGGCACCTGCACCTGTACCTGGTAGCTCACGCCGGATTTGGGGTCGCGCCAATAGTTGGGGGTGACGAAGCGGCTCGAAGCAGTGGCAGAAACGACTGCCGCGCCGACGTCGTTCGCAGTTGCGCCAAGCTGGCCTGCAAGGACCCGGTCAACGTGGACATTCACCGTTGGGTAACGAAGCGGTTCCTCGAACTGGACGTCGCGCAATTCGCCTGATTTTGCGAGTTCGTGTTGAACTCGAACTGCGTAACCCTGAACATCGGCGTACGTCGGGCCGGTAACTGCCACCTCCGCCGAAGAGGGTGCGCCGAAGTTCAGAATCTGGCTGATGAGATCGCCGGGATCAAATGAGAATTGCGTACCTGGAAATTCCTGGGGCAGCTTCTGTCGAAGTTTTTCCTCGAGACTCGCCAGGGAAATGGATGCGTCAGGCTTTAAGCCAACATTGATGATGGCCTGCTGAGGTCCGCTGGTCCACAAAAAGACTGTATTGATTGGATACGAGGAACCCTGCGTTCCGATGTAGCCAAGCGTGAGATCCAGATTCCCCGCACCAGCCTCCTGTGTGATCGATGTGAGCACCTTTTGGACTAAGGCTTCCGTTACAGCCACTCTGGTGCCATCCGGCCCATCGATTCGAAGACGGAATTGCTTTGACGCCGACGACGGGAAGATCTCCTGAGCAATTCGCGGTCCAAGAAGCACAAGGATCAGCACGGCGACGACGGCGTATGCACCTAGAAGAAGCGCAGGAAATTCCATGATCTGTTCCAGAACGCCATGGAAGCGTTTGCGAAAGCGGTCGAACCGTTCTTCCTTGGGGTGTTCCGGCTCGTCCTTCTCTTGCTTCAGAATCCAGTTGGACAACACAGGCACCAGGGAACTCGAAAGCAAGTAGGACGCGCCCATCGAGAACCCAACGGCAAGCGACAAGGGCACAAAAAGCGAGAGAGCAGGGCCGGTCATAAAAAAGGATGGCAGGAACACCGCAAGTACGCTGAGCATGGCCAGCAAGCGCGGTATGGCTACTTCGCGGCTGGCAGCAAGAACCGCGTGGGCCTTTTCCTCTCCAAGCGCCAGGTGCACATGAATATTCTCCATAAGCACTGTGCCTTCATCGACCAATACACCGACGGCAAGTGCAAGCCCACCGAGAGTCATGATGTTGATGGTCTGTCCAAAAAGCCGAAGCAAGACCACCGCCATCAGCAACGCAAACGGGATCGTGATGACCACGATAAGAGAGCTGCGCCAGTCGCCAAGGAACAGAAGGATCATGAGACCTGTTAGCCCTGCTCCAATCAACCCTTCGCGCAAGACAGACATCAGAGCAGAACGCACATATTGCGACTGGTCGAATTCATAAGTGATCTTGATGTCTTCCGGAATGAGTGACTGGAAACGACCGATACTTTGCCTCACCTCATTCACAACTGTGATTGTTGAGGCATCTGGACGCTTCGTTACCGGAATATAGATCGTTCGCTTGCCGTTCAGTAATGCATAGCCAGCAAGAATGTCGGATGTGTCCTTGACGCTTCCCACATCCCGCAAATAGATCGATGCCCCTGAACCCTGCCGCAGCGGAATATTCAGAAGATCGTTGATCTGAGTCACAGTGGAATCCGTTGTGACCAGTGTGTTGGTCGTGCCGATGTCGGCATTTCCCGCAGGCTGAATGCTATTGCCCGACGTCAGTGCCTGAGCCACTTGATCGGGCGACAGTCCATAAGCGTGGAGTTTTTGCGGATCGACGTTGATGACGATCGTTCGTTGATTGCCACCAAAGGGCGGTGGCGACGAGACGCCGGGTAACGTTGCGAACACTGGGCGAACGCGATTGAGCGCTAGATCCTGAAGCTCGGACAGAGTACGAGACGGGCTCGAGAAGACTAGATAGCCGACTGGCAGGGTCCCCGCGTCGAAGCGGATAACAAATGGGGAAACGGTTCCAGGCGGCATGAATGCGTGCGCTCGATTGACGTATGAGATCGTTTGCGCGAGGGCTTCGCTCATGTTTGTGCCGGGATGAAAGCTTAACCGCAGCAGTGCTGAACCCTGAATGGATTTTGCCTCTACACTCTCAATCCCGTTGATATAGAGGAAGTGGTACTCGTAGTAATACGAGATGAACCCTTCCATTTGCTGCGGGCTCATCCCTCCGTATGGCTGTGCAACGTAAATGACCGGTAAATCAAGGTTGGGGAGGATGTCGATACGGGTTCGCAGAATGGCCAGGATCGACGAAAGTCCAATGGCCAGCACGATCACCATGATCGTGATAGGGCGTCGTAGGGCAAGACGAATGAGCCACATGATCTCGAACTCCGATGTCAGGCTGCGAACCTGCAGTTATTTTCCTAAAAGGTTGAGAAAGGGTGTTAAGTCTCCCCGCGCCACGGCCAGCCCTGCGAGTGCCCGCCATACGTTGAGGTGTGCGATTGCATCGTCGCTTTCTGCTTGAGTCAATACGCTCTCCGAAACTGCCACATCAACAACAGTTGCGAGGCTCGACTGGAAGCGGGATCGCTGTTGCTGCTCGCTCTGCTGCGCTGCAGCTACTTCCACCGGAGTGTTTTGCGCTATCCGCCTCGCACCGTCCAGCGTTGCGAGCGCTTGCTCAACCTGGCTCGACAGGTCATCCATAGTTTGCCGGTACCGCATCTGCTCGGCTTCAACGTTGGCTGCTTGCACCTTCTTTTCTTGATGGATGCTGAAGAAGTCGAACGCCGGAAACGTGACTTGGATAGCCCCTGCCCAATTGAAAGTGCTGGGGGCGAGTCCGGAGGTCCCGCCCAGAAAATTGCCCTGACTGTTCAATCCGGTGCCACGGCCGGAAATCGAACCGAGCAAATCGAAGACTGGAACATAGGATCGATTCAGAACATGCAACTGAGCCGTTTGTCTCGCTACAAGCGCGGCCTCTTGCTGAGCTGCCGGATGTGCGTTGATTGGCGTTGCTTCAGGGTCCGCGGCTGGGGGAGTGGCGAGTACGCTCGCAGGATCGATTTTGACCTGTTGAACCGGGAGTTCAAGGAGATCCGCAAGAGCCGCGAGCCTGATTTTCTCCTGAGTTTCCGCCTGGATCAATTGGGTCTGTGCAATGGCAAGCTGTGCATCGGCCTGCGAAGCGTCCGCGCCCGCGCGGAGTTTGTTGTCCACCAGAACGTGAACGTTGTTTGCAAACGTCTGCATCCGGCTCACATTGGCCTGCGCCACACCCACTAATTCGTGCGCTGTCGCTGCATCAAGGTATGCGCTTACCGTGCTCGCGGCGATTCCCAAGCGGGTCAAGTTCGTTGCGCTTCTAGCGGCAACTGCGCCCTTTTGAGCAACATCCACCTGTCGGGCGCGCTTGCCGAAATCGAGAGGCTGCCAGTTGATTAGGGCCCCTCCGGCGCTGCTCCATGCGCTTTTCCCGGGAGAATCGACGGCTACGGGGCCGGATATGGAGGGCAAGATACTTTGCGGCAGGAGCAGACCGGTCCGATTGTCGTCGGTTGCCCGATTGGTTTGCCACAGCATATCAACACGGGGAAGATAGGCCGTTCTCGCCACTCCAACCTGATTTTGTGCCGCGATCTGCTGTTCCATGGCTGCCTTAATGGCCGGGTATTTTTCTTGCGCCAAAGCCAGAGCGTCTGCAAGGGAGAGGGGCTGGCCAGCTGAAGGAGCGCCTACGGTCTGTGCTGGAGCAGCCCAAGCCGATAGACAGAGCAAAGGAACAGCAAATCCTCGCATCAATTTGGTTTGCCGCCGCACGGTTGGTCTCCTGTTGGGAAGGATCATAGCATCGAACTTCGACTGTAAACAATTGCCTCTCGCCATTGTATCGAGATTCAATATCGGATTATGATGATGGCCAACGCAGTCGAAACGCCGGGCATCAATGTTACATGTTCGATAGAACAGGTAGGAGATCGCAGGATGGATCACGAGGCTCAAATGTCGACGAACCACGGAGATCAGGCTCCTTCAACGCGTCGCACTTTCCTAAAGGTTGCAGGTGCTGCGATCGGAGGTCTGACTCTTGGATCTCCGGCCAAATCTAAAGGAAATAGTTTCCCTGGCGACAAGCCCGATGAACTTTTCGCAAAGTCTGAGCGACCCCCGGCAGACTACACCTTGCGCATCGCAACCGGCCCAGTGGAACTCGCTCCAAACCGGATCGCATCCACTACAACCTACAACGGTCAGTTTCCCGGTCCGCTCCTTCGCCTAAGAGAGGGCAAGGAAGTCACCGTCGACGTTCATAACGATACGGACACGCCTGAGCAGTTGCACTGGCACGGGCAGTTCGTTCCGGTCGATGTGGATGGCTCCGCAGAGGAAGGCACTCCATATATCCCAGCGCACGGCATGCGACGGATCACCTTTACTCCCAGACCCGCAGGCTTCCGCTTTTACCATACGCACGTACGTGCGGGTGCGGACCTTTCCGCCGGACAATACAGCGGCCTCGTCGGCCCCGTCTACATCGAGTCACAAAATGAACCGGGCAGTCACGATCGCGAAATCTTCCTCACTCTGAAGGAATTCGAACCGTGGTTCAGCCGCGGCGGAGACATGGCCTCGGATCTATTCAGTCCGTCCCTTGAAGTTGCAGAACTGAAGGGTCCGGGCGAGGCAGCGATGAAGGCATCGATGGCGAAGGGGATGCCCCATGGTTACGAGGTGAACTACCGCTCTTTCACCATTAACGGCCGCATGCTCGGCCATGGCGATCCCATTCGCGTGAAACAAGGCGAGCGTGTGTTGTTTCATGTGCTCAATGGAAGTGCGACCGAGATTCGAAGCCTCGCACTCCCGGGTCATACGTTCCGAATCATCGCACTCGACGGCAATCCAGTACCTAACCCGACATCCGTTCCCGTACTTTGGATCGGTACAGCCGAGCGCATCTCTGCCATCGTTGAAATGAACCATCCTGGCGTATGGGTACTTGGTGACCTTGCAGATGACGACAGAGCGCGCGGACTGGGCATTGTGGTCGAATATGCAGGCCGCTCCGGCAAACCTCAATGGATCGCCCCCCCAAAGGTCTTCCATTGGAACTATGCGCGTTTTGCATCACCAAGTATTGCAGCCCAGACGCCCGATGAAACCTTTGAGATGCGCTTTGATAAGCAGAACGCCGCTGACGAAGGATTCAATCGATGGACAATCAACGGCGTGGCTTTTCCGTATACTCCAATGAAGATGGCAGGATCCTTCCACGTTCGAGAAGGGAAGCGATACCGGATTCGGATGCGGAACTACAGTGATGACATCCATCCCATCCACCTCCATCGTCACAGTTTCGAACTCACGCGGTTTGGAGGAGAAGCAACGGCAGGGGTTATGAAGGATGTGCTGATGCTTCCCGGATACGGCGAAGCCGAAGTGGACTTCGTTGCCAACAATCCTGGTTCAACACTCTTCCACTGTCATCAGCAGTTGCATATGGATTTCGGGTTTATGACCCTGTTCGACTACGTGTGATTCCGACACTCGCGCCAACCCACTGGCGGGAGTAGGTAGACAACCTATCAACAGCATGTCCATATGAAGCCTTCATCGTTGAGAGGGATCCGACAAGTTAAGACCACTAGTCAGAGCGTGGCTAAACTCGCCTTTCGATTTGTCCTAATCATCGGGATCGTTAACTTCTTCGCAGATATGACCTACGAGGGTGCCCGAAGTGTTATCGGGCCATTCCTTGGCTCGCTCGGAGCGAGTGCAGCAATCGTGGGTTTTGTTGCAGGATTCGGCGAGATGGTTGGTTACGGTCTTAGGTCTGTTTCGGGATACTTCGCGGACAAGACGCATAGATACTGGGCCGTCACCTGTGTCGGATATGCGATCAATATGCTGGCCGTGCCGGCGTTGGCTCTCGCGGGTAACTGGCCAGTGGCGGCTGCGTTAATTGTTGCTGAACGAACAGGGCGGGCAATCCGCCGACCGGCCGTGGAATCAATGCTTTCGCACGCTGGCCAGAACATCGGACAGGGTTGGGTGTTTGGCCTGAATGAAGCACTGGATCAAACGGGCGCTACGCTTGGACCGCTGATTACGGCATACGTTCTATACCGTCACGGAGGCTATCATCACGCCTTTGCGGTATTCCTGATCTCAGCTTTGCTGTGCCTGACGGTTCTTTGCGTCGCCTATTTCCTGCACAGGCGCCCCCAAGAGATGGAGAGAGCATCGACACAACCGTCAACAGGCAAAGGGTTCTCGAAGGCCTATTGGCTCTATCTGACTGCTGGGGCATTGATCGCTGCTGGATTTGCCGACTTCTCTCTGATCGCGTTTCATTTCCAAAAGAGCGGAGCTATTTCACAGAATATTGTCCCCGTGTTCTATGCCATTGCGATGGCTACAGGTGCGCTGGCTTCCCTGGTTCTTGGAAAACTTCTAGACAAACTGGGATTACCAATCCTGTTGGTCGCGTTTGGTGTTCCAGCTTTCTTTGCTCCGTTGGTTTTCTTGAATACGGCCAAGCTGGAACTCGTCGGGATGTCCTTTGGGGAATGGGAATGGGAGCGCAGGACTCCTGTTTGAAAGCAGTATTAGCGCCCATTATCTCAGTCGAAAGGCGCAGCACCGCGTTCGGCATTTTTGACACTTGTGGTTCGCCAAAATAGTGAACTCTCGTGAAATGAAGCCGATGGCCGGAGCGCCTAAAGGTTTGGAATTTGTG
>CZKL01000087.1_pt1 | contig 10220 bp, 12 predicted proteins | sample 1122441 | NCBI WGS metagenome assembly CZKL01 (sample SAMEA3539301, study PRJEB10725) | soil metagenome | biome: tundra; feature: field; material: soil | place: USA | collected 2010-05 | depth 0.15 m
GACATGGTTGGCGATTTGAGAAAAGCCCGAAGTGCTCATTTCGCGGCGCTGCAGGTCAGAATCAAACGCCCCGATCGCGTGGCCTATCCGGCTGCACTGGCTGAAACCATTCAGTGAAGGCGTATGTCCCCGCACCGGTAGCCAATTCCGGATGCTTGATGCGGCCGAATGGGTCGCAGCCTTTTACGGTCACCTTCATTTAGTGACCACGAATGTCCGTGAGAATGTCCTTGGTACAGAGCAAGAACGAAATTCCGGATAAGGGCTATTCGCTTGCTGGTTTTGTTTTGCAGGCATAGTATTCGGTTCGATTACTTCCCCGTAACTGTTCCCTCCCCTGACATTTCAGAATGGAGCTCTTATCATGTCACGGTTAATCCGACTTGCAGTTTGCTTGGTTGCCCTGTTCGCGGTGGGGGAGGCGTTTGCCCAGACTCCCGACGCCGAAATCGACGAAACCGCATCAACGGCGTCTTCCGCACCCGTTGCGCATGTCTACATTGGAAACGGGAGTAAGATTCTAGCTTTCTCCGCGGCTTCGAATGGAAAATTGACAGCAGTACCGGGCTCCCCATTCAACTTCAACATTTCGCTTTTGGGAGCCAACAGGTACTACCTCTTTGGCTTCCTGCCGAATAGTGCAACAATCGAGTCGCTTTCGATGGCTGCAAGCGGCGCGCTGAAGAAGGCAAAAACTCTAGACACCACCAAGTTCAACCCAGTTCCCGATTGCAAAATCGACTACCAGCAAGGTCAGGGATTGAGAATTGACCACGCTGGATTGGAGTTGTACAACGCCGCCATCCCTGAAGACTTTCCCTGCAAGACGTATTACCAGTCCTACAGAATCAACGACGACGATGGAGAACTGACGTTCCAGAACGACGTTGAAGGCATTCTGGGCGGCAGTACTGGCCTCAGCGTTCTTGGAAACAACAAGTTCGTATACTCGCCAAGCTGCTTCGCTGCATTCGGCAACAGTCCAGTCCCAAATGTCACCGTGTTCGAACGCATGGGCAACGGGGAACTGTCTAACGCGAATGCTGGCGTGGAAATACCGGCTGCGCCGGATGACACTTACAATCCGGATGGAGGGCCGAATCCGGGGTATTTCTGTCCCGGGGCGATCGCTACCGATCCCACTAACCACGCGGCCATGGTGCTCTCTGCCCTTGAATACACATCCGGACAAGACGGCGGCAACCCTAACTATGGGCCGATCTATATCGCGACCTATACCGCGGACGCAAATGGAAATCTGAAGACAACCAGCACCTATAAGAACATGGCCACACTGCCGGTGGATAACCTCTACGACGGCTCATGCCTTACCTGCTCTGCGCTGAGAATGTCGCCTTCGGGCAAAATCCTCGCTGCCGGCGGATCCGTCGGCGTGTTGCTCTTTCACTTCAATGGCGGCAGCCCGCTTACGAAATACAAGACACTGCTGGCCGGTAACTCCATCTTCTCGATTCTTTGGGATAACGACAATCACATGTATGCGCTGGGAACCGACTCCAAGGGCGGCGGAAAGCTGTGGGTCTACACGGTGACTCCGACCAGCGTCAGCGAAGCAACTGGCTCGCCGTATTCAATAGCCAATGCCGGGGGCATGTACGTTCAGGCCCTCAAGTAGCGATTGTCGAACGGATTTGTGGATTTGAGTCGATTCCACGTTGCACCGCAGTGTTTGCACCCATATCGGCAATCCGACAGATAACGGAGGTTGAGGGGTCGAGGTTTCTGCCGGTTGGTGGCCAATCCTTCCCTATGCCGATTCTTCGCCGTGGAAAACAATCGATATTGGCTGAGAGTTGGACAGCAATGCGCTTCTGCGAGAAAGCCGCTCGCTACTGCAACTTGAGCATCCGTTGCCGGGCGAGTACCAACTCTGCCCCATTTACCCGGAGTATCTCAGCCGCGTAGCAGCCCTCCTCGCGCAATATCCCGATTAGCAGATGCCCTGGTTGGACCGTTTCGAAACCTAAGCCGGAGGTCTCCTCTACGGTGTACCCGAGAACGCGTCCAAGTTCCTTTGAAACGGGCATGTCGACGCTCGTCGAAATAGGGGTCCCTCGTGGTATGTTTTCCTCGATTTGTTTCCGCAATCCGTCGCAGTGATCAGCTACGCCGCCGATCAGGCGACTCACTTCCAGTGCGTTCTCCTTAAGCATGCCAAGAAGAAGGAGTTCGGGCGTAATCTTCTCTGTTCCGAACATGCGGAGAGCCGCAGACCGCGCCTCTTCCGATGACAGTCCACGCTCCCGCTGTTCTTCTTCTTCCAATTCAAGATCTGACTGCAGCTCTCGTTCCAGATCCGTATTTCTTTTTGTTATCCGCCACCATCGCATGTCAGTTCTCCTCGGCCGCGGGCCACATCACGCGCGCTACGGCTTCGGCCATCTGTTTCCACTGCGATTCTTCGACTACGAGCTGCTTCCGGCCCTTCTCCGTCAACCGGTAATACTTGAATTCCCGGTTACGGTCTGGCGCCATCTCCCACTTCGATGTCACCCATCCTCTTTCTTCCAACCGATGCAGTGCCGGGTAAAGTGACCCATGCTGCATCTGAAGAAAGTCGTGAGTGGTTCGCTGAATGTGCTTGCCAATTTGGTGGCCATGCGCAGGACCATAAAGGAGCGTCCGAAGAACGAGCATATCCAGCGTGCCTTGGAGAAGGTTCGCGCGTTGTGACGTTTGCTTTGCCATGGAAGACATTCGACCCTCGATCAAGGGCGATGGTAGACACTCGACCACCGATTGTCAAGGGAAGGAGCGGAAGCGTTTCTCAACTGACGCCTTCAGGGCCAAAGCGCTCATCGAGAATGTTTTGGGGATGAGTGCGAAATAATTAGTCTTCGAAACGCCCATATCGCCCGGAGGAATTCTAGATTTACGCAAAATCCGAAGCACTCAACGACCCCTGCTCATCAACCACACGCCTTTAGACACTGATTCTGAAATTCTGGCGGCGGCGAAGGGACTCGAATCTACAGCCTCTCTCGTAAAAGCTCGGCACCAATGGAGCAAGTTCGGGGACAACGGGCGGGGTCGGCGACTCCTCGACGGTGCACCAGGAAATGTAGCAGGCATGTTCTCTGTGCCTGTGTACGGGTCGGTGAGGTATTCCGCAGGATGTGTGGAGGAATCAATGTTCTTTGGATCGACCGGGTACCAAACACTGAAAAACTCAGGACGATTGTTAGCATCCTTGTCAACCATTTGATAGCTTATGTGCCCGACCGCGTAGCGGCCAAGTTGCCCTGGGTCATCATATTGTTGTTGGCCTTGCGCGTTGGCCGCACATGGCGCGAGCAGAAAGAACCACGCAATCGAAGCGAGGATTCGGAACAATGGATTGGTGTGCATAGTGTGCCCCTTGCTTGATAACTAACGCGTCGAGCCAGGGTGCTAGAGCCATCGCATCGATGACCGAATGACGGCCAAGGTTGTCGGATTTGGGCTTTGTCGCATCAGGAGAGTTATGCGGAGCAGGCGAGACTCTTCGCGAAATCCCGCCAACTCCGGCTTGTGCCTCGCCGCGCCGGGCTGACTACCACGGCAGCCGCACGAAGCTGTGATAGGAGTTGTTCGCGTCCAAGTAGAACCCGTTGACCATCCCCTCCGAGTTGTTGGTCAGGGGGACGGTGCCCTGGCCGGCGCCGGTGCCCTCACCCGGAACATCGAATGTGATTAATTTGCCATCGAGTTCGCGCACGAAGCCGTGGTTCACGCCGTTTGCGTCAACGTACTGCCCCACGATCTGTCCCCAGTCGTTGTTGCCTTCAGGGAACGTGCCCTGGCCTGCGCCGATGCCGGCCCCCGGTACGTTAATCGTCGTAAAGCTGCCTTCGCGGGTGCGCAGGAAGCCATGAGCCACGCCGCTCGCGTCAAAGTAGGGTCCTACAGTCTCTCCCGCCGGGTTCATGCTGTACGAAATCGTGCCCAGGCCGGCGTCCATGGCCGCGTTGGGAGCCTCGAACGTCGTGAAGCGGCCTTCGGGATGGCGCACGAAACTGTGATACGCGTTATTCCTGTCAACGTAGAATCCGGTGACTGTCCCGTCAGGATCGAGGCAGGAAAAAAACTGCGGAAAGGTTCCTTGACCGCCAGCTTTGCCCGCATCCGGCACATCGAACTTCGTGAAACGCCCATCTGGAGAGCGCAAGAAACCGTGGCTGACAGAGGCCGCGTCCATGTAGTACCCCGCGACCGTACCGGACGGGTTGATGTCTCCGAAGACCGTGCCCTGGCCTGGGCCTGTACCTGCACCTGGAACTTCAAACGTGGTGATTTTGCCGTCGGGTCTGCGCAGGAAGCCGTGATAGACGTTGTTTGCATCGAGGAAATACCCAGGAATCACTCCCTCCCGGTTCATGCCAAAAGGGTAGGTTCCTTGGAAGCCGTAGTCCCAGTAGTAAATCGGGCAAGGGCCGAGACCTGTGCCGACACCTGGTGCGTCAAAAATGGTGAATTTGCCTTCGGGAGTGCGCAGGAAGCCGTGGGCCGCGTTATTGGCGTCAACATATACCCCGGTGATTGCCCCATTCGAATTGATGCCGATGCCGATCGTGCCTTGCCAAGCACCTGTGCCCGCGCCCGGTACGTCGTAGGCGATGATCTTCTGTGCGGAGGCTTGAGCCGCAAGCGCCAGCATGGCGAACGCAGCCGCTACGATCAGAAGCGGCAGTCTTCCGGATTTTCCGCAGAGAATTGAATTGCTATGCATGGTGTCCCCCTTTAATTTGCATTCAATCTGGCGAGCAGAGGTTTGAGCCTCGCTGGCGATGCTCCGCAATCTGCACCCATTCCGGAGTTTTTTCAATCACTCGGAAGTCAATTGGAGGTCAATTGTCGCTTGTCGCCTATGTCATTGATTTATCTAAACGTAGATGAGGATGCGCTGGCGGAGATCAACCGCTGCCACAGGCGGCCGGCCCATGCTAGACTTTCCCTGCCGGGTCCCTAGAGGGAAAGATGTGGCCACGCCGGTGATCGGGAATCAATGCTGGCGGTTCGGTGTCTTTGAAGTTGACACGCGAAAGATGGAGTTGTGCCGCGACGGCAAGCCGGTCAAGATTCGCGAGCAGTCCTTCCTCATCCTGGTTTATCTCCTTGAACGTGCTGGCGAGGTTGTCACTCGCGAAGAGTTGTGCCGCGTCCTGTGTCTTCGGATGCCTTCGTAGACTTCGACCATAGCCTCAACATGGCTGTGATGAAGCTGCGCGACTCGCTCGGCGACTCAACCAATGTGCCTCTCTATATCGAGACCATCCCCAAGCGGGGCTATCGCTTCATCGCTCCCGTAAGTGTGATCGGGGTTCGGCTCACATATCCGGTGGAGATTTCGGAAGGCCTTCACAACAAACACTCTTCAACACATCCGACGAACCATGGAAATGACAGCGAGATACACGGGGCAAACCCGAATTTGCGAGTTACGGAAACTACCGTAGATGCGTCTGCATATGACGACAGCGGAGTCGTGACCGCTGCAATCCCGTCGAAGGCTTGGGGTGGAGTGAAATGGAGCTTCCGGCGCCGTTGGCTGCTTGCCACCGCAGTTCTGGCCGTTTGTCTCGCTTCCGCAAGCTGGTACCTAAGCCGTCCGTTGCTCCCGTTACGTGTCACTAAATTCACCCAGATCACCCACGACGGCCATTTGAAGAGGCTCGTCGGAACCGACGGCAGCAGGCTTTACATCGACCGCTTAAACGACCCACAGCCCATAGCCCAGGTAGCGATATCCGGCGGAGAGATTTCGCCCATCTCGGTGGCGTTGCCGTTTCCCAGGCTGATGGACGTTTCGCCGGATGGATCCACTCTTCTCATTTTTTCCACTGACGGCGCCCAAGGGAGCTTATGGAGTGATCGCGTTTTAGGAGGCTCGCTCCGTCACCTGGCGGACGGGAGAATCGCCAGCGCGGCCTGGTCTCCCGACGGCAAGTCCGTTATCTACTCCACGCTCAATGGGGAGATCAGTATCGTCCATAGCGATGGAACCGGAGTGCGCCGGGTGGCCTCCCCGGAAGACCATTCCGTGAACTCGTACCCCTTGTTCTTCAACCGGTCGCCAGATGGCCGCATGATCCGGTTTGACTGGGGCCACAGATTGTTTGAGATGTCGTCGGGCGGATCGGGCCTTCATCCTCTGCTGCGAGGCTGGCACTCGTCGTCTCTGCTGTTCGGCGGGGGTTGGACTCCGAATGGGAATCTCTTTGAATTTCTCGTATGGGACAATCCGCTGGCAAATTACAACACGCAAGGACCGCAGCAACTGTGGGCTCTCGATGAGAATCGCGGGGTGTTCCGGCGGGCATCCACCGAGCCGGTTCAGTTGACGTCCGGCCCCATCCGCTGGGGCAGGCCCTACCCCAGTAAGGACGGGAAAACGATCTTTGCCTCTGGCCTCATCGCGCGTGGAGAACTGGTCCGCTGGGATGCCCGGTCCCACCAGCTCCAACCCTATCTCCCGGGTATTTCGGCCGAGGGTGTCGCTTTCTCGCCGGACGGTCAATTCATGCTGTATGTGACCTACCCCGATGTCATCCTCTGGAAGGCCAACCGGGATGGGAGCAATCCCATGCAATTGACCGATCGCCCCTGCATACCATACTGCCCCGCTGGTCGCCTGACGGCTCCCAGATCCTGTTTTTCGGACCGGATTTGAAGGCATCCTTCAGGGGCTATATCATGCCCTCCCAAGGCAGTAATCCCCGGCCGATTCTCCCTGAAGATAAAAATGACCAGCTTGATCCGAACTGGTCCCCGGACGGAAGCAGGATCGTCTTTTCTTCGGGAGTCATTTCCTGGACCGGAGGTGGTGATCCAAAGGGTGAGTTGCGCATTCTAGATCTCGCCAGCCACCAGGTAAGCTCCCTCCCCGGATCGAAAGGCATGTACTCCCCGCGCTGGTCCCCCAACGGCCGCTTCATCGCCGCGCTTGATAGCCTCTCCATTAATCTGAAGATCTTTGACTTCCAGACGCAACAATGGTCGGTAGTGGCGAAGGGCCAGGCAGGACATCCCACATGGTCCAGGGATGGCAAGTTTATCTACTTCCTCCGGACGCGGAACGGTCCGGGCGTTTATCGGATCCGCATTTCGGGCGGCGATGCGGAGCGCGTCGTCGTTCTGACGGGATTCCGAAACACGGGGGATCTTCTCAGTTGGATGAGCCTCGATCCCGCAGACACGCCGATGTTGCTCCGCGACACGGGAACGGATGACATCTACGCCCTCACACTGGAGCAGAAATAACCACGCCACTGCCGCGAGAAAGACCCATTCTCGGGTTGCGGTCGGTTGACCGCCGACTCTGACCTTTGACTGGTTTTCCCCGCGCTGATCTGGCTCACGGCAAGGGAAGGATCGGCCACGACACGCCCCAAATCGGCAGACTGAGTACCAATTTAAGATTGTTCAAACGGCTTTGGAACCGATGAGGCGTTAGGACAAGATGAAAATTAGATTGTTAATTGCCGCATTGTGGGGCGCTTTGATAGGACTTCTCACCTTCGCAGCGGGGCCACTCGCATGGACCTCCCCTCACACGGTGATTGCAACACTCCAGATCGTTCTAACGTACATGCTCGTTCCTGGGCTGATTGCTGCAGCCGGCGTGGGTTCATTGGGGATAGCAGCAGTGATCAATGCGCTCATCCATTTTGGAATATGTTTTCTCGCACTTGGATTCTTGCCGACACTCAAGAGAAACACCGTGCATGAATGATCTTCTGCGTTGATACTGCTTGCCACAGTTCAGCTCGATTTTCGGTGGAGTCGTAAACGGACAATGCGTTCGTCGAGTCCTCGCGAAACGCTCCGAGTGTGTGACCGCCCATCCGTATTTTACCGATTGGTAATCCACGAGTGGACCACGATACAAGCAGAGCACGCGATTTGAATCGGCCGTGAAATGGGTGTCTCTGCCTGATGCCATCACCAGACGGTGAGGTCAATCGAAAACGCCGAGGACCCGTGCGACTCTCCAAGATTCGTCCGGTTGCTGATGTAGCGCCGTCACAGCCGTCGAATGGACAAGCTTCGGTTCGGCCCCGGAGCGTGGAATCAGCTCAGTATCGATTTCTGAGACATCAAATGCCCATCGGCCACGAACGATAACTTCAACGGGGGATGCAGACTGATGAATAGAAAATGCTTCAAAGCCTCGCTGAAAATCTTCCCTCAGTTCATCCTTTCCATGGAGACAACGGCCGTTGCCATGAACCACCACTATATCGTCCGTCACCATGGCGACGAGCCGCTCGACATTGGCAGCCGCTACCGCATTTAGCCAATCGAGCTGCACGTATGCTATTGCGGCGGCCTCACCAGACAGCTTTGAGTCTAAAGTCATGACTTCACCCGCTCAATGAAGTGAACACCAATTGTAGTCAACAAATCTGGTTCAGTCAGGCGCAGACAAAACCGGTTCTTCATCCCGTCAGTTGTGCAGAACAGTACGGCCCACAATGCTTTCGTCGAGGCACTCAGAGAGCCATCTACGCGGGAACCTCAGTTCCGGGCGAACGACCGCTCAACCTTATTTTACCCGAAGGTAAATTACGGCATGTTCACGGTCGGATATGCGGATGATGCCGGACTGAAAAATTCGCAAGGTTTCATCCTTGACCTTGCCTTTGCGCGAATAGCCATTCTTCGTGCGAAGCGTTGAGTGCATGGTCGCGCTATATTAGGTCACCGCGTCAACCTCGGGCTATCACGGATTTAGAAAGAACCGTGGTTTGCGTGCTTACTATCGACCTTTGACCCTGTTACGTTCCCGAAAGGTGTGATGGCGTAGGGGCAGGTTCCTTGCTCCCCCTGTGTCGGCACGTCGAGGAGAAGATATGGCCTCATCTGTCAATTCCGAAGAAACCCGTGGGCGACATTGTTCGAGTCCACGTAATATCCCGTTATAACCCCTTCAGCGTTGCTGCCAATGGCGTAAGTTCCCTGGCCTGCGCCCCTACCCGCGCCTGAGGCTTCGAAGGTGACGAAGGCACCGTCTGCGTCGCGTGAGTAACCGTGTGCCACGTTGTTTGAGTCAACGTAGAATCCAGCAATATCTCCAGCTAAAGTAATGTCCGCGACGAGAGTTCCCTGACCCGCCCCTGTGCCTGCGCCGGGAGCATTGATTGTCGTAAACCTGCCATGATGACCACGAACGAATCCGTGGTTCACGTTATTTTCGTGGATATGCCATCCTGTGATAGCCGTGTTGTCGCCAACGCTGTCTGCGATGGTGCCCTGCCCGGCGCCTGTGCCCGCACCGGGAGCATCGATAGTGGTAACCCTACCATCGGGAGCCCTTAGGTAACCGTGCCAAATAATGCTGCAATCTGAGAACGGTCCTGCAAACCAGCCGGCATTGTTCAGCCCATAGAAAGATGAGGTTTGTGTGCCTTGGCCCGGAGCTTGGCATGCACCCGGAGCTTCAAATTCGATAATGGTGCCGTGTTTATCGCGTACAAAGGCGTGCGGCACACCCCCTGTGTCGATCGGATAACCGACATTCGCAATGACATTTCCTGTGGAGGGCGAACCGCCAACGGTCACGACGTTGTCATGGAGGAATCCATCTACTTCAACCGCAGCAAGCGCCGACTTAAATGAGCTATTGCGGACGGTGAAGTTTCCGCTCAGAAAAACAGCGATCACAAAGGTGGGGGCTGCGAGGAAGTTCGCCCGCATAAGACACAGACTGCACAACATTGAACCCATAGCTGGTGGGGCTGTCTGTACCGCTCCAGGCGCTCCTGCAGGCGATCAACTTGTCTGGTTTGGTTTGCGTGAGGGGCCTTCCAATCCGCATCCTGGCCAAGGCACGGCGAATCGGCGCTTTTTCTTCGCGAATGCAGTGCTTGAGCTGGTCTGGGTTTGCGATGCACAAGAAGCGCAAAGGCTCAGAATTTTGGGCAGTTTCCTGCGCACTTTGGGACAAGGAAGGAGCTGACGAAACTACAGCTAGTTCCTTGTGGAGCGAAAATCTGCACGCATCCGCTGTGACACAGAGGGCAAGGCAAAATCTCAAATGGGACAACGCTTAGGAACACCGCCCCAGCAGCAGTTCGCAGCGATCGGAAATCGCCAATATGAGAACTCGATGGTGGACCCTAACCCTATTTGATGTCTTGACACCACAGGCCGCCAAATGATAATCAACAGGCTCCCCAGGCCTTATTCCTAGGCGGCTCGATCTTCTCTCAAGGTTCTTT